>Ga0210049_1005182_pt1 | contig 11185 bp, 7 predicted proteins | sample CryGeyCG2014_300_2_FD_183964 | JGI IMG/M metagenome (GOLD analysis project Ga0210049, IMG submission 183964) | Groundwater microbial communities from aquifer - Crystal Geyser CG06_land_8/20/14_3.00 (SPAdes) (version 2) | ecosystem: Environmental > Aquatic > Deep subsurface > Groundwater | place...
CCGGCGGATAAAATTACTGCCTGCCCCGTATACAACTTGTTGTTGTACGGGGCCTGTAAGTTTTTTACCATAATAAAGAGGGGCTAATAAACTTTAGCGAGTTTAAAAGTTTTTAGGTTTAATTCCAGGTATTTTTCGGGAATTATTTTTTTAATTGCCCTTGAAATTGAATTTGGTTTTAAGGGAATTAAATTTTTGAAGGAAGCTAAGCTTATTAAATAAATTCCAGCAACTACGTTTGTGTTGAACTCTTTTTGGCAAGTTTCTGCAGCCGGAATTAGAATTACTTTCCCAATTTTTTTTAGATTTTTTAAAATTTCTGTTTCAGTTAAATTTTTAACTACCCGAGCCGCAGCGAAGTCAAAGAGCGCTTCGCGCTCTTTTCCACCTTCGTCCCGCAAACGGGACTCGGTGGCTGAAGAAGAGGATTTATCCTCTTTGACTAAAGGGATAAGAATAATCTGTTTGTTTAATAAAAATTTTGTTTTTTGATTGGCAAAATAAATACCCCTGAGAGCTTCCTGCATTTCTAGCCCCAAAATCAAATCTGCTTTCTCCTGGGAAACTAAAGGAGAATAAATTTTCTGGCCAAATCTAATATGAACCTCGACCGAGCCACCTCTCTGAGACAAACCGTGAAGTTCCGAAGTTCTTACCTCATAGCCCTCGAATAAGGCAGCCTCAGCAATAATCTGCAAAAGAGTAATTAACCCTTGCCCTCCGGTACCAACAATAACGATATTAAATTTTTCTAAATTTTTAGGCATTTTTTGGGGCAACAAATATACAAGGATGAGTGGCTATAATTACTGAAACTTCTGATTTCTCTAAAAATTCTTTGACTGCATTAATAAATTCTTCTTGATTAATCGGGTCAATGATTTTTAAATTTTTTACTCCGCAAGCCTTCACAATCTCTTCAATTTTTATCCCATTTGGGACAAGGGGCGCTCCGGGATGAGGCTGGTGGCCGGTCATTGCAGTGGTTTGGTTCTCCATTACGATAATTAAAGGATTGGATTTATTAAAAACAGTATTAATCAAAGCTGGGATACCGGCGTGAAAAAAAGTTGAGTCACCAATAAAAGTAATTAATTTTTGCTTGCCCGCCGAAGCTTTAGCGAAGGCGGGGTTGGTGGCTTTTTTTATCCCGTGAGCAATTCCTATTGAAGAACCCATACAGGAAAGATAATCTTGAAGGAAATGAGGGGAAAGACCAGCCAACATATAGCAACCAATGTCTCCGCCAAAAATTACTTTTTTGGGGTCAACAGCCTTTTTAACTGCCCCAAAAACTAACCAATAGGGGCAACCCGGACAAAGCTGAGGGAACCTTTTGGGAATTTTTAATTTCCAATTTTCAATTTTCAATAAATTTTCAATTTTCAATTTATAATTAGCAAACTTGGCGATGGTCGAGGTAACGATTTCCGGTTTTAATTCGCCAACTTCTGGTAAAAGATTCTTCCCAAAAATTTGAAGTTTTGGATTAGCAGTTTTTGCTAATCTTTCTATCTCTTTTTCTAAATATGGCTCTAATTCTTCAACAATCAAAACTTTTTTAAACTTTTTTATGAAATTTTGAATTTTCTTTTCTGGCAGCGGATAAAAAAATCCCAGCTTTAAAACTGGCAAATTCAGATTAAGCTCTTTTAATGCTTCCCTTACATATAAATAACTAACTCCCGACGTAATCACTCCCAATTTAGAGCTGACAGAGGCCCGTCCTCTGCTAATTTGGTTAATGGGAGATTTTTCAGAGAATTTTTTGATTTCTTCTATCTTTTTCAAGAGTTCTTTTTTCATCTCCAAAACTCTGGGGGGCATAGTTACAAACCTTTCGGGGTCTTTAATAAATTCTCCTATTACGTTGCCGGGTTTCGTAACTTTGCTTAATTTTACCGGGGCGCGTTGATGGGCAACTCTGGTTGTAGTTCTAATTATTACTGGAATTTTAAATTTTTCTGAAATTTTAAAAGCCAGCTTTGTGAAATCTTTGCATTCCTGAGGATCTGAAGGTTCTAAAATGGGGATATGGACTAAATAAGAAATCCCTCTGGTATTCTCTTCTGATTGAGCTGAACTGTGACAGGAAGGATCATCGGCAGATATTATTACTGTAGGTCCTTTGGTCCCCGTATAAACAAAGGGAATTAAAGCATCTAAAGCAACATTTGTCCCAAAATTTTTCATTGCCACCAAGGTTTTCAAACCAGAAAAACTGGCTCCAATAGCAGCTTCCAGAGCAACTTTTTCATTGGTTGAAAATTCAAAATAAATTTTGGCTCTTTTATCTATTCTAAAGAATGTATTTCCAATTTCTGAAGCCGGTGTTCCGGGATAAGTAGAAACAAACTGAACTCCTGATTCCAGAGCGCCCCGAACTATTGCTTCATTGCCCAAAAGAATAATTTTTTTGCCAGGTTTTTGTAACAAAATCTCTTCCATTTATTTGACTACAATATTAATTAATCTTCCTGGGACAAAAATTACTTTTTTTATCCCTTTTCCTTCTATCCATTTTTTTACTTTTTCTTGAGCCAAAGCTAATTCTCTGGCCTTTTCTTCAAATATATCCGCCTCTGCTTCGATTTTATCACGAATTTTGCCATTAATCTGAATAACTAAAGTTATTTTTTTTTCTTCAATTAATTTTGGGTCATATTTTGGCCAGGGCTGAGAGAAAATTGAATCTCTTTTTTTATAGTCTTTAGGGCCTTTTTTAGGTTTTAATTCCCGCCAAAGCTCCTCTGCTAAATGGGGAGCAAAAGGAGAAAAAATCTTTAGGAAGTCTTTAAAATCTTCTTTCCCTAATCCTCCCTTCTCTTTTTGCCAATTATTAGAAAACTCCATCAAAGAACTAATAGCTGTGTTGAACTTTAAATTCTCAATATCTTCTGAAACTTTTTTAATAGTCTGGTGGAGTAATTTTTTTAAACGAAGGGAAGAGCTTTTAGATTTTTGAGAATAGAAAAATTGAACAGCTAATCTCCAAACTTTATCTAAAAACCTCTTTGTCCCTTTTACTCCTTTGGTATCCCAGGCAATAGTTTCGCCAAAAGGACCCATAAACATCTCATAAATCCTTAAAACATCAGCGCCGTATTGCTTTATAATTTGTTCCGGGTTAATTACGTTGCCCCGGGACTTGGACATCTTGATTCCTCCCTCTCCGAGAACTACTCCATGAGAAGTTCGTTTCTTATATGGCTCAGGTCCAATAAGTTTTGGAAAGGCCTCAATGTCCCATAAAAATTTATAGATAAAACGAGAATACAAAAGATGTAAAGTAGTATGCTCCATGCCGCCATTGTACCAGTCTACCGGCATCCAATATTTAAGTAATTTTGGATTAGCTAATTTTTTATCGTTTTTAGGGTCGCAATAGCGTAGATAATACCAATTAGAACCAGCCCAGTTTGGCATAACATCAGTTTCTCTTTTTGCCCTGCCTTTGCATTTAGGGCATTTGGCATTTACCCAATTTTCAACTGCTGCCAATGGAGATTCGCCGGCCTCGGTTGGTTGGTATTTTTTAACTCGAGGAAGTTTAACCGGTAAATCTTTCTCTGGGACTTCCAGCCAACCACATCTTTCACACTTTATCATTGGAATTGGCTCTCCCCAATAACGCTGCCGAGAAAAAATCCAATCTCTTAATTTATAATGGACAGCTCTTTTTGCTAAGCCTTTTCTTCCTAACCATCCAGCAATCCTTTCTTTGGCAATTTCTGAACCCATCCCGTCAAATCTTCCAGAATTAATTAAATATCCTTTTCCTTCATAAGCTTTTTCAAATCTACCGTTAGAAACCACTAATCCGGCTTCTTCTGGTAATTCTTTTTTTTCTTTAAAAGGTTTAATCACCTCAATCATCGGCAAATTATATTGTCTGGCGAAATCAAAGTCTCTTTGGTCGTGAGCTGGAACAGCCATAATTGCCCCGGTACCATAGTGCATCAAAACATAATCTGCTAAAAAAATGGGAATTTGTCTCAAATTGACCGGGTTAATCGCTTTTATTCCTTTGATTTCTATTCCAGTTTTTTCTTTAATTTCACTAATCCTTTCTTTCTCTATCTTTTTCTTGGATTCTTCGATATATTTCTCAACAGATTTAAGATTTAAGATTTGCCTTTTAGATTTAAGTATCTCAATTATCGGATGCTCGGGAGATAGGACTAAATAAGTAGCGCCGAAAAGAGTGTCTGCCCGAGTAGTAAACACTGGAATCTTTAATCCTAAGTCTTTAATCTTGAATTCTATTTCCCATCCTTCTGATTTACCTATCCAATCTTTCTGGAGAACTTTAACTCTCTCTGGATAATCAACTTTGTCTAAGTCCTGAATTAGTCTTTCAGCATATTTGGTTATTTTCAGCATCCACTGCTCTTTTTCTCTTCTTTCAACTTTTGCCCCGCATCTTTCGCATTTTCCATCAACTACTTCCTCATTAGCCAAACCAATCTTACAAGTTGGGCACCAGTTAATCGGCATTTTGCTTTTGTAAGCTAACCCTTTTTTGAAAAGCTGCAAAAAAATCCACTGGGTCCATTTGTAATAAGCTGGTTCAGTAGTATTAATTTCCCGGCTCCAATCAAAAGACAACCCTATGTTTTTTTGCTGTTTCTTAAAAAAAGAGGTGTTTTTTCGGGTAGCAATCCTTGGATGAACTCCGGTTTTAATGGCATAGTTTTCGGTTGGCAATCCAAAAGCATCCCAGCCCATAGGGAACAAAACATTAAAACCCTCCATTCTTCTTTTGCGGCTGACTATATCTAAGGCGATATAAGACCGGCAATGCCCAACGTGAAGACCTTCGCCAGATGGATAGGGAAACTCAACTAAAATATATTTTTTGGGTTTCTTGGAAAAATCTTTTGCTTCAAAAATTCCTATTTTTTCCCAAACCCTTTGCCATCTCTTTTCTATTTTCCGGGGATTATATCTCATACTTTATTTTTAATTTTACCCCGCACATAATCTCTTGTAAAGTTATATAACTCAGATCTCTTGCAATTTATGTGCGGGGTTTAACTCGTTTTTTTCATTTTGTCTATTAAATGAGGTGAAATATAAAATGGCGTTCTCGGTGAGAACGCCATTTATCTAAATTAATGTAATCTTTCAAGCTAAAACTCTGGCGGCCAAAACTCCCCAACTAACCTTTCGTAGGCCTCAACATACCTTTCTCTTGTTCCTTCAATTACCTCATCGGGAAGGGGTGGGGCTGGTGGTTGTCTGTCCCAGCCACTGGCTTTCAACCAATCGCGCAATGGCTGCTTATCAAAAGAGGGTTGAGGTCCTCCCGGTTTATAGGTTGCTACATCCCAAAACCGGGAAGAATCTGGCGTTATAAGCTCGTCAACCAGAATAATCTGGCCATTATGAATTCCGAACTCGAACTTGGTGTCGGCAATAATCACTCCGACTATCCTTGCCCAAGAAGCAGCTTTTTTATAAAGCCGTAAGGATTTACCTCGCAGTGCCTCGGCAGTACTATCTCCCACCATCTTCACCATTGTATCAAAATCAATCGGTTCATCATGGCCAATCCTGACCTTGGTAGTGGGGGTAAAGATTGGCCTTGGAAGTTCTTCCGCTTCCCTTAGCCCCGGCCGAAGTTTGATTCCGCAGACTGTTCCAGTTTCTTGATAACTCTTCCAAGCTGAACCCGTTATGTGTCCTCTAACCACACATTCTACTGGGAAAACCTCGGCTGAATAAATCAGAACACATCTACCAAGTAAATCGTTTGTCTCTCGATACTCCTCTTTAACAGTGGAAGCGCAGAGCCGCTGGTCATCACTAAAAATGTGATTTGGACAAATATCTCTCAGTCTGTTAAACCAAAAGAGAGAAATCTGATTCCGAATTTTTCCCAAATCCGGCACTCCTTTCGGCATAATAACGTCAAAAGCTGAAATCCGGTCGGTTGTTACCATCAACAGGAGTTTTTCGTTCTTCCCTGGCCAACCAGGGATTTCCCAGGTGTCTCTCACTTTACCTCGGACAAACAGTTTTTTTTCTGGAATCTCGGTCTGGATAAGAACTTTCTTTTCCATTTTACTTCTCCTTTCTACTTTCTAATATCTCTTGATAGAGCTTCTCTTCATTTCTCAAAAGATATGATACTGAGAAAATCTGGTGAAACTCTTCAATGCTTGTTTGCTCTTGAAAAATCTTCCTCAAAATCTCATTCCATCTTTGTACGTCTTCTTCTGACGCCTCAAGCTCAGGAGAAACTTCGAGTTCGGCTCGGGCAATAATCTTTTGGATGGAGATTGGAGCTGGTCTCTCCATTCGCTGGAATCTCGCCAAGTCTTCCTCTGCCTCTCTCAAAGATTGTGGAAGATTATTCCGTAATCGCTCTGCCTCAGGCTGAGGTTTAAAGGCGTTAAAAGCAGCTAGCTGGACTATCCTATAAGATTCTTCAGCTGAAAGCCCGAAGGGAACACCCTTTTCTGCCAGGAAACTCTTAATTTCCCCTGCAGCATAACAACCTCGGGAATTAATTATTTCCAGCAACATATTGTCCGGGTAAACAGCTAAACCCTTCAGGACTCTGGTCATGGTCCGGAGTGAATGAATTGTGACATGGAAGAGATCGGGCCAGGCAACTCTTTCTACGCAAGACTGCTCGATCGCTCTCTCCTCCCATGTTTTAATATTATCCATAATCGCGGACTGATATCCTTTTGCTAATCGCGCCATGCCCTCTATTTGTTCAGTAAGAATTGTATTCTTCTTGTGAGGCATTATTGAAGAACCCTTTTGTTTCTTACCGAAGGGTTCCTGATAAATCGGCTGACCGCTTCGTGCCCCTAAACGTATATCAGTAGCGATCTTATCAAGAGTCTTTACAATTTGGCAGAGAGCTTCGGAAACAGGCGTATACAATTCTCGTGGCATAATCTGGGTTGCGCCATAAAATGGTTTGAAACCTAATATTCTCAGCGCTTCTTTTTCAACCGCAGGATTTATGCTCCCATAGTTACCCCCTGCGCCGGAAATCTTCGAAAATCTTAAATTTTTTCCAGCTTTCTTTAGATTATCCAAATCAACTTCTATCTGTCGAAGCCAAGTAAGACAGCGCTTACCAAATGTTTGGAGTTCCGCGTCTTGACCATGGCTTTTGCCCATCATGACTGTATAACGATATCTCTTAACCATATCTCTGAGAACAATTATTATCTCGGCGAGATACTTTTTTGTTAATGCAAGAGATTTTTTTAACATCCGAGCGAAAGCTGACTCTTCTGTATCATACGAGGTGATTTCCTCGTGAAGATATCGCTGAAGCTCAAGCGGTAAATGCCTTCTCCGTTCGTCAATAAAAGCATTCAAGTCGTGACCAATTTCTTTATCTCTCGCTAGCCACCAATGGATATCTATCGGTTTTCTTTTTAAGATTTTTGAGATTGCCAACCATATTTCTTTACTTAATTCGCCCAAAATAACCTTTGCCTTAATCACTGACAATTCGGTTTTCTGCCAAAGACTTAATTTGCTCTCATTAGACCAAATTCCAGTAATTTCGACTTGCTCATATCGTGTAATCATCTTCTTTTCTCCCTTCATTTCCATTATTATTTTTGGAAGGTACTGTTTCTTAGCTTTTAGCTACGAAAAAAAAGAGCTACCCTCCCTTTTTGAAATTAACAAATCTAAAAAAAATTGTCAAAATAAATTCCCGCCCTTACAGATAATAAACTGCTGGACGGGAATAATGTTTTAATGGCCGAAGAAACCACGACCAACTCTATCAGGAATGAGATACAAAACCATATCTTTCTTTTGGCAGAACTCGTGGACCTCCAAATCGCGAACTGAGCCACTGGAAGCAAAGATTACTCTAACACCTGCTTGAGCCAGAACTTCTGGCCCATCAGTGAAAGGAAAGAAGCTATCACTGTAGACAAATGCTCCTGGAGTTTCATGATTAGCGTCCCTGGCTCGGCGAACTGCTAAGACGCAACCACTTACCCGATCCTGTTGACCTACACCATTGCCAATGAGATAGCCATCCTTAACGAGGGTGATGGTGTTACTGTTGCTCGTTGACCCAATCGCCCAGGATAAGAGAAGATTGTCTTCCTGGTCTGGTGTTAGCTGACCAATCTTTGTCACCTCGGGAGCTTTGAGATTCAAGACAAAGGTGTAATTTGGCTGGCGCAAAAACCCTCCCCGAACATAGCGGAAACGAAGCGCTGAATCAATACTTAGAAGCTCGAGGGCCGGATTAACCAGAAATCGACATTTATCCCCTTTCCGCCTAAGCATGGTAATAGCTTCCTCTTTAAATGAAGGAGCAATAATACCATCTAAAAGACGACGTTCTCCCTTAGGCATTAGGTAGGTAAGCAACTCCTCAGCAGCTGCCTCATTAATTGGGAAATTAACCATCACCAATCCACCCAAAATAGCCCGAGTATCACCTTTTATCATTTTCTGAATAACTGTGATGTGGTCTTTACCCACTGCTGCTCCGCAAGGATTGCCATGTTTACAGCCTACAGCAATCAGTGGTGTTTTACCGCGGTTTACGGCAAAAGCAGCGGAGATATGAGTGATGGTTTGGAGTAATCGATCAACGTCGCAGAGGTTATTGTAACTAAGCGAAGTACCAGCAACGAGATGGAAGTTCTCCAAAGACAGAGAATCGACCAAGTCTACTTGAAAGATTTTCCTGCTATAAAGAGCGGCTGGTGCCTGCCAGGCATTTTCACCGTAGAGGCACTGGAGAATCTGTTCGCCAATTATTCCGTCATAAGCACCATTGCTATGGTATCTAGCTGAAGTTAGACAATAATCAGCTACAATTGCCTCGGCTTTAGCAACTAACCCAGCGATGAAATTGTCCTCATCGGGCCGACCTGCTTTTAACCAATCAATTACTAGTTCTCGGTCGTAGGGGTCACAAATGACAATCCGCCTACCTTTGGCAGCTGAGCGGATCATTGTCGGGCCGCCAATATCAGTTTTTTCAGTGACTGATTCTCGAGTGGCATCAGGCTTTTGAATTTCCTCCTGGAGTGGATAAAGATCAACACAGACTAGGTCAATCCAAGGGATGCCCAGATGTTTTAGCTCCTGGCGATCCTCTTTGGTGTCCTTTGCTAAAAGTCCGGCATGGATCTCCCGCGATAAAGTGACTACCCGGTGTCCTAAAATGGCGCCGCCGCCAACTATTTCAGCTACATCTTTGACTGGGATGTCCGCTTTCTTAAGTTCTCGAGCAGTCCCGCCAGAAGCGATAATCTCCCAACCAAGCTCGTGTAATTCTTTAGCAAAATAAGTAATCCCTTCTTTATTATAGACAGACAACAGAGCTACAGGCATTTTAATTACCTCCTTCTTTTTTAGTTTTTCTATTATTAAGTTGCATTTCTCTCCTCCTTAGAGAATATTTAAAGGAGGGTAATCCCTCCCCCTTTTAAAACTATCAAATTCTAAAAGTTTGTCAAATTAAATATATTCTATTGTAGCTGGTGGTTTTGGGGTTATGTCGTAACAGACTCGAGTTACTTGGGGTATTTCATTTATTATTTTTTTTGTAATTTTCTCCAAAAGCTTCCAGGGAATTTTGGTTGGAACAGCTATCCTGGCGTCAACACTTTCAACGCATCTAATTATTATGATATTGCCAAACTCTCTTTTATTATTTCTTATCCCGGTTGCTTTATCAGTCATTAAAACCGGAAAATATTGAAAAGCACCTGAATTTTTTAATTCTTTCTCGATAATACTAGTTGCTTTTCTGACAATCCCAACTTTTTCTGGCGTTACTTCGCCAATTACTCTGGCAGCTAAAGCTGGCCCGGGAAATGGCATTCTTTCAGTTATTTCCTTAGGAACTGCTAAAGCTTTAGCCACTTTTCTTACTTCATCTTTCCGGAGTTTACTTAAGGGTTCAATAACCTGGTATCCATATTCTTTTTCAGGATTAACGCCAACTTGAGCTAAAACATTATGCTGTCTTTTAATGCCGGCAACAGCTTCTTCGATATCGGTTAAAATTGTCCCTTGTAATAAAAATTTGATTCTACTTTTTTTTATAATTTTCTTAAAAACATCTCCATAAAAAACAGCGGTAATTGCTTTTCTTTTTTCTTCCGGGTCAATTTTATGCTTTAGTCCTTTAAAAAATTTATCTTTAGCATCAACTATTGCAACTTTTATGCCAAGTCTATTAAAAGTTTTGACAACGTTCTCTGATTCATTTTCTCTCATTAAGCCATTATCAATAAAAACGGCTTTGAGTTTATTCCCCAAAGCCCTGTATCCCAAAACGGTAACTACGCTGCTATCTACTCCACCGGAAAGAACGCTGATAGCTTTTTCTTTTCCAACAGTTTCTTTAATTTCTTTTATTTTTTCTTTTATGAATCTTTTATAATTCATAGCCCAAATAATTTTCTGGCGTTTGCGGTAGTAGCATTTGTTATCTCTTCATAGTCTAAATTTTTAATTTTAGCAATCTCCTCAGCAATATATTTTACAAAAACTGGTTCATTGCGGCCAGTTTTTTGAGGCGGCGTAAGATAAGGACAATCGGTCTCAATTAAAATTCTATCTAAAGGAGTTTCTTTGATATTTTCCTCGAAATCAATTCCCTCAATATTTTTAAAAATTATTCCATTAAAACCAATGTATAACCCGAGCTCTAAATAATTTTCCAATTGCTCAGTCGTTCCTACAAAACCATGCATTACTCCTCTCAGTTTTGAATTTTGAATTTGGAATTTGGAATTTGTTTGGGATTTGGTGCTTGTGATTTGGAATTTTAAGACCTGAATAAGGTCATCGTGCGCCATTCGACAATGAAAAATTACGGGCAAATTTAACTCTTTAGCTAATTCTAATTGTTTCAAAAGCAGATTTTTCTGCTTTTGTTTAAATATTTCTTTCTTTTTAGTCGTTTTTGGTTTCCAGTAATAATCTAAACCAATTTCGCCAATCGCCACTACTTTTTCGGACTTGGCTAATTCTCGATATTGGGTATAATTAAAATCTTTTTCAAAATTGCTCCCTTCCTGCGCATCAATTTTCATTTTTACCAGCCCGGTATCTAAATTTATGGGATGAAGTCCTATTGCAGCATAAACTCCTTTTTCGTATTTCTCGGCAATTTCTACTGCTTTTTTACTAGTATCGTACTGTGTCCCAACATTTATCATCCAGA
>Ga0210049_1005184_pt1 | contig 11183 bp, 12 predicted proteins | sample CryGeyCG2014_300_2_FD_183964 | JGI IMG/M metagenome (GOLD analysis project Ga0210049, IMG submission 183964) | Groundwater microbial communities from aquifer - Crystal Geyser CG06_land_8/20/14_3.00 (SPAdes) (version 2) | ecosystem: Environmental > Aquatic > Deep subsurface > Groundwater | place...
AAAATGACAATGCCTGGCCGTTTCAAAATTCAGAGATTTTTAAGGCAAGCAGTTGCTTCCGGCTGCCGATATGTAATTTTAGAAGTTACTTCAGAAGGAATTAAACAGCATCGCCACCGGTTTATTAATTTTGATATAGCCGTTTTCACTAATTTAAGCCCGGAGCACATTGAATCTCACGGCGGTTTTGGAAATTACAGAGCGGCTAAGGGAAAACTTTTTCAAGCAACAAAAAATATTCACGTTATCAATATTGACGACGAAAATAGAGAATATTTTTTGCAATTTCCGGCAAAGAAGAAATATACTTACGGATTGAATAAAGGAGATATTAACGCTAAAAATTTTCAATTTAAGCTTCAACTGATAGGCGACTTCAATGTTTACAATGCCTTAGCGGCAGCTTGCGTTGGAGTGTCTCAGGGAGTTAATTTAGAGATTTGCAAAAAAGTATTAGAGGCAGTTGGCGGCATTCCGGGCAGAATGGAAGAAGTGATTTCAGGGCCATTTAAAGTTTTTGTTGATTACGCTTTCACCCCAAATGCTTTAGAAAAGGTTTATCAAACCCTAACCAAAAACTACAAACTACCAACTTCAAAACTAATCTGTGTACTTGGGGCTTGCGGTGGAGGTAGGGATAAATGGAAAAGACCGGTTTTGGGTTCTCTCGCGGCAAAATATTGCGACGAAGTGATTGTGACGAATGAAGACCCCTATGATGAAAATCCAATGGAAATAATTGAGCAGGTGGCAAAAGGCGCTGAAAATATCAGCATAAATCAGTTTACCCCGTTAGATAATTTATCTAACGGGGCGGGTCATCACAAATCAGTGGTTTTAAAAATATTAGATAGAAGAGAAGCGATTAGAGAAGCTTTAAAAATTGCTCTGTCTGAGGATGTTGTAATAATTACTGGCAAAGGTTGTGAACCCTGGATATGCGTGGCTAAGGGTAAAAAAATTCCTTGGGATGACAGAGAAGTTGTTCGTGAACAACTTCTTAAACTCAAAATTCAAAAATAAAAATGCAAAATTACAATTCAAAATTCAAAATTTTACCGCATACCGCCGATTTAAAAATCCAAGTATATGGTAAAACAAGAGAAGAATTGTTTAAAAATGCTCTCTTAGGAATGGCAAGTGCCCTCCGGGCCAAAATAAAAGATAAAAAATTAAAAATAAAAAATAAAGTTAAAATTAAGTCTCTTGATTTACCAGCTTTATTAGTTGATTTTTTAAGTGAGGCACTTTATTTAAGTCAGGTAAATAAAGAATCTTATTATGATGTAATCTTTAAAAAATTTACCGATACCGAAATCAAAGGAGAATTGATTGGGCAAAAAGTTGAAAGATTTGGTGAGGATATAAAAGCAGTAACTTATCATGGTTTGGAAATAAAACAAAATAAAAATGGAATTTTAGAATTGACAATATTGTTTGACATATAAAAAATCTTAGGTGTATTAAAATGTTCTTTCAAAACTAGGAATATAGGAATAAAAAAATAAGGTAGAAAGAGGTGAAAAATTGCTGATGAAGAAAGAAATACTAGAATTTGTTTCTCGAATATGGAATAGTAGCCATATCAAGATTATTATCTCTGATCCTGAAAGGATTGGCAGAGGAATCAAAGTTCGTGATTTGGATAAAATAAAAAAGATGTTGACTGATTTCAAAACACAAACAGGAATTAATGAATTTTCTTTTGTTGAAGAAGGAGGCCAATTAAAAAGACAAGTTGTTTGGCAACAGAAAAAAAGAAAGAGGATAGTAATTAATTTTTTCTCTGTCAAAGATATAAATGAACTCGAGGTGGGGTTGAGTAATTTAGTAAGAGAAATAAAAGAAGAGAGAGAAAGAGCAATAGAAGGCATTGAATTAACTAAAACAACCCCAAAAGAAACAGTAACTTCCAAAACGGTTGAGCCAAAAAAAATTAAAGAAGAAAAAATTCCCTCAAAAGAGTTATTATTAGATCTTGGCGGAGGGGTTAAGGTTTATCTCTCTAATGGAGGGAATTTAAAAGTTAGGGCAGAACATAATTTTCTCTCTTTAGTAAGAGAAGACGGCGAAATATTAACCATTTGGTTTAGGAATTGGCTGAAAGAATGGAAGGAAACACCCGAAGTGGTTATAAGAGAAAAGGAATATAAGTTAAAGGAAAACACAATTGTAGAACTTGAAGACGATTTTGAATGGGTTAATGATCGTTTAGTCCGAAAAGAAAAAAAAGACAGAGAATTTCTGCTTCGGAAAGGAAAGGAGGGGGAAAGAATTATTGATCTCGGATCTATCAGAGGAAATCCGGAGCTAGATATGTTTTTAAGAGATGATAATAGACAACTTAGTTGTTGAAATGGGCCATGCTGGTTTTAATGGGCATAGCCCTTTTATTTTTTAAAAAATTTGATTAGACTTAATATATGATAAGTAAAAAAGATTTCAAAAAAATAACCGATTGGATATGGGAAATTCCCAAATCTTTTAGAGAAGATATGAGGGTTCCGGCTAGAATCTATGCTTCCAAAGAAATGCTAGAAGAAGTAGAGGAAGATGCGATAAACCAAGTCATAAATGTAGCTACTCTCCCTAGTATTGTGAAGTATAGTTTAGCTATGCCTGACATTCACTCTGGGTACGGATTCGCAATCGGCGGAGTAGCAGCAACAGAATATCCTGAGGGAATTATTTCTCCTGGTGGGGTCGGATACGATATTTCATGCTCGGTCAGATTATTAAGATCGGATTACAGCGGAAAAGAACTTAAACCTTATTTAGATAAATTAGCTACTGAGATTCAAAAAGAAGTTCCCTCGGGTTTGGGCCGAGGTAGGCAGATTAAATTAAGCATAGACCAGATAAATAAAATTTTAGAAGGAGGAGTACCTAAATTGGTAGAACAAGGTTATGGAGAAAAAGAAGACATTGAAAATTGTGAAGAAAGAGGACGAATGGAGCAGGCTGATGTCTCTTGTGTTTCTGACCATGCCAAAAATCGAGGGAGAGATCAAGTAGGAACTTTGGGTAGTGGCAACCATTTCTGCGAGATACAAAAAGTAGAAACAATTTTTGATGAAAAAATTGCTGAAGTTTTTGGGTTATTTAAGGATCAAATAGTAATAATGGTGCACTGCGGCTCTCGTGGTCTTGGTCATCAAATTGCTACAGATTATATAAAAATAATGATGCAAGCAATGCCAAAATATGGGATAAAACTGCCGGATCGAGAATTAGCTTGCGTCCCATTTAATTCCCCAGAGGGACAAAGGTATTTTAAAGCGATGTGTGCTGCTGCAAACTATTCTTGGTCAAATAGACACATGATTACTCATTATATCCGCAAGGCTTGGAAAAATGTCCTAGGAGAAAAAGCAAATCTTAAATTGGTTTACGATGTTGCGCATAACATTGCTAAGGTTGAAGAACATGAAGTAAATAGTCAAAAAATGAGGCTAATTGTTCACAGAAAAGGGGCAACTAGAGCTTTTCCTCGGAGTCATCTTGGGCTCCCCGCTAAATACGGCGAGGTCGGACAACCCGCGATCCTGCCTGGATCGATGGGGACTGCGTCATATCTTTTAGTTGGGACAGAAAAAGGAAAGGAGGCTTTTTACACCACTGCTCACGGCAGTGGTAGAAGGATGTCACGTCATGCTGCAATCAGAAAATTTTCCGGCGAAGCCGTTATTCAAAATCTAGAGCAACGAGGAATCGTTGTGAAATGTCATAGTTTAAGAGGCATAGCTGAAGAAGCTTCTGGCGCTTATAAAGATGTTGAAAAAGTGGTAGATGTTACTCATCAAGCCGGGCTTTCAAAAAAAGTAGCTCGCTTGGTTCCCCTAGCTGTTATTAAAGGGGAATAAAAAAGACGATTAAAGGAAGATTAAGATTCTCAAAATGATAGATTTATTTAAACTTCAGGATAATACGGAAGACAGAGGAGCATATTCTTGGATAGTTGTAGATGGACCAAAAGTGTTTTTTAATTTTAGACTTCTTGTAAATAAAATCACAGAAAAATCAAATTGTTCTATAAAAAGCTTATCGGGAAAGATTTCGGAGGGAATCGGTTGTTCAACCTCGATGCTATATGACATTCTTAATGGGAAAACAAAGTGGCTCTCTCTTAGGTTAATTGATGAGTTTTTAACCATTCTTAGAGAATTTAATGAGAATCAAAAAGCCACAAAAATAAAAAATGAATTTTTAAATTCTATAGGGTTTTTAAAATCAGCACCCCGTTCTCCTGTTAAGATTAAAGCAGTAAAAAAGCTTTCGCCAGAATTAGCTGAACTCTGCGGTATTCACGCCGCAGATGGCTCTTTAAATCTGCAGATAAGTATAGAAGCGCTTCGTCGAGAAAGAATAAACAAAGTAAAGAGGGAACTAAATAATAGATTTCCTAAATTAAAAATTTCAAGGCCATTTAAAAGAGAAAATAAGTATAGAATTTTCTTTAATGTTACCAATGAGACTCAAACTAAAATTTTTGAATTTCTAAATGGCCATGATATAAACTTTAGTCTAGGTTATAGATTAGAGTTCGTAGATAGTGATAAGCGTAGTATGGAATATTTAAAAAAGTTAATTTTTACCCTATTTGGATATCACATAAAAATAGAAACAAAGAAAAAAGAAAAGGGTGGATATTATTATGTACATTTTTCGAATAAAATTCTAGGAAGATATCTCAAGAATATATTCGATTTTCCGGTAGGAAAGAAATCCAGCACGGTTAATGTTCCTAAGTTAATCAAAAATGCATCGTTCTCCATTCAAAGAGCATTTGTGAGAGGATTAATCCAATTCGACGGTTCTGTGCGAATGAATGGAAATGTTGCCTTATCAACAAATAGCAAACAATTATTAAACTTTGTTTTGAGTACCTTTAAAAAGGATAAACTTGAAGGAAATATATGGGAGAGTAAGAATAGAAAGGGTGAGTTAGGGTTTGAATCCCCGCCCGCTAAAAAATGGCTAACTTATTTTATTAAAGGAACGCAAAAATATCGAAGGCTTTATGAACATATTTATGGGTTTAGAGGAAAGGCAAAATCCCCAAAGCAAGCGATGAAAATTTTTGAGAAAACATTTCCTTCAGATAGTAGGTCATTTTTAACTTTCTCTCAGCTTATAAAAACAGCTTCACAGCTCGGAGAATTTACAAGATATCAAATTTTAAATAAAGTAAAGAGTGATTGCATTTCCGAACGTAGCCGCTCATTACCTGCAAAGTATAAATCTCTTTCAGTAAAGCTAGATATTTTAGAAAAAGCCAATATAATAAAGGTTAATCCTGTGGAAATGCCGGAAAGATTCAAAAGGAAAAGTGACAAGATAGTCTTTAACAATAAATTTAGAGAATGGAAACTTCCTTTATTACGAGATGAAGATATTGATGAAGTGGTAGAAGTAGTTCATAATGTTGGTTTATCAAAAAAAGTGGCAAGATTAGTGCCTTTGGCAGTAATTAAAGGAGAATAAGTGCTTCGCTAAATTCAAAAATCAAAATTCAAAATGCAAAATTACAATTCAAAATTTAAAATTTTTGAAAATGTAAGATCTTTTGCTATCGATGGAAAAGAAAAAGCTACCAAAATCAATTCGGAAATTTATTCGTCGGGAAAAATCTCGGATTCGCCGGGAGGTTTTGGATATAAAAGAACAAGAAAAATTAATCAACGAACTTTATCAAAAATTTCTCAAAGAACCTATTAAAATTCAAGAGAAAATAACTCAAAAAACTGGCTGAAGGGCTAGTTTTTTGATAAAATATAATGTAACATGCGCACTGGAATCGCTACAATTCCACTGGATTATGGAAAATGTCCCTATTGGCTTTTTGAAAGAATGAAAAGACTATCTCGGGGGATAACTTTAACTATTATTGAGGAATTTGGGCCGGAAGAATTTTTAAGGAGGTTGTCTAACCCGGTTTGGTTTCAGAGTTTGGGATGCGTTATTGGCTTTGATTGGAATTCTTCAGGTTTAACCACTACTACTTTAGGTGCTTTAAAGACTGGACTTTTTGATATTCAAGACCAATTAGGTATTTATGTCTGCGGAGGAAAAAAAGTATCAAGAAAAACGCCAGAGGAAATTACAGCCTATGGTATCTCGCGCGGTTTTTCTTTTGCGCCAGATTTAATTTATGCTTCAAAAATGGCAGCAAAAATAGATTCGTCTTTAATCCAAGACGGCTACCAAATTTACCAACATAACTTTCTTTTTACTAAATCTGGCCAGTGGACAGTTATTCAGCAGGGGATGAATACAGAAAACCAAACTGCTCGGCGCTATCATTGGCTTTCTTCTAGTGTTAAAGATTTTGTCGAAGAGCCACATTCAGGAATTATTTCTGGCGCTAAAGTCAAACCTTTAAATTTAACAGCCAAAGAAAGTGATGAAAATCGAAAAGTTTCTGTCGGTTTAGTCAAAGAAGAACCAAAAAAGTTTTTGAAAGATTTAAATTTAATCCAGACGAAAAAGTCAAAAAACCTCACGACAATGGAGCTTTACGATAAAGAGTTTTATTGGCACCCGGTAGTTGAGGAAAAATTCGATTTCAAAAGATTAGAAAAAACTATCTTTTTCGCTAATTCCCAAGAACCAGAAAATTTTGAAAAACTTTTAGCGTTAAAAGGAATTGGTCCAAAAACAATTAGAGCCTTGTCTTTAGTTTCTGAAATAATTTATGGTGCTAAACCATCTTATAAAGATCCAGCCAGATATTCTTTCGCCCATGGTGGGAAAGATGGCACTCCTTATTTTCCCAAACCAGAAGAACTTGACCAGACGATTCGGTTATTAGAAAAAGGAATTTTAAAAAGCCAAATTTCCAATTCAGAAAAAAATAAAGCTTATCAAAGGTTAAAAGTAACAACTTCATGAAAAAATACTCGTCAAAACAGGCAAAAAAAGGAAAATTAGCTTTTCGGACGCCGAGTCAATTTATATATAAACAAGTTTTAAAAACTACTAAAGAAAAATGTCGAAGAGAAAAGCCTTAGACTACAACCCGCCCACCACGTCCTCCCATTCCTCATTCCATTCGGAATTGGCCCCTAAATTAGCAAAACTAAACAAAGAAATTAGAAAGTGTCGAAAATGTCCTTTATGGAAAGCAAGAATTAAAACAGTTCCGGGAGAATGGCCAGTGAATGCGAAGATAATGATAATTGGTCAAGCGCCGGGAGCTGAAGAAAATAAAACTGGTCGGCCATTCGTTGGTAGAGCCGGTCAGTTTTTAAACAAGCTTTTAAAAATCACCGGAATTAAAAGAAAAAAAATTTTCATTACATCGATTGTCAAATGCTTTCCGCCGAAGAATCGAAAACCAACTAAGAAAGAAATTAAAGCCTGTCTACCTTATTTAAAAAAACAAATTGAAATTATTAATCCTCAAAAATTTATTTTACTCGGTGAAGTGGCTTTTAAAGTATTTTTCCCTTCTAAAAATTTAAAAGATTTTCGTGGAAAATTTTTAACAAAAAACGGCCGAAGATATTTCATTACCTATCATCCGGCCGCCGGCATAAGATTTCAAAAATTCAAAAAAACTTTAGAGAAAGATTTTAAAAAAATTAAGAACTTATAAATCTTTAACCATATAAGTCTCCTTTAGTTTATATTTTAATTTAGAAAAATAGTTCCGAACCCCGATACCTGAAATCACAGCTATTTTATTTAGGTTAAATTCTTTTTTAGTTATTTTTTCTGCTTCTTTGATTAATTTTTTTCCTAAACCTCGATGTTGGGGAGCTAATTTCTTTTCAGAAATTGGTACAAGCGGTCCATAAGTATGAACCTCTCGAATTATCGCTTTGTTTTGAGAAGTAATTCGAAGACGAAGTAAGCTATAAAGCCTTGTTCTGTTTTTGTTTTCAAAACTTAAAAAAATTTCTTTTCCGCCAGAAGCTTCATAATCTTGACGAAATAAATAGATTTTAGGGGCCCATCGGCTTCGCCGATGGGAGGATGTGGCGGGCGGGTTGTAGTCTTTAGGATTATAGTTTTCTCTTACTTCCCGACATCTAATACATTTACACTTCCAATTCTCCCTTTCTATTTTTTCAGCTAAAATCTGACGCAAATTCGAAATTTTCGCCCCTCCTTTAACAATCCTCTGAGATGGTATATCTCTGGTGATTCTTTGAATTCTGATGTAATAGGGGATTTTCTTTTTGATTTTTTCAATAAGATTTATCAGTTGCGATTTCGTATAGGGCTGATATTTTTTCTTTTTCCATAATTTGTATAAAGGAGTTTCTTTTAATAAGGCGCAGGGATAAATTTTTAGTAAATCTGGTTGGAAATCAGGATTTTTAAATAACTCTTTGAACATTTTTTCATCTCTTTTGAGATTAGAACCTGGTAAATTAGGCATCATTTGATACAAAACTTTAAATCCGGCATCTTTTAAAAGTCGAGTAGCAAAAATTGTCTCTTTCACTCCGTGACCCCGTAAATTTATTTTTAAAACATCATCATAAATTGATTGAACTCCCAGTTCAACCATTGTTGCCCCCAATTCTCTTAATCTTTTAATTTCGGCAGAATCTATAAAATCAGGCCTTGTTTCAATTGATAAACCCACAATTCTGTGTTTTACTTTTTCATTTATTTTTTGTTCTTCTTTCAAGGATTTAATTTTTCGCGTCAGTTTCGCGTTTTTGTTTCGCGTTTGTCCCGCGTTACACGCTGCAAAGCAACGTGTAATAAACCAGGTTTGATATTTCTTAGGATAAAAACTCCAAGTTCCGCCAACTATTCTTAATTCAATTTTATCAGTAGGATGACCTTGATTTTCTAACATTTCGATTCTTTTTTTAACTTGTAAACAGGGCTCATAATTGAGTGCCTTGGCTCTTTCTACTGCCGGCTCTCCAGAAACATAGCTTTTGGGAATACCTTTTTCTAATGGACAATAAAGACATTTTCCCGGGCAAGGATAAGGTTTAGTTAAAACAGAAATATTAACAATTCCTGAGAGAGAACGAATGGGCCGAGTCCTAAGTAGTTTTTCCAAAATCCCGAATATTTTATTCCCTCGCCCTCCGAAGCCTTGCTTGCCCGCCGAAACTTTAGTGAAGGCGGGGCGGTGGAGGGTTTTCTTTCTAACCATTTCGTGATAAGTTTTTAGTAGAAGAACATTTGAAGGACAAGGAATTTTGTATTTTTTGGACACTTTTCTCTTAAAAGAAGCTAAATCCACCTGGGTTTTTACCCGGCTTTTGATTAAATCTTGAATTAAAATTTCGTTTATATTCATGGATAGAAAATACGCTGAATATTTATTAGAGAAGACTCGCAAAGATTATAACCTTATTGCCAGAGAATTTTCAAACAAGAGAGAAGAAATATGGGGGGAAACAAGATTTTTATTCGACGATTATTTAATTTTTGGAGAAAAAGTTTTAGATTTAGGTTGCGGTAATGGTCGATATTTTCCTCTTTTTGAAGAAAAGGAGGTTGATTATTTTGGAATAGACAATTCTGCAGAATTAATTAAGATTGCTAAAGAAAAGTATCCCCAAGCGAAATTTCATATAGCTAATGCCTTAAATTTGCCATTTCCTAATAATTATTTTGATAAGGTTTATAGCATTGCTGTATTTCACCATATGCCCTCAGAAGAATTTCGTATAAGATTTTTAAAAGAAGTAAAAAGAGTTTTAAAACCAGGAGGACTTTTAATAATTCTTGTTTGGAATTTATGGAGGAGAGATATTTTATGGAAGATGATAAAGTATACCATTTTAAAAATACTTGGTAAATCGACATTAGATTTTAAAGATATTTTTTATCCCTGGAGAAAAATTTGTCAAAGATATTTACATTGTTTTACAAAAAGGGAACTTAAAAATTTAGTGGAAGAAGTAGGTTTTAAAATCCAAGAACTTGGAACTACCAAGGGAACTTCAAGATATCATACTAATATTTTTCTTATTGCCAGAAAATAAATATGTCCCCATAGTTTAATGGATAAAACATTGGCCTCCGGAGCCAAAAAGTGTAGGTTCAATTCCTACTGGGGACACCAATAGTCAAAATAATTTCAATTTGCTAAAATAAACTCATGAAGTACAAAATTGCCGTTTCTGGTGCTGCTCAAATTGGCCACTGTGCCAAAAATGCGGCAAAATTAGCTAAAGAAGTTGGCAAAGAGATTGCTCGCCAAAAATGTATTTTGGTTACTGGAGCAACAACCGGAATTCCTTATTTTTCCGCCTTAGGTTGCAAAGAAGCCAATGGATTTTCGGTTGGTTTTTCTCCAGCAACCTCTGAAGCTGCCCATTTGAAAACCTACAAACTTCCATTAGACCCCTTTGACATTATGGTGTATACCGGAGCTGATTATGTTGGTAGAAATGTTATTATGACAAAATCAGTAGATGGAGTAATTATTATTTGTGGTAGAATGGGAACCTTGCACGAATTTGCCACTGCTTTTGAAATTCAAAAACCAATTGGGGTTTTAGAAGGGTCAGGGGGAACAGCAGATAAAATAAAGAAGATTGCCACCGGTCCCTACCGAGGAGTAAAGAAAATTGTTTATGAAAAAGATCCTAAAAAGTTGGTTGAAAAATTAATCAAATTAATAAAAAAGACTACAACCCGCCCACCTCGTCCTCCCATTCACCGAAGGCGAATGGGCCCCTAAAGGTCGAATCTATTAAAAATTAAATTAATTTTTAAATAAAAAATATGGCCGAAGAAATTCAAGAAGGAAAATTAATTGGAAAAATCACCCATTATTTTGGCAAAATCGGAGTAGCGGTTATTGAACTTTCTGATACTTTAAAAGTGGGTGATACTATTCGAATTGTTGGTGGGGCAACTGATTTTACCCAAACAGTTGATTCAATGGAGGTTGAACACCAGAAGGTTCAAGAAGCTAAAGCTGGAGAATCGATTGGTTTAAAAGTTAATGAAAAAATAAGAGAGGGCTACTCAGTTTATAAACTATAAATAATCCGAACCTACGAATGAAACCCGAATTTACGAATGGAGTAGAGTTTATTTATTGAATAAATTATTCGGATCATTCGGATACAATTCGGATGATATTCGGATGATATTCGGATTATATTTTTTATGGAGATTCAAATCATCGGTCAGTTGGTTCTGGCCGCTCTTTTAGGAGCTTTAATTGGATTAGAAAGAGAATATAAGAAAAGAGC
>Ga0210049_1005186_pt1 | contig 11181 bp, 10 predicted proteins | sample CryGeyCG2014_300_2_FD_183964 | JGI IMG/M metagenome (GOLD analysis project Ga0210049, IMG submission 183964) | Groundwater microbial communities from aquifer - Crystal Geyser CG06_land_8/20/14_3.00 (SPAdes) (version 2) | ecosystem: Environmental > Aquatic > Deep subsurface > Groundwater | place...
AGTGGGTCAAGCACGCTTTTCCTTATGGAATAGTATAAACCGTACTCCGCTTCCGCCTTTTTGCTTTTCGCAAAAATCCAAAACAGAAAATTTTCTGTATGATTTTTTTCAAAAATAAATCTACCTTTTTTTATTCCTGCCTGGTGCTTGGATTTTTCGTGGCATCCGGTCTTTTTTTATTTTTCTCCACTAAAGGCGATTTGCGCGGCAATTTTTCTGAAAGCCAACTAATGAAAGAACTAAAGGGAGAGATAAAAAAAGAAATCCAATCGGCCGGCGAAGACTCTTTAGTTAAGTCTAAAGTCCAGCAGGCGGCCGCCAAAATCGCCATCCCTTTCGTTTCCAACGAAGGCCAGATCGACAATCCCGAGGTGAAATTTTCCGCCAATATTTTTTCCGGCACCGGTTTCGTTACTAAGGAAGGGATCGTTTATTCCTTGTTTTTTCCCGAGAAAAAAGAGAAAGAACCCAAGGATGAAATCCAGAAAGAGAAAGAAGAAAACCGAAAAGGCATCGCCCTTAAAGAATTTTTTTTAGATGATAGCGGCAATCTGATAAAATATGATCCCCAAGGCGAAGACAAATCTTCGGCGGAAATAAATTATTTTATCGGCCAGGATCAGGATAAATGGCGTTCCAAGGTGAGCGCTTACAACCAACTGGATTTCGGCCAAGTCTGGCCCGGCATCGAAGTTGTGCTCAAGGCTCACGGCGACAATTTTGAAAAGATTTTTCAAGTGAGCCCTAACGCCAGCCCGGAAGACATCGCCATCGCTTTTGAAGGTATCAATAATTTAACCGAAGACGAAAAAACCAAACAATTAATTCTCGACACCGAACTCGGCCTGATTTCCATGACCGCGCCGATCGCTTATCAGGAAGATCCAAAGACCCAGGAAAAAAAATACTATTCCGTTCGCTACGCCATCAAGGACAATAAAACCTACGGTTTTGTCCTTCCCGAAGGTTATGATAAAAACCTTCCTCTAATCATCGACCCGCTTTTGGCGAGCACGTTTTTGGGGACTAATAATTATTATGAAGCTGTCGCGGTTGATAATGCCGATAATGTATATGTTACCGGCGTCACTTCTTCTTCCAGTTTTCCCACCACCACTGGCGCCTATGACGAGAGTTATAACGGCGGTGATTTTGATGTTTTCATCTCTAAACTTGACGATGACCTGTCTTCTTTGATCGCCTCAACCTTTTTAGGCGGGAGCGCCAGCGATGGACCGGGATCGGAAACAAGCGGCTCGAATGATATAGTAATTGATAATTTAAACAATGTTTATATCGCTGGGGACACTTATTCTTCAAATTTTCCTACCACTTCTGTGGCATATGATCAAACGCATAATGGTTATAGCGATGCTTTTATTGCAAAATTTGACGAAGATCTTTCAACTTTAAGTGCTTCAACTTTTTTAGGTGGAAGCGGTTATGAATACAGTTATTCCATGATTTTAGATGGTTCTAATAATATTTATCTTGCTGGCAAAGTTGATTATGGCGGTGATTTTCCCATAGTAGGAGGTTATGACGATACTCATGGCGGCGCCAATGTTAATGATGCTTTTATCGCGAAGTTTTCAAATAATCTTTCTTCTTTGGAGGCTTCCACTTTTTTGGGAGGAAGCAGCGAGGATGTTTCTTATGGAATTTCCATGGGTATCAGCGACAGTTATGTCTATGTTACCGGAACAACAAGTTCTTCGGATTTTCCTACCACTTTATACGCTTATGATAAGACGCCCAGCGGCGGAAGCGATGTTTTTATTTCCAGACTCGAAAGTGATCTTTCCGATTTGGCAAGCTCTACCTTTTTAGGCCCAGGTTTGGGAGGCGGTATAGCAATAGACGGTCTCGACGTTTATGTTACTGGTTATTCTTCTTCTTCCGATTTTCCAACTACCAGTGGCGCCTATCAAGAGAGCAATGGCGGTAGTTTTGATGCTTTTGTATCTCGATTAAATTATGGTCTTTCTTCTCTCGCCGCTTCGACTTTCCTGGGTGGAACCGGGGATGATCGTGGAAAAAATATTTTATTTTACAATTCGGATGTATATTTAGTTGGACTGACTTATTCTAATAATTTTCCCATCACTTCCGGTGCTATCGATTTTTTGCATAATGGCGATTCGGATATTTTTGTTTCCAATCTTGATTCAAGCCTTTCCGTATTGAATGCTTCAACGGTTTTTGGAGGAAATGATTATGATTCTGGCAATGATATAGTCCTTGACAGTTCAAATAATTTATTTGTGGTAGGAAGCGCTTGGTCTCCAAATTTTCCCACAACATCAGGCGCTTATGATCAAATATATGATGGTTATGATTCTTTCGTTGCTAGATTTTCCGGTAATCTTTCTGTCACTTCGGAAAATTCCTCTCCCACGGATATTTCTCTTTCTTCCATTTCAATTGAAGAAGGTCAGGCTGCCGGCACAGAAGTGGGAACATTGGCGACGGCCGATCCGGATTCCGGCGACTCCAATACCTATTCTTTGGCCTGTTCCACGTCTGGAGACGATGACTCTTTTTTTCAGATTGACGGCGATGCCTTGGAAAGCGCTCAGGAATTCGACTATGAAAATCCGGATGATGACGACGCCGACAATGATTATGAAATTTGCATCCGCACCAACGACGGCAACGGTGGAACCTATGACGAAAATTTCACCGTTTCTGTTTCGGACGGGGATGATTCCGTTCCCGCACCCATTGTTCTTCCGACTCCCGAAATAACCAAAATTTCCGATATCTGGGAAGATTCCCTCAAGATTAAAATCAAGATTGACGATCCCGATTATTATAACCGCGAGCTTATTTTTCAGGTTAAAATTGAAAACGAAGATGAAAATTCCACTGATTACGAAAAATTCACCGAAACCACGAATGAAGAAGGAGAGGTGAGCGTGGAAATAGAAGATTTAGAGGAAAACACCGATTATTCCTTCCATATCAGATTCAAAATCGAAGAGTCCGGAGAATATTCGGAATTTTCCAATAAAGAAGAAGCGGAAACGGAAGCTGATATTAAGGAGAGCCAATATGCTCCGACCAATCTAAAACTGGAAATTCTTTCCGACGGGAGCGTAAAACTCACTTGGAACGACAACGCCAAAGGCGAGAACGGCTATTTAATAGAAAGAAAGGAAGGCAATGGATCCTTTGAGCAGATCGACTCCATTGACAAAAATTCTAAAGAATTTATCGATGATGACAACTTAACTCCCGGTCAAACCTATACCTACCGCGTCCGGGCTTTTGAAGGCAATGATTATACCGGTTATTCAAACGAAGAAAAGGTAACCATCGGGGAATCGCCGGGAACCGGAGATTCTGGCCAAGATTCCTCAACTGAAACCGGCGCGGGCGGATCAACTGAAACAAGCGAATCAGCCGCGGCGGAGGAGGATGTTTCTCCGCCCGATGGCGCTTTGGACCAGGACTCTTCCGGCGACGGTGCAAAAGACGCAGCGGATTCTTCTGATTTGGAGGAAAACGGAGAAAACGCGGCTGGCTTTACGTTGGATTTGATTAAAAACCGGATTTCTTCAATTATCGAGCCGGTTAAAGATTTTGTTTCCCAAAACACCCTTCCTTTGATGGAAACCGCCGTAGCTTTGGGTTTAATTACCGGAGCCGCCGCTTCTTTGCCTAATTCATCGGTGCCGCTTTTGTCTTCCAATCCGCCGGCTTTGCAGCCGAAAAAACGGGGAAAATATTCCGATTTTATCGCCGCGATCAATTTTACTTCTCCGGCTTCATTGAATCAGGTAAATCCATTCAAATATTTTAATTATCTGAGTCTTTTATTGAAACCCCGGCCCGAAAAAGAATGGGGAACCGTTTTTGATTCTTACACCAAAGCTCCTCTTAGCGGCGCCGTTGTTTTGCTTATTGAAGGAAATGCCGGCGAAGTGAAAGAAACTATCATTACTGACAAACAGGGAAGATTCGGTTTTCTGGCGACTGAAGGCGTCTATCTTCTTAAAGTTAGCAGGGGAAATTACCAGCTGGACATAACCCGGGAGTTTGATTCGCTCTACGGCCAGCTCTATGTTAATCAGCCGTTTGCCATTTCCCGCGGCCAGCTGATCAATATCAATGTCGCCCTGAATTTGGAAGGATTTAATTGGCGCGAATACACTCAAAGAATGATTCAAAAATATACCTCGAAATTCGCTCTGCTGAAAAAATACCTTTTCAATGTCATCTATATCGCCGGTTTTATTTATTCCGCGGTTATTATCTATTTTTTTCCAACTTTTTTAAATATCGCTTTTTTTATCCTTTATGTCGCTCTTCTGGCCTATACCATTCTAAACAATTATCAGAAATACGGTGTCGTTGTGGACGCCGATACCGGCCAACCGGTGCCTTTCGCCCTGGTGAGCGTTCACAATCAGGCCGGTGAAAGAATGGCTTTTGCCGTAACCGATGTTTTGAGCCGTTATTTCCTCCTTTTGGAAAACGGAGATTATATTGTCAAAGTGCGGGGTCAAAAATTGGAAGGCGGATCTTTTAACGTTTCCACGCCCGCGAATGTGCGCCGGGGAATTTTTAAGGAGAAGATGAAAGTGTGAAAAAAGCAAACAGGCGTTGTTTTTCGAAAACTTATCCCGCCAAATCGGTGCAAAAACTTCATTTAATTTTTGAATTGGTGGAACTTAAACCTTAAAATAAGCTCTGGAAGCGCTTTTTATTCGTCCAAACGAAAAAACCCCGATTAAATCGGGGTTTTTAAAGTTTCGCCGGAAACCAAGCGGATTTAGGAAAGATGCTTGGAAACCAATTTAGTCATTTCAAACATATTGACCGTCGCTTTTCCTCCGAAAACTTTTTTCAGATTGGCATCGGCGTTAATGTTGCGCTTGTTTTTGGCATCTTGCAGATCGTTCTTTTTGATATAAACCCAGAGTTTTTTCACGACCTCGGATCTGGGCATCGGACCGTTGCCAACCACCGCGGCCAGTTCGCCACTCACTTTCAGCGGCTTCATGAACGCAGAATTAGACTTCTTCGCCATAGTTTTTTATTATCTGCCTTCCGGCAGACAGATTAATTATTATTAAACCCGTATCTTCAGTATAGCACTAAAGTTCCCAAAAATCAAGGAAACCAGTCTTAAGATTAAAAAATTCAAATTATGGAGAAAAAAACCGGACAATTTTCTTGTCAGAAAAACTTATTTAAGCTATGATGGGTTATAATAAAAATTGATAAAAATAGAACCGGATGGATATTAAAAAGTTTTTTGAAGGCTTTAAAAAGCAGATTGACCGGGAACTGGCTGTTTATCTAGACAGGAAAATAAAAGAAATAAAGAAACTGGATTTTTTTACCACTGATTTAGCCAAGCAGGCCAAAAAAATAATTCTTTCCGGCGGGAAAAGACTCCGGCCGGCTTTTATGTATTGGGGCTATATCGCCGGAGGGGGAAAAAACCGGGAAAAAATCCTCAAAACTTCCATCAGTATCGAGCTAATACATAATTTTCTGCTGATGCACGACGATATCATCGATCACGGCAAGATAAGGCACGGAGTGGAAACGATTAACGCCAGATACGCTAAAATCAGCCGGCTTTTTTTCAATCCGGAAAGCGCGGGGCATTTCGGCAATTCCATGGCGCTGATTTTTGGCGATATGCTGTCAACGATGGGCAACCAGGTGGTTTTTACTTCCGATTTTCCTTCGAAGCTGATAGTCAAGGCTCTCAATCAAGTTCAAACGATTGTTTCGCAAGCAGTCACCGGGGAAATCCAGGATGTTTATATGGACAGTTCCGGAAAAACTTCCGAAGAAGCTATCTTGAAGATGTATGAATATAAAACTGCCGGTTATACTATTGAAGGGCCGCTGAATTTAGGAGCGATTTTAGCCGGAGCGGAGGAGAAAATTTTTAAAACTTTAAGCGCCTATGCTCTGCCGCTGGGCGTGGCTTTTCAGATTCAGGATGATATTTTGGGAATTTTCGGATCAGAAAAAAAAATGGGCAAAGAAATCGGCTTGGATATTCAGGAAGGCAAAAAAACTCTGATGTTGTTTAAAGCGCAGGAACTGGGCGATCGGGAGCAGAAAACTTTTCTTAAAGGAGTGCTGGGCCGGAAAAATATTTCCCGCGCGGAAATAAAAAAATTCCAGGAGATTATGATAAAGAGCGGAGCATTGCGCTATGTTCAAAATTTGATTTCCGGATTGGTGGCTGAAGCTAAAGAATCTTTGGCTCAAGCTGATATGGAACCTGAAGCTGAAGATTTCTTGCTTTCCACGGCTGATTATATAGCCGCCAGAAAAAAATAATCCCCAAAGGAGCTTATTATTTGAATTGTCTATTTTGTTATTTTAAGTTAGAATTTATTCATTATGATGGAACAAACAATCGAAAAACTGCCTAACCATGTGGCGATTATTCCGGACGGAAATCGCCGTTGGGCTAAAAAAAGAGGCTTACCGGCTTGGGAAGGCCATGAAGCCGGCGCCAAAAATTTGGAAAAACTGATTAAATTTTCGGCGCAAAAGGGTATTCATTGCCTTTCTTTTTGGGGTTCCTCTTTGGATAATCTCAAGAAAAGACCGCTTGAAGAAAAGAGGGCTTTGCTTAAGATTTACGAAAAATACTTCTCTCGTTTGATTGAAGATAAGAATATCGCCGAAAAAGAAGTAAGGATTAATTTTATCGGGCGCTGGCAAGAACAGTTTCCCGAGTCGCTCAAAGAAATAATTAACCAAATTATCGATAAAACCCGGAATTACCAAAAAAGAATTTTGAATTTTTTTCTGGCTTACAGCGGAACGGATGAAATGATTGGAGCGGTCAGGGAGATAGTCAAGAAATACGGTTCGGCGGAAGAAATAACCGCCAAAATCATCAAAGACAACCTGATGACTCGGGAAATTCCGGCGGTGGATCTGGTGATTCGCACCGGCGGCGAACCCCATTTAAGTTCCGGATTTATGATGTGGGACGTGGCGGACGCCCAACTTTATTTCTCTTGCGAATATTATCCGGATTTTGACGAAAAAAAATTCGACGAAGCGCTGAAGGATTACGCTCAAAGGCAGAGGCGTTTTGGAAAATAATAACTTATGCAAAAGTTTTTTTTATTCTTATTTATATTTTTTCTTTTTCTCCCGTCAACCGGCAAATTGCTTTGGGCGAAAGACAATCCCCAAAAGGCGCTTTATTTTTTCAGCGAAGATTGCGCTCATTGCCAGCGGGTAGACAAGTTTTTTCGGGAAAACAATATTTACAACGATTATGAGATAAAATCCATTGAGGCTTCTGATTATTATAATCTGGATTATCTCAATAGTTTTTTTGACGCTTTCTTGGTGCCGAAAGAAAAACGCGGTTGGCCGGTAGTTATTTTCGAAGACAAAATGTTGCTGGGCGACCAGCCGATTATCGATAAATTCCAGTCGGAAATTGAAAAAGTGACGGCAATGGAATTTTCTGACCCGCAAAAAATAAAGGCCCTGAATCAAGCGGCGCTCGTTTTTAAAAAAACTCCGGAAAATGATTTTTCCTGGGGATTTTTGCTAAGCATGTCTTTTCTGGATTCGCTCAACCCCTGTTCTTTATCCGTCATGGTTTTTTTGCTGGCGCTGTTTATTTTTTTCCGCAACGGGGAAAAACTCCAGTGGCTGGGATTTTTTTTTACGGGAGCGGTTTTTCTTTCTTATTTTCTTTTGGGTTTTTGGAATTTTGGCAATGAAACCCCTTTTAAAATTTCCTGGTTTTTGTCCGTGTTGATGGGATTTTTAGCCATTTTTGGCGGATTATTGAGCCTGTCGGGTTTTTTGAATCGGGAAAAAAGATTAACTTCTCTTTTTCCCTCTCTGGCTGATTTGAAACTGATCTGGAAATCTCCCCGATTGGATTTATTGCGCCGCGTTGGCCATTGGATAGGTTTCATTTTTTTAGGATTCGGAGGCAGTTTTTTGCTTTTTCCCTGCGCCAACCGCCCCTATATCGATTTGGTTTCCGTTCTTTCTCAAAAAAATACGCTTGGGTTTTTTTTAAAACAGCTTTTTCTTTACAATCTGATTTTTATTTTTCCGCTATTGATATTTTCAATTTTGCTTTTTTTTCTGGCGCGCAGCGGGAAAACCGGAATTTTTTTGAAAAAAAATATCGCGCTTATTGATTTTATCATCGGAATCGTGCTAATATTCATAGGTATTTACTTCATACATAATCGGATTTAGTGTCATTGCGAAGGAGTTCCGTTTCGGAACGACTGTGGCAATCTAAATTTCAAATTAGATTGCGTCGCGGAATTTATCCGCCTTCGGTGGGCTCGCAATGACAATGAAGCGCGCAATCATATTAATTAAATTTAAAATAAACTCCATGTCTTTAATTTTAGACGAAAAAAATTTTCAATCGGAAGTAATAAAAAATCCGGCTCCGGCGCTGGTTGATTTTTGGGCGCCCTGGTGCGGTCCGTGTTTAACGATGGTTCCCTTGATGGATGAACTAGCCGAAGAATCAAAAGGCCGGTTTAAGGTCGGCAAAGTCAATGTGGATGAAAATCCAAAATTGGCTTCCCATTATGGGATAATGTCCATTCCGGCTTTTAAGATTTTTAAAAATGGAAAAGTGGTTAAGGATTTTGTCGGTATTCAAGCCAAAGAAACGCTTAAAAGCGAGCTGGAAAAATTCCTCTAGTTCTGGAGTTGATAAAAGTCTTGAAAATTGATAAAATATCAACATAAGCAGTCCGGCTTTTTTAAAACCGGGGCAATTTAAAAAAAATAAAAATGAAGATTTATAAACAAAAAATAAGAGTCCAGTCTAAAAGCCAGGTGGAATTTTTGGACATCACCGACAAAGTGGAAGAAATTGTGGGGAATTCCGGAATTCGGGAAGGCCAGGTTTTAATTTACGCCCCGCATACCAGCGCCGGCATCATCGTTAACCATAACGAATCAATGTTGCTGCAGGATTTTATGCGGGTTCTTTATCGTCTGGTGCCTATCAGCGATCGTTATTCGCACGACCTTTTTGAACTTAACCGCTCAAAGAAGTCGGACGGCAGAAGCAATGGCCATTCTCACTGCAAAACCATGCTTATCGGAGTGAGCGAAACTTTACCGATCGAGGGCGGAAAGATACTGCTGACGGAAAGACAGAATATTTTCCTGGCCGAGATGGATGGAGCGAGAAATCGGGAAATAATCATCCAGATTATCGGAGAATAGAATTAGAAATATCCTTAAAAATTATGAGCAAGCTAATTAACAGCTTGATAAAACAAGGCTATCTGAAATCGGATGTTTTAATAGAAGCTTTTTTTAATATTGAAAGAAAAGAATTTCTGCCCCGGGAATTGGAGGATCAGTCCGAAGCCAATATCGCGTTGCCGATCGGATACGGGCAAACTATCTCCCAGCCTTTGACGGTGGCTTTTATGCTGGAATTGCTCAATCCCCGAGTTGATCAAAAAATTCTGGATATCGGAAGCGGTTCCGGTTGGACCACGGCTCTGTTATCCTTTGTGGTCAGAGAAAAAGGCAAAGTAGTGGCGCTGGAAAGGATAAAAGAATTGGTTGATTTCGGGAAAAAAAACGTCCAGAAATTCGGTTTTTGCGGGAAAGGGATAGCGGAATTTTATGAGGCCAATGGATTCGAAGGTTTTCCCCGGGAAGCTCCCTTTGATCGAATTTTAGTTTCCGCTTCCGTGGAAGAAATTCCCCCGGCGCTGAAGGAACAGCTGAAAATCGGCGGCAAGCTGGTTATTCCGGTGAATCAAACGCTTTATTGTTTGGAGAAAAAAGATGAAAATAATTTCTTCGAAGAACGATTTCCGGGTTTTGAATTTGTTCCGTTTATAAAGAATTAAGGTTAAGAATGAAGAAAAAAACGATAATTTTTTTGCTGATTGGCATTTCGCTTCTAAGCGGGATTTTTTATTTTTATTTTGAAACTTATTACGGAAAAACCGACAGGATGAGAGAAGGCCTTTTTGAGGTCAGGGAAGGAGAGGGAGTTTGGATGATTGCGAATAATCTTGAAAAAGAAGATCTAATTGCCGGAAAAACATTTTTCTTTTTGTATCTGAAATTTCATAATAAAAAAATTTATCCCGGCAAATACCACCTAAGCGGGCAGATGGCTATTCCGGAAATAGCCTTGCGCCTGACTAAAAAAGAAGAAATCATCCCCGAAGAAGTGGTCTTAACTTTTCCGGAAGGCTGGAATTTGGAGAAAATTTCTCAAAGAATCCAAAAAAGCGGATTGAAAAATTCCGCTGATTTTTCTGTTTTAGCTCAAAATCCGGCTTATTTTAAGGAAAAATACGGTTATGCTTTTTTAAGCGAATTGCCTCAAGAAGCGACGTTGGAAGGATTTCTTTTTCCCGATACTTATTTTTTCGCTCCGGATTCCGGTTCCGAAGAAATAATCAAAAAAATGCTGGATAATTTCGATCAAAAAGTAGACGAAAGCGCCAGAAAAGAAATTATCCGGCAAAAAAAGTCGCTTTACGAGGTGATTACTTTAGCCAGCATCCTGGAAATGGAAGTGAAAACAAAAGAAGATTGGGAACTGGTCAGCGGAATATTTTGGAATCGGATTAAAATCGGCCAACCGCTGCAAAGCTGCGCCACACTGGCTTATGTTTTAGGCGTCAATAAAAAACAGTATACTTGGGAAGATACGCAAACCGTTTCTCCCTATAACACTTATTTAAACCAAGGCTGGCCGCCCGGTCCGATTGGCAATCCGGGCAGCGCGACTTTGAAGGCGGCGATTTTTCCCAAGGATTCCGATTTCAATTATTTTTTAAACGATCCGCAAACCGGCCGGACGATTTTTTCCCGCACGCTGGAAGAACATAATCAAAACAAAACTAAATACGGGCTTTAACTGAAATAATCCGGAAAGCGATGTAAAAATCGCTTTCTTTTTGCTTCGGGTTGACCCCGTAGTGGATTTTCGGCTTACAATATTGTATTTTATCACACAACTCACTTAGATTATAAAATTCAGCAGACATTTTATTTCAGTAATTTAATTATTGCCTAAAAGGCCGAAAACTCTAGAATTCTATTCTGAAGTGCAACATCGTCGTTTTCAGATTTTAACATTTTTTCAATTTTTTTCATAAAATACTTCATAAGGAGTTAGATATCCCAATCTCTTTCTGGGACGATGATTGATTTCCG
>Ga0210049_1005191_pt1 | contig 11173 bp, 11 predicted proteins | sample CryGeyCG2014_300_2_FD_183964 | JGI IMG/M metagenome (GOLD analysis project Ga0210049, IMG submission 183964) | Groundwater microbial communities from aquifer - Crystal Geyser CG06_land_8/20/14_3.00 (SPAdes) (version 2) | ecosystem: Environmental > Aquatic > Deep subsurface > Groundwater | place...
CTACCGCCAAACCACCATTACTAAAGTCAAAGAATTAAATCAGAGCCAAGCGAATCTCTTTTATGTTCAGGTTCAAAACTATTTTTTAATCAGTAGTGATCTTAACGCCCTCAAAGAAACCATTGACAGGGTAATTGATTAGGCCTGGGCTGTGGAGAATATGTGGATAGGCCAGGATTGACACAAGTTTAGCCCAGTGTTAGAATATCATTAGAGTCATTGACTGGTTAGTTACTTTAAAAAAGTTATTGGATTCCTATCCAATACCTGCGTTGAGCAGGAATAACTGGTTAAGGACCATTTTTTCCTTTGTACGCTATAAGTACTTTCAATGGCTGCATAAAAATAAAGCCAAAGAGGTCTGTCCTAATAAAGGGCAATAGTGCATAAAGGCTGAGGGGCGTTGAACCCTTGTAATAATTTATATAATTCGGGCTCATAACGCCCCTCAATAATTTTAAAAACCCTCAGTCCAGACCGACACCGACAAGCGGTGTTTTTTTTATTTATAATTGGTTCACTTATAGTTTAGACCAGCAGGGGTTGCTTTATTGCAAGGCCTGACCTTATAATATAGGTAAAGCTATGGATAAAAAAATGTTAGAACAACTGAAAGCCAAACTCCTGGAACACAAAGCCAAGGCCGAAGCAGAGCTGGCGACCTTTACCGAGAAAGACATTAAGGTGGCCGGCGATTATGATACCCGCTTTCCGGACTTGGGACAAATTCAAAGCCCGGATGAAGCGGCCTTAAAAGTGGCAACCTACGACAGCGCCTTGCCAATTGAGTATGCGCTGGAGTTAAGATTGGTTGAAATAAACAAGGCCCTGGAAAAAATTGCCGGTGGAACTTACGGCGTCTGTGAAAACTGCCAAGGGCCGATTGACCCCAAGCGCCTGGATATAATGCCCGAGGCAAAAGCTTGTCTTAAGTGCCATAAAAAGTAGCCGCCCGATTTTCTATCTGACCAAACCACCCCAGCCGGTGGTTTTTTTGTTTGGTAAAAGTTATACTATAATAAATAACCAATTATCAATAATCAATTATCAATCCAGTCCCGCGAAGCGGGACATTATTGCCGCCCTATGAGTGGTCACCCAAAAGGCGAAAAATTGAGAATTGAAACTTGAAAATTTTCAGCCTATGCCTTCACCCGCCAAAGTATTTTCTGCCGCTACTCTCGGTCTTAGTTGCCAGCCCATTGAAGTTGAAGTAGATATGAGTCCGGGCTTGCATAGTTTTCAAATCGTCGGCCTGCCCGACGCCGCGGTTAACGAAGCCAAGGAACGGGTTTCCTCGGCCATTAAAAACTCCGGCGCCTCGCCGCCACATCACACCAACCGCCGCGTGATCGTTAATTTAGCGCCCGCTGATATCAAAAAGGAAGGCCCGGCTTATGATTTGCCCATTGCCGTGGCTTTTTTATTGGCTTCCGAGCAGCTGCTGGCCAGCCAAGTCAATAAAAAAATCTTTGTCGGAGAACTGGCGCTGGAAGGTAAGCTTCGGCCGGTAAGCGGTGTCCTGCCAATGGCTTTGATGGCGCGCGATAGGGGATTTGAAGAAATTTTTGTGCCGACAGCTAACGCCGCGGAAGCCGCCCTGATTAAAGAAATCAAAGTTTTTGGCCTGGATTCGCTCCAGCAGCTGTTTTTACACCTGGAACAAAAACAAATTCTGGAGCCCCAACCCCCAACCAAGTTGGACTTTATTTTTGACGAGCTAGCCAGCGGGTCTGACCTGGCCTATATTAAGGGCCAGGAACATGCCAAGCGCGCCCTGGAAATTGCCGCGGCTGGGCATCATAATATTTTAATGACGGGACCGCCCGGCACGGGAAAAACATTGCTGGCCCGCACTCTGCCCAGTATTTTGCCGCCATTAACTTTTGATGAAGCGCTGGAAGTAACTAAGATTTTCAGTATTGCCGGCCGCTTAAACTCAGCTAAGCCGGTTTTAACACAACGCCCCTTCCGCAGTCCGCACCATACGGCCTCCGCCGTGGCGCTGGTGGGCGGCGGCAATCATCCTAAGCCCGGCGAAATTACTCTGTCGCACCGCGGCGTGCTGTTTTTGGATGAACTGCCCGAGTTTCACCGCGATGTTCTGGAAGCCCTGCGCCAACCGCTGGAGGATGGCGTCATCGTTGTATCGCGCGCTTCAGGGGCTTTAGAGTTTCCGGCCCAGTTTATGCTGGTAGCGGCCATGAACCCTTGCCCCTGCGGCCACCACACTAATCCCGAAAAACAATGCATCTGCTCTCCGGCCTTAATTAGCCGATACAAACGCCGCATTTCAGGGCCCCTGCTGGACCGCATTGACTTGCACATTGATGTGCCGGCCATCAAATACGATAAGCTGGCCACCGAAAAAGTCGGGGAAGAATCATCCGCTGTGCGAGCGCGCGTGCAAACAGCGCGCCAACGGCAGACAGAACGTTTCCGCAATGAACACATCCAAACCAATTCCGCTATGAACCTGTCGCAAATGAAAAAATATTGCCAGCTGGATAGCGCTGGCCAAGAAATTTTGAAAACCGCGGTCAATAATCTACATTTATCCGCCCGCGCCTACCATCGCATGCTGAAACTGGCCCGCACCATTGCGGACTTGGCCGGCACCGAGCAAATCCAAGCCCAGCATCTGGCCGAAGCGCTCCAATATCGGCCCAGAGAAGATAACTTTTGAAAGAAACCATCTATTTTTTTTAAACCCTTTACGAACTTTCTCTTAATGTGGTATCCTATTATTAAACATGGGGAGATTAGAAAATACAATATTATATCTCCTAACGCGGGCTAATCTAAAAGGCTTAGATAACCTATCAAAAATTGAGTTATTTAAGCTTGTTTTTTTATTGGAAGTTGAGTCTTACCGCTTCACTGGAAAAAGCTTTTTTGACTCAATTAGTTTTGTTCGAGAAAAAAACGGACCTATATCTATTGATATTTTTAGGGCGCTAGAAAAATTAAACGATAAATATATAAATATTAAAGAAACAAAAAAACCAGATTATACCCATAGCCGACACTGTATCTCTTTAAAAAAACAAATAAAGAAATTTGATTTTAAAGAGTCCGAAGTTTTATTCATGAATAGTGTCTTTGAGTCTTATCTTGGCTTAACAATAAAAAAACTTAAAGAAATTGTTTATAATACCGAACCCATGAAAGAAATTCTAGCTGAAGAGAAAAAGGCTAAGACCGATATCCTTAGCGGCCTTAGAATAAGTTTTGAGTCTATTCCTCTTGATGAAGATATTCTTGAAATAATTACCGCCTAAAATGGTTAATAACTACCGAGCCGCTGACATTCTTCATTTTAAAAAATACGTTTTCACTGATACCGGCGCGTCAGCTGAACATTTTGCGCTAATCTTACTACCCTCAGCAATTATGGGCTTTGAACACAATCTTTTATGTTCTGTGATAACCTCTAGGGCGCCTCGCTATTTATCAAATGCCTGGAAATTACTGAGAGCAAACTATAATTGTTTTTCCGTAGACAGCTACGCATGCTTAGATAGAAGAGATACAAATTCAGTTCATGACCTTAGTCCAAAACAGCAGCCTGTTGGAAAACTAATAGACTATGACATAAAAAAAGTTTTTAAAATATTAAAAAGAATCCTTTACGGCTCAGGGGACACTTTTTACGTAGCTGTTATTGTTAGAGAGTGGAAAAAAATAAAATAATAGTCTTCTGTAACCCAAAAACCCCCCGCCTAGGCGGGGGGTTTTACTTGTCCCTTGTTTACTTGTTCACTATTTCACCGGCGAGTGCCCAGCGGATTGGTGGCGCCGCGAACTTCCCAGTGCACATGGCAGCCCGTGGAACGACCGGTTGAACCCATCAAAGCAATTAACTGCCCCTGGTCAACGCTTTGGCCAACCTCAACTAAGATGCGCGAGGTATGGCCGTAAAGCGTAGCCACGCCATTTGAGTGCCTAATCATAATATATTTGCCGTAGCCGTAATTCCAGCCGACCGTATCCGCTAAAATAACCGTACCCGCGGCTGAAGCGTAAAGCGGCGTGCCGCAGGCGTTGGAAATATCAACGCCATTTTGGCTGTGAAGCCGCGACCAAACGCGGCCGGCGGCCGGCGCAATCAGCCATTTGCCCAGCTGTGTTTTATTCTGCGCGTATTGAGGCGCGGTCACTTTAGGGCTGGCTTTAATCACCACCGCAGCCGGCTCGCCGTCCGGAATAATAATAAAATTGCCCGCTACCAGCTTGCTGTCGTCATAAATATTATTGAAAGCGCTAATTTCGCTTTCCTTGCCTTTATGCTTTTTAGCCAAAGCGGCAATGGTGTCTTTGGCGGCAATTTTCACCCGCACGCCGTTAATCGGCAAAATTATCAGCGACTGGCCGGGCTTAATCAAATCGCCATCGCGCAAATTATTCGCCCACAAGACCACATTGGTATTAACACCAAATTTAATCGCGATAGAAGAGGGTGAGTCGCCCGACTGCACAACATAAGTTGCCACCTCGCGGCTCATGTTGGTAAACGAACCGCTGGCGGGGGTGTTGGGCGCGGTCAGACCACTGCCTTCCATAATAGCCAAGTCCTGGTTTTCTAGTTCGTCATCGGCGCTAAAGTCAACGCTGGCTTGGGCCACCGGCACCTCCACTACTCCTAGATTAAACGGCCCGCCGAGCAACTGCTCGCTGGTCATATCCGCGGTTTCTTCAATTAAGGTCTCGCTTGCCCAGGTGGAGCTGGCCATACTACCAATAAGGCTCATCGTAGGTCGGCGATATTCCAAAAAACCAAAAATACCCAAAATAACAGCCGACAACATTAAACATCGGCTGTGCATCCGCCAGAACTTAGTTAGTCCCTTGCCGAGCCAATTAAAAAAACCTCGTAACTTTGTTGAGAATTTAAGCCCCCCTAATTTTTTGCTAAAAATAGACAAATTCGGCTACTTAAGTTCTTAATATGAACTCCCATTGGCCTTAATTATCCTGTTATCAGGTTACTAATTCCGCCCCCTAAAGTCAACGTTTTTGGCTTTTTATGATTATTAGCTTATACTTATTTCATATGATTTTAAAAAATCTCAACCAAAAACAAATTGAAGCCGTCACCCAAATTGAGGGACCGGTATTGATTATCGCGGGACCGGGTTCGGGTAAAACACGGGTTCTGACCCACCGCGTGGCGTATCTCATAAAACAGGGAGTGCCGGCTGAAAATATCTTAGCGGTCACCTTCACCAACAAAGCGGCCGGCGAAATGAAAGAGCGCATTACCAAGCTCATCTCGCTACAGGCCAAACGCGACTTTAAACTTCCGACTATCGGCACGTTCCACGCGGTTTGCGCCAAGCTCCTGCGCAGCGAAGCTGACCGCCTTGGTTATAAACGCGACTTTGCGATTTTTGACAGCAAAGACACTCTGACACTGATTAAGCGCGCGATGGAGGAATTGCAGTTGTCCGAAGACCAGTTCAACCCCAACGCTATGGCCAAAGTTATCTCGCAAGCCAAAGCGGAGCTGGTTGACGCGCCCGCCTTTGCCAGCCAAGCCACGGATTTCTTCCCGCAAACCGTGGCCAAAGTATATTCGGCCTATCAAGCCAAACTCAAACAGCAAAACGCTCTGGATTTTGACGACCTCATAATGCTGGTGGTTAAGCTGTGGCGCGAGCACCCCAAAATTCTGCAAAAATATCAGAACAAGTTCAAATATATTTTAGTGGACGAATACCAAGACACCAACCATTCCCAATATTTATTGATAAACCTGCTGGCCCAAAAATATCGGCATCTTTTTGTGATTGGCGACGAAGCGCAAAGCATCTATTCCTGGCGCGGGGCGGATTTTCGCAATATTTTAAACTTTGAAAAGGACTACCCGGAAGCCAAAGTGGTGATGCTGGAACAAAACTACCGCTCCACCCAGAATATTCTGGACGCGGCTCACCACATTATCATTAAAAACAAACACCGCAAAGATAAAAAACTTTGGACCGAGAACCTCGCCGGCCAGCCCATTACCATTTTTGGCGCCCAAAACGAAAAAGAGGAGGCCCGTTTCATTATTGAAGAAATCGTTAAACTCAAACGCCAACAGCCGTTGCTTGGACTGCGCGATTTTACCGTGCTTTATCGCACCAACGCCCAGTCGCGCGCGCTGGAAGAGATATTTCTTAAGGCCGGCTTTCCTTACAAAATCGTGGGTTCGGTCAAGTTTTACGACCGCAAAGAGATTAAGGACTTGTTAGCTTTTTTGCGTTTAATCCAAAATCCGCGGGACTTGGTGGCCATGGAACGAATTATTAATGTGCCGCCGCGCGGCTTTGGCAAAAACATTAATTGCCAAGTGTTAGCTGACTCTGACCACGCCCTAATCAGCCAATTGACACCCCACCGGCAAAAGTCCTGGAATAAATTTTCACAATTAATGGACGAGCTGCGCGTCAAAGCTCAAACCCTGCCTTTAAGCAAACTGCTTAAAACAATTATTGCTCAAATTGACTACGAACAATATATTAAGGGCCGCACTATTACCAAAGAGGGCTCGCCTCGATCCGATCGAGTCGGAGCGGGGGAGGAACGCTGGGAAAATGTCAAAGAACTCTTCTCGGTAACTAAAAAATATGACGCCTGGCCGGGGCAAGAGGGATTGGCCGCATTTTTAGAAGAGGCCGCGCTGATAAGCAATCACGACGAAGTGGAAAGCGCCAAAGACGTGGTTAATTTGATGACCCTGCATTGCGCCAAGGGGCTGGAATTTCCGGTAGTATTTATCGCGGGTCTGGAAGAGGGAATTTTTCCGCACTCGCGAAGTTTAATTGACCAGTGGCAAATGGAAGAGGAACGGCGGCTCTGCTACGTTGGCGTCACCCGCGCCAAACAAAAACTTTATTTAATCACCGCCCGCACCCGACAGCTTTTCGGCTCCACTATGGTCAACCCGCCCTCGCGCTTTTTGGACGATATCCCGCCAAGTTTGGTGGAATATATTAATATTGAGAATGGCGAAGAAGATAAGGAGGGAATAGAAATGCCGTTTTAGAACCTTACGGAATTACGGATTAGTACGGATTTTACGGATACATAATTTTATCTGTACTATCCGTATTTATCTGTAATTCCGTACGGTCCACTTTATGAGAATCGCAAACAAAAATAAATCAAATAAAAAATCCTTCATTCTAAAACCCAACAAGCTTCTCGGCCAAAATTTTCTGCGCGACAAAAATGTGCTGGCCAAAATTATCCAAGCCGCTGACCTCAAAGCAGGGGAGCGAGTACTGGAGATTGGGCCGGGATTGGGCGCGCTGACCGAAGAACTGGCCAAAAACGCCTGCCGTGTTATTGCTGTTGAAAAAGATAAACGGCTAGCCGTGCAACTCAAAAACAAATTTCAAAATAATCAAAATGTGGAAATTATCCAAGATGATATTCTGTCATTCCTGCGAAAGCAGGAATCCAGGTCCTGGATCCCGGCTCAAGGCCGGGATGACAAATTCTCGTCTTCACCAAACTATAAAGTCATCGCTAATATTCCATACTACCTAACTTCCCATCTAATTCGACTGTTATTGGAAAGCGCCAATCCGCCCCAAGACATCGTTTTGCTTATTCAAAAAGAGGTGGCCCAGCGTATTTGCCCGCCTCGACGAGCCCGCTCGTCGGGCGAGGCGGGCGCTAAGCCGCCCAAAATGTCGCTTCTGGCGGTATCGGTGCAATTTTATGCTCAACCAAAAATTATCTCTTACGTGCCCAAGGGCGCTTTTTGGCCCAAACCCAAAGTGGACTCGGCGATTATTAGAATAACTCCCCATAATTCCCCCTCTGCTGCCAAAAGACCCCCCTATAATTCCCCCCCTTATGAAAGGGTGGCGGGGGGGGATTTAGAACGAAACGAAATCCTCCCTCACCCTCCTTTTACAAAGAAGGAGATAGAACGATTCTTCCGCCTAGTTCGCGCCGGCTTTGCCCACCCCCGCAAACAACTGCTCAATAATTTAAGCAAAGGGCTAAAACTCAAACGAGAAAAAATTATTAAAGTATTGCGATCCGCGAACATTGAGCCGAAACAACGAGCCGAAACCTTAATGCTCAACGATTGGCTGAACCTGACAAAGCTCATTCAACCTTAACAATCTATTGAGGTTGAACCTCAATAGATGTACAATAGAAATATGCAAAAACCCCAATTTGTTGAAAATCAAATTTATCATATTTTTAATCGCGGCGTAGAAAAACGCAATATTTTTATGGATGAAAAAGATTATTTTAGATTTATGCACGATCTGTATGAATTTAACGACGAAGACAGGGTTTATAATTCTTCTTATTTCTTAAAAAGGGGGCCAAGGCCTATTGAGGTTCAACCTCAATATATTAAAAAACGCAAACTACTCGTGGATATTCTAGCATTTGTTTTAATGCCAAATCATTTTCATTTAATTTTGAGGCAAAGAGTAGAAAATGGGATAGTCAAATTTTTACAAAAAGTAGGAACTGGTTATAGTATGTATTTTAATCAAAAGCACGAAAGAGTCGGCTCTTTATTTCAGGGAAGGTTTAAGGCAGTTCTGATTTTAAAAAGAGCGCATTTTATTCATTTGCCATTTTATATTCATTTTAATCCATTGAAACTAATGCCGAATTATCAAAGTTCAACATCAATAGAAGATAAGATCGATTTTTTGGAAAAATATCGATGGAGCAGCTTTCCGGATTATATAGGATTAAAAAATTTTCCTTCCGTAACCACGAGGGATGATCTTTTAGAATTTTTTGATGGCGCAAGGGAATATAGAAAAGAAGCAGTGCGATGGTTAAAAGAAAGAGATTTACGATTGGACAAAAACTTGACCTTTGAGTAGCATCTATCGAGGTTCAACCTCGATAGATGCTCCGGTAATAAACAAAAAAATAGAGGAAGATATTAAACAATCTAAACGCTGGTTTAAAAATTAACCGCGCCCGAATTGACGCGGCGTTAAAAAAAATCGGCCTCCAGCCCAAACAAAGAGCTGAAACCCTAAGCAAAGAAAGTGATGAAAAAGATATCTTTAATTTTAGTATTTATGTTTGTTTTATCTTTGCTGGTCGCGGTCTGGCCGACGACTGATCCAGTGGATGATTTTTCCAAACGGATTTTATCCGACGAAACAACAAAAGAGATTTGGGTTGGACCACATAAGTTGACGGCGGCAATAGCCGATGACGACCAAAAGCGCAAACAAGGTTTAGGCGACCGCGAATTTCTAGCCGATGAAACGGGCATGCTTTTTATTTTTGATAAGCCGGATTTTTATGCTTTCTGGATGCGCGGTATGAAATTTCCGCTGGATTTTATTTGGATTCGCGGCGATGAAATTAGCGACATTACTGAAAATGTGCCGGTGCCTGAAGATTCAAGCCATCCAACGACTTACCGACCAGCCCAAACAGCGGATAAGGTTTTAGAGGTTGAAGCGGGATGGATAGAAAAACATCAAGTCAGAGTCGGAAACAAAGTAATAATTAAAGATTAAATTAAATCTAACGAAAAAGTAGCCACAAAACAGAAAGCAGAAAATGGTTTTGGAAATTAAAAACCTTAAGTCAAAACCTTTGGCTCAATCTGCGGCAGGATAAAGTTAGCTCACACGATTTTTAACTAAAATATCCCGTCTCGGCAGCGATATTTTCTATCAAGGTTTACTAGCCCTATTTTTGTGGATAAACAAGCCGATTTTTTCATTGTTGACAACGCTTAAATATTGTATAATTCAGGCAGACATGAAAACACCAAAAAAATCGCGAAAAATTAGCGTCTTGGCGGCGGTTTTAATATTGCTGGCCGGCATATTGCTTGGCGGCTATTTGGTCTTAAAAAGCAACCGCGGCGCGGCCAGCCAGCTGGATGATATTCTCGGCAACAAAACTATTGCGCCTCTAACTTGCCAGCCCAACGCCAACGACCCCGAAAAGGACTCGGACGGAGACGGCTTAAAGGACTGGCAGGAATATCAGACCTATTTTTCCGACCCCTGCGAGACCGACACTGACGGCGACGGATATTTGGACGGAGAAGAGGCGGCTTCGGGTTATGACCCGGCTAAAAAAGCGCCCGGGGACGAATTGCCCGGCACCACCCCCAAAGGACCTCGGCCCCTGCCCAACAATTTAACCACCGCGCTTAGCGCTATGCTGGCCGACCAAATTGCCAAAGGCCGGATTGAGTCGTTCAACCAGACCGGTCAAATCCTGGCAGCCGACGAGCTGACCAAATATCCGGCGCTGCAGCAAAGCGTCCAGTCAATTGTCGCCAATGCCGGCCAACTTTTCTCTCCCGACCCGATTGATGAAAAACAAATTAAAACAATAGCCAAAACCGATAAATCAACTATTCAAGAATACGCCCGTCAAGCATCGGCCTGCTTCCCTAATTTTGGAACGACTGGAGACAAATCGGAGCCGGAAATTTTTCTGGAATCAATGCAAACAAGCGATTTTTCTCTTTTGGATAAAAACGCGGAAATATACCAAACCGCGTACAAAAAATTAAATGAAGTAGCCGTCCCAAAAGAGATGCTGGATTTGCACAAAGAACAGCTCAATGTAATTTCTGGCTTAATAAAAATACATCAGGCCATAAAACAAATAGCCGCCGACCCGCTGAAAGCCAGCTTGGCGTTGCAGGAATATTCAAATATTTTAGAGCGGCAGGCAAATTGGCTGCAAAAATTAGCCGCCTTGATTGAGTCCCATCCTTAATCATTTTTACACTTATGCTTGTTTTTGGCGATAACATCCGGCAAAAAAACTTATCTTGTCTAATCCTTTTTATTCTGCTAACGAATTTGATAATTGGCGGAGTTTTGTTGCCTCACAGGACTGCTCAAGCTCTTATTGTTTCTGACCCATTCCTACAAGCAATAACAGAAGCAATCCATGAAAGGCAGACAATATGGGGGAAAATTAAGTTCGCCTTCGAAAAAGTTCAAAAAGCTTATCACGCCGCCGGCACTTGGGTTTCAGCCGGTGTTGATATGTGGGACAAAATGAACACCCAAGTCAAAGCCGCGCTTAAATGGGCTTGGGGCGCTCTGCGCAAAACCCTGCTCAATATGCTGGTTGACGATATTGTCAAATGGATTCAAGGCGGCGGCGCGCCGCGCATTGTGTCGGACTGGCAAAGTTTTTTAAAGGACGCGGC
>Ga0210049_1005207_pt1 | contig 11152 bp, 6 predicted proteins | sample CryGeyCG2014_300_2_FD_183964 | JGI IMG/M metagenome (GOLD analysis project Ga0210049, IMG submission 183964) | Groundwater microbial communities from aquifer - Crystal Geyser CG06_land_8/20/14_3.00 (SPAdes) (version 2) | ecosystem: Environmental > Aquatic > Deep subsurface > Groundwater | place...
AAAGTAGTACCTGGCAAACGGCCGATACTAAAAGAAATATTGCCGTTGCTGTCGCTGGTAAATATCTGATGATTAACGCCCGCTTCTGGACTGTAAATATCAACCCTGGCGCCGGCAATGGCCGCATTAGTGTCTTGATCTTTAACCGCCACGCTAACCTGCAAAGCGCCCTGGCCAAAACTCGGCTGAACATAGACCAAATAAAGATATTTGTTTTCACTGTAATTATATTGAAAATAGTAATTAGCACTGCTTGAAGCAGTTATACAGCTGGCAGACAAAAGGCCGGAAGAATCACTAAAACACCATTTGCTAAAAGCGATCGAATTCCAGCCCTCCCAATTGGTCAGCGGATTGTGGGCGGCAAGATTAATTGTGTCGCCTCTTTTTAAATTATTGAGAGTTATTTTTGCCGCATTATCATTATTATCATCTGAGTCCGTTCTGTATTCTGTGCCTCCGTAATCAAGGGGCAAATTCGCCATGTTTGCCCCGCAAGTCATCCGGGCAAAAATCGTTAAAGTGTAAGTATTTCTGTCCACCACCACTTCCCGACTTTGACTGGAACTTTGAGTGCCCAGATTGCTGGCATTGTCAACAACATGAATGCCATAGCAATAAGTGCCATTGCTTAAAGTGCTGGTTTCTGTCCAGTTGCCGCTGGCAGAAGCGCCGGATTGGGAAATATCTGCTGAGGCCTTGTTCCAACTGGCGCTGCCGCTGCAAGCCGAGTCCCGGCGCCAAATTTCCACCCGATTAAGATTAGAACCGCCGCTGTCCAAAACAATCCAACTGACTTTTGGTTTGCCATTGGTGTTTAAATTATTGTCCACGGCAAAATTGTCAACCGTCGGAGCATTTTTATCAATTTGATAAGCATTACTTTTACATTGGCTAATCAGATTGCCGGCGTTGTCTTTAACTTCTACGCACAAAGTCCAATTGCCAGTCCCGGTCTGAGAAATGATTTGTTGATTTGAAAATGAAGTTCCGCTGCCAGCGCTGCACGATGAACTGGTGGTCCAGCAATATTTGCTGTAGGCAATGCCAGAAGCGCCGGAATCAGAAAAAGTTAATTCCACATTCACATCAGTATTGCTCCAAGATCGAGAAGTTGGGTCAAAAGACAAAGAGGGGGCGCCAATGTCCACTTTTAAAGGCCCAAGGGCTGAAGTATAAACCGTGCCGCAGGTATTAGAATTTTTAAAGCAAAGATAATCATTATGATTAGTATTAACATTCACGGAAGCGCCGGAATTAGCATAAGAATCAGAAGAATTACAAACATTGTCAGCGCTAAATCCCCAGGAACTGCCGGTTCCGCCAGCCGACCAGCTAACAGCTACTGAATCGCCAGTGTTCCAGGAAGTATTGACTCCATCAGTCACAGAAGATGTTAAAGCAGTTATCGGATCAACCGAAACCGAATTACCATAAGCGGTTTCTTCATTGTCCCCGTTTTTGGTTTTTACCCGACCGATAACCGTGCCGCTGACTCCGCTTTGGTTCCAGGTCGTGCCCGTGCCCCAGTCCTTGTCAAAGGCATCAGTGTCTAAATAATAAAGTGTGCTGGCAGGATTATTATTCGCGCTCCAGCTCCAGTTGATTGAATTGCAACCGGCCGTGGCGCTTAAAGTACCCGGCGCATTAGCCGAAGTGTAGGCCGAGACAGCTGAACTCCAGGCAGAATTGCCTCCCGTATTGCCAGCCCGGACTTGAATGCTGTATTGGCTATTAACTGTTAAATTATTGCCAACACTGTCTTTGGTTTGAGGAAATTTAAGCACGGTCAAGGTCTCCATGTATTCATAAATACCTCCAAGATACATGTAGTATTCATAACTGCTGCCGGTCTTAATTAATTTTGCCAAAGCCGCACCAGCGCTGTTTTGGATTTCATAAACCGTGGCCCCACTTGATTCATTCCAGGTCCAGTCAATGGAAGAAGAAGTATTGCCGGTGTGATGAACATTTGTCGGCGTGGCTGGGCTTGCGGGCAGTGTTGCGCAAGAACCAAGATTAACTTCACTGTTTTCCACTCCATCACCGTTTCTGGTTTTAACATAATATGTATAGGTGGTGCTAGAATCTAAATTTTCATCCTTAAAAAATACCTCATAATTTTTATAACCTGCATATGAACCAGTATGACTTGATTTAAAATTAATTCCAGAACTCCCACCGCTTAAATTGCTTAATGTTCCTTGGGCTGTCACAGTAATGCTGTTTTGCGTAGCAGAACAGGTTTTTCCAGTTGGGGATTCAATAAAAGTATATCTGTCAAGACCCATACCTGACCCGCAATAATATTGATTATCTGGATCATCATAACAGGCCTCTAAATAAAAATTATATTGCGTATTTGGGCTTAAACCGTTTTCATCCCAAACATTACTGTCAGGTTCTCTTATTCCATATGCTTGCCCGCCTTTCTTTATGATCAATTTATACCCTTTTACTTCTCGTCCATTCTCTGCAACTCCCCAATTAAGACGGATTGAAGTGGTTGACAAAGCCGTGACTGTTAAATTTATTATTGCCGGCGGCTGGCAAGGTGCAACTTGATATACATAAGGCCCAACTTCTGATGTTTCCACTCCATCGCTATTTTTGGCCTTAACATAAAGTTTTTTATCTTGTTTACAATAATCAACTAACATCTCCCATTGATAACTACCACTTTTATAAACATCCCAACTTCTGTCTTTTCCTTCTGTTTCTTCGCGAGCACGATATTGCGCGCTGCTTGGATTGCCATTTGCTAGCCATTGCCATTGCATTTTTCTTGTACTCGGGCTCCAATTTACAAAACTCAACCCACTCGGCGGATTAGCCGCTGTGTAGTAAGCGGCAAAAGCAGAATAAGAACCGCTGCAAAGACCCAGGTCATAACTGCAACTCCTGATTTTAATGCCAAATTGGCTGTTAACGCCAAGGCCTGTTTTTGTCCAAGTCGTGGCCCTGATGCCATTCGCTATTCTAGTGCCGCTGTTGTCATAAATGTCATAATAATCAGTCGCTGGTCCAGGACCAGGACTCCAGTGCCAGGTAATGGAACTGGTGGTTATGGCTTCTTTGTGCAGATTGGTTGGCGGTTGCATTGATTCAGCCGCGCTGACAAATCTATTTTCCTTATTAAGAGATAAAGATATGGTTAAAAACCCAATGCTCAAAAACAAAAAGGCCAGCAAAAATATAACCTTGGGTGCTTTAAATTGAGCCGGCTTCATTCTTTGGTTTAATTTTGTCTTGATAAAATGCAGCATGGGGATAAATCAATTTTCTCTCTATTTTATTATACCATAATTATATCATTGTAAAAAGGGGGTGTAAAAATGAATTGAAATGTTCAAGTCCATGAACATAATTCACACTTAATTAATTCTAATTTATAGGGTTGTAGATCGACTTTTTTAGTGGTTGCTGTATTTAATTTAACATCAATGTAGCACATCAATTTTTCAATTTGTTCTTTGCTTTTCAACGACGACTTGACAAGAAAGGAATTAAGTATACGGATTGTGCTAGTTACCTTTGCTAACTTCAGCTAAATATTCAAAAGATGGTCCAGTTTTGGTAAAATTTATGTATAAACAAACATAAAAACAAAAACCAAAACTTATGAACCATCTAGAATTGATTTTATCAATGATCTTTGAAATTTACCAGTCAGTTGAGCCTGATTTGCCCAAAAGGACAGGCCCAGAACCAGTCATACCAGACATTGTTATTATTCAGCTAATTATCCTTAAACATCTATTAGGGTTTAGACACGAAAGCAGTTTTCTTAGATTCATTCAAAATCTCAAATTGAAATCTTTCTTTCCTCGACTAGCAGAAAGATCAAGGTTTAACAGGAGAACTAAATTACTTTCTCCTTTAATTGAAAGAATCCAATTTGAGCTCTTGAAAAGATTGGGAGTTGATAATTTGAAGGTGCGCATAATTGATACCACACCTTTCCCAATAGTTAAGTTGGTGAGAAAAAACCAAAGTAAAATTGTTAAGAAAAATGATTTGAAGGTGGGCTACTGCAGCGCTCAAAAATACTATTATACTGGCTTAAAACTATCTTTGGCTGTTAATCTTGAAGGGGTGCCAACTTACTTTGAATTTCATCCTGCCAACCGACACGATTTAAAGGTTTTAGAAAAGGAAGCGTCTAATTTGCGGGGTTTGGTATTGGTCGGCGATAAGGCTTATTTAAGTAAAGAAGCCAAAAAGGATTTAAAGCAAAACTTAGGCATAGCTCTCATCACTCCTTACAAGAAAAACCAAAAGAGTAAGAAATTAACTAAAAAGGAAAAACAATTACTCAAACACAGAAAGTTGGTTGAAACGGTTATCAATCAGCTTAAAGATCAATTTAGTTTAGAAAGATTATCTGCTAAAAGTTTATTAGGTTTTAAAGAACGAGCCAGACAAATCATTTTAACTTACACTTTTGACAGCTACTTTAACAAACTGACTAATCGCAATATTTTATCAATTAAATCGATATTGACTTAACTAGCACAATCCATATTATTATCTATATTTTATCACTAAAACCGATAAAAGAAAAAAATGTCCTAGTGGCTATGAAAACTGTTTTTTTATTTTTCTTCGTTTTCCTTTTCATTTTTTCTTTTTCCTCTTTCTTGCTACACTTTAATCATAAAACAATATGCTAAAAGCAAAAAAAATTCAGAAGAGTTACGGGTCATTGACCGTGCTCTCCGACATATCCTTCTCTCTTAGCCAAGGGCAGAAGGTGGCTTTAGTCGGTTACAACGGAACAGGCAAAACAACTCTTTTAAAAATCATTGCTGGCTTGGAGGAAGCTGACGCGGGAACATTGGAAATTGACCGCGATATTTGCGTCGGCTACCTTCCTCAAGACACCAATTTATCAGGAGGAGAAACAATCTCGGACTACTTGAGAAGAGTGGTCGGCATTGATGTTTTGGAAAATCAAATTCAAAAACTTTTAGAAAATCTGAAAGACCCGGCAAAAGCCGAGCAATACAGCGCGGCCTACGCGGAATTTGAACACCTTGATGGCTATAATTTCACCCGTCGAATGGAAGTCATGATTTCAGGTTTTGGACTTGATGTTAATCTTGACCGAAAATTATCCGATTTAAGTAGTGGACAAAAAAGTAAGGTGACACTGGCGGGTATTTTACTTAAAGGTGTTGACCTGCTTTTGCTTGACGAGCCAACCAATAACCTTGATTTGCCGGCTCTTATCTGGCTGGAGGATTTTCTGCAAAAGTCCGAGGCGGCGTGTATTATTGTTTCTCACGATCGCTATTTTCTTGAGAAATCAGCGTTAGATTTTACTTATGTTCTATCCGACGGAGCACTTACCAGAATTCCCAATTATCAAGAATATGTAAAATTGTCTGAAAAAAAAGCGCAAAAACTGCTTAAATTGTTGTAAGCAACATGCAACCCGACAAACAAAACTTGTCGGGTTTTTTATTTACCACAAGAACGACCCAGTAAAATTTTTGTTAAATGGTGTACTAAATCTTCTAATTTTCCCAAATATTCGCCATGAACATTTCCATAATATTTATATTTTTTCAATATTGTTTCTTCTGTATAGTTATCAAGATTCCAAACTAAAATATGAATCATTTCGTGCAACAAGGTGTATTCCTCATCATCTTGAGGTGGATTTTTTGCCATCAGAATTATCGCTTTTTTCTTGGTTATATCAGCTTTAAAATCTCCACTCTGCTTAAAATTTTTTGATTGATGTGGTTTTCTGATAAAATCAACAAATTCTAAAGACAAATCCCAGTCAGTTAATAATAATTTTTTCTGCCATTTTTTTAATAAAGAATTTAATTTGTTTGGCGATATGCCTTTTTTAATTTTTTTATGCATGTCTTTGTGGTTAAATGATATTTTGATTATAATAAATAAAGAGAAAAATAACAAGTTGCGTCAAATTTCCGCATCAAACCTCAGAATATTTATCTCCCATTGAATTTATTTAAAAATACGGCAAAGTATCTAAAAAATATCTAAAAAGATGATCTGATGCGAAAACTTGACAAACCCCACCCTTTTATGCTATCTTAAAGACAGAAAAAACGAACCTTAAAATCAATTTAATTAAAGGAGGTCCAAAATGAAAAAAACTGCATTTGTTGTTATTGCCATTTTCTTGGCCTCCACTGTGCTGTGGGGACAGGAAAAATGGTGTTGGATTTACTCTTGGGAAAATCGTCATACCTTCACGGCCGTTGATTTTTCTAAAAACGGCGACACGTTGTTTGTTGGAACCACCGATGTGGGAATCGGTGTATTTCCAATGAACAAAGTAGAGAAGGGGTACGCAGGTGTCTTTTATAGTAACTTTCCAAGAGAATATTGGAAATACTATTCTGACACTTCTACTAGCTCTGTTATTGATTTAATTCAGAGTAAGGCAGGATTTTTCTATGTGGCTACTTATAACGGACTCTACATATTCTCATCTGGTAATCATTGGTCCCCAACTTCGTATTCAGGAACTGTCTATGAGATGCATTATGAAGTGCGGGCAGATGGCAGCCAAGACAGCACTTCAATTTGGTGCGCGGCTTGGCGGAAATTACTCCACATCAAGGATGACACCATTCATATCATTGAACTGCCGGGCTATGGCACTATTAAATCTGTTGCCCCTCTCCCAAATGGGGTAATTGGAATTGCAGACCAAAATAATGGTCTCGCGTTCTATAATCCCAAGACAGATTCAATTTTTCATTCCTTTTATGTCCTCAATTGGAATGCAATATATGAATTTTGGGGATGCGAGGGCATAAAGATATTTTATGACCCCAGCCGCAAAAAAACTTGGGGTTTGTATTGTGCAAAAGAAGATGGCTGGAAACAAACTGTCATCTTCCATGATGATGAATCAAGTATGGAAATGGTAGGGCAAGGAGGATATCCTCTCCCCCAAGATTACAAGTGTTCGTTTGGGGGGGTTGATCAGTTTGGATGGATCTGGCTTGAAAATCAGTACCGTGATCTATTCAAATGGGACGGCAAACAAGGCTATGTTTCGGAAATTGATGGTCTTGATGGCTTGGGGAGAATAAATAAAATAGTCCTCCGTCCTAATTATGGAAATGAAGTGTGGTTTAGTGATGGAACAATTTATCTCATTGCCCACACGCCATCCCAACCCACCATAACGCCAACTTACATCGGCCCAACCTGCGTGGAATTTCAGGTTGAGGCAGATGATACCAGCCACTTTGGCTGGTACAAACTCGTGGCCGAACGTGATTCGGCAGGAGTGGCAATAATTGACACTTCTAATTTCTATGACCCAACCATCAAAAAAGTATCGGCCAACAACCTAAAACCAAACACCACATACGTTTTTAAGTTTTATGTGGTTAATACGTGGCGGGTGCCGAGTCAGCCTGCAGAGGTTGAACTTTCAACCTCTAATGAGGTGCCATATATGCCAAACAAAAATCTTGCCCCTTACACAAGTGAAGGACCAGATCATCTCTATTATTACACCGTCTCCCCGGATAGTATTGGGGATGGCATTGGAGTAATAATGAAAAACATCACGGGCGAGATTACAGCTTTGGTGTTCACGGTGGCCTATATTGAAAAAATATGGCCACAGAGCTGGGATTTTGAGGCACGGCTTTACACTATTGAGCAAGGAGAGAAAAAACTTCTTGTGTCAAAAGAAGTAAAAGCCAACTGGTTGCTGGGTATGGAACCCAAACCATACCTTTTGGAAGTTCCACTTGACAGTGCCATCATTTTAAACAATGACACTGTTATGGTAACCGCCGTAGCCGATGACGGCTACCCGGACAGGACTCCATATTTCCCATTGTTTTTTCCGGACTCCACCAGAAGGAACAACACCGAGTACTATAACAGCAAGGGTTGGGTTGAGTTTCCCTTTGCTGTTAACTTCGGCCTGATATTTGAACCAGGCACTGGGGTAGAAAAAAATCCCCTTGGGGAAATTCTTCCAAAAGAATTCTCCTTGGCGCAGAACTATCCCAATCCATTTAACTCCGAGACAGTCATTGAGTTTTCATTGCCCAAGCCGGGCAATGTCTTGCTCAAGGTCTATAATGCCTTAGGACAAGAAGTGGCTGTTTTAGTAGATGAGCGTCGCCAGATCGGACATTACCAGTCCGTCTGGAATGCTGGTAATCTGCCCAGCGGAGTTTATTTCTACCGGCTCATTGTTGAGGGCGATGAGTCGCGCCTGACCAAAAAAATGCTCTTGGTCAGGTAAAAAATTTAGAGCCAAAAGGACTTGCGCAATTTGCAAGTCCTTATTTTATTTTAAAAATATTAGTAAAAATAATTGGGGAGGTAATCAAAAAAGAGTTGTCAAGATCCCTTAAAAAATTTGTCAAGTGCTTGTATACAAAAAATATAGGCATTGCTTATATGTTTCATCTTGTGCAGCTCGCGATAGAGCGCCATAGTCACAAACACCTTCTTGCTGTATAATTAAAAAAAAGCAATTTAGACGCATTGAATTAACTTTTATTATTCTTAACCATTTCTTTCTTCTTCTCTTTTATGTCAATAAAAATTAAAATTGATAAAACCGTGAGCTTATTTACTTTTGGCGACTATTTGGCTACTCAAAAGTTGCCTGATAATAGCGCCCTGCTCATCTATACATCAAAATTTAAAAAACTTCAAAAGAAACTCTGGTCAACATCAGCTTACCATCAATACCTGTCAATTATAAAAAAGTACACTAACAGAAACAAAAAAATCAAAACCGTTTATCTTGATGTCCTCTTTGGCCAAAAGGCAAAAAGTGTTAAACAACTAACAAAAAGTTATTTAACAAAAGATGAATATCAAACTTTTTGGTCCATTCACTTTCTTCTTTACAAAGAGTACTTCGCGCTTTTCTGGGCAAAAAATCAACAAAAAATAACTACACTTACTCAATTAGCTAGACGGTTTTCTCTTAATAATGAAATTGTTAGCGAGTTACAATGCTTTTTTAAAATACCCAAAGTTGATTTAAAAAATACAACTGTCTGGCTGGTGCCTTGGCCCATTAAAAATAATTTCTTTGGCCGAGTGCTTGAGCCCAACCTTATTGTTATCGCCTTTCCGCTCAACAAACGCGTTGGTCAAAAAAGCTGGGCTACTTTTGAACGAGTTCTTTACCACAAATTAATTCATGCAAAGTTTATCTCGGCCCACTTTTATACCCTCGTTAACCAACTTTATAATGTCCCCATATCCTAGACAACTGTATTTGGTGAGTTATGATAGAATAAAGTCATATGATCAAACTTACCCCCCAAGCAAAAAGCTCACATAGCTTTAGCCGCCTTGAAAGGCGAAAAAATTTCCAAATTATCCAGTGATTATCAAGTCCATGCTAATCAGATAAACCGTTGGAAGAAAATGGTCGAGGACGAAATTGAAGAACTGTTTATCGATCGGCGCAAAAAGGAAAATAAATCCAAGGACAGAATGATTGACGAGTTATACAAGACCATTGGTCAGCGAGAAGTGGAAATCTCGTGGTTGAAAAAAAATTCGGGCTTGAGCTACCAAAACAGATTGAATTTGATTAAGCAGAGTTGTTCAGATATTTCCGTTTCCCGTCAGGCAAGCCTCCTAAATGTTTCTCGTTCTAGTCTCTACTATGAACCAGCGGTTGACCCGAAAGAAATTCAGATCATGAATGCCATCGATGAGGTATTTACCAAATATCCTTTCTACGGACACCGGCGGATCAGATGGGATTTAATAGATAACTATGGCATTGAAATTGGCAAGAAACGAACCTTGTCTTTAATGAAGCAAATGGGGCTGGAAGCCTTTTATCCCAAGAAAAAGCCCAATACCAGCGCTTCTAACACGGCCCACGAGAAATTCCCGTATCTGCTCAAAAATCTAATCATCGCTAAACCCAACAAAGTCTGGGGAACTGATATCACCTATATCCGAACCAAAGACGGGTTCGTTTATCTGTCAGCTATTATGGACTGGTTTTCAAGGTATGTTATAGCTTGGAAGCTATCTCAAACGCTCGAGAATGATTTCTGTATTGAGTCGTTAGAGGCAGCCCTCAAACTTAATATCCCGGGTATCCACAATTCTGACCAAGGAGTACAGTATACCAGCAGCGGCTACATTAAAGTATCGGAGGAAGCAAGGATGAAAATCAGCATGGACGGACGAGGCAGGTGTATGGACAATATCTTTACCGAAAGATTATGGAGAACAGTCAAATGGGAAAATGTCTACTTAAACGAATATCGGGATATCCACGAAACCAACCAGGGATTAACTGAATATTTCAAGTTCTACAACGAGAAAAGAAAGCATCAATCCTTGGATAGAAAAACCCCGGCGCAAATATATTTTGCCAAATAAATTTTTTAAAAAAGTCGATTATTAAATTATTAATTAATTTCATAACCCACCAAATTAAACAGATTTACCTGTCTTGACAAAGGGTACAGCTTAGGTTGTGAACAGAACCATTGTCCCAGTTGTCAGACCAGCTGTTCTCCCCACATGTCATTTGAGCAGCTTTTTTGCCTGGGCCAAAATCCTTTGCCCTCCTCTCTTCTTCTTTAAACGAAGGGTGTCCTTTTCAACTTTTAGTCTCATGATTTTCACCTCCTACCAAGAAGATTATATTTAATTTTTAATTCCAAAATAATTACTAATAATCACGCCAAAAAAACGACACTAAAAACAGAAATAATGATAGATCATTTCATTTTACTGCCCTCCATTTTATAGTTTATGAAAAACTTTTGTTAAAGAATTTTTTTGTTTTTGTATTTCCCAATCTTGCCAATTAAATTCCTTAAAAACAAACAATTTAAACAATTTAATCAGCATAACTGGCAACAAAGTCACCGTAACAGATTATTTAACATTTGTCAAATTTTATTTTATACCCCTATCCTACCATAATAATTATTGATTTCTATATTTGGGGTAAATCTTTACTCCATAGTTGATTAATTTATTAAAGCTTTTATTCTCTCTCCAAAAATTTAATAACTCTGCTCTTAAATTTTTATGAACTTTATATCCCCTATCGGGCCAAATAATTAAATCCATAAATTCTTCATTTAGAATTATGGTTAGCGCTTCTTTTAGATTTTCAAATTCTTTGTTGGTTAATTTT
>Ga0210049_1005211_pt1 | contig 11146 bp, 4 predicted proteins | sample CryGeyCG2014_300_2_FD_183964 | JGI IMG/M metagenome (GOLD analysis project Ga0210049, IMG submission 183964) | Groundwater microbial communities from aquifer - Crystal Geyser CG06_land_8/20/14_3.00 (SPAdes) (version 2) | ecosystem: Environmental > Aquatic > Deep subsurface > Groundwater | place...
AGAAAGTATAAGAGTGCGGATGAGTTTGTGGATAATAAGTTAATTGAGAAAATGACAGTAAGCGATGTGCAGAGAAATAACTTAGGTTGGGCTGAATTTTCTAAGGAGAGGAAACTTAAACAAAGAACACCCGAGAAATTAATTATTAACGACGAGGAAGTTAATTCGTCTGATTTTGGGTTGATTGGTTGGAATATAAATAATCCCGAAATTTATACTCGAATTAAAAAAGAAGGTAAAATTATATCTGAAAATAAAATTAGTGGAGTCGGGACTATAACAGGTGGGAATGTTGAAGAAATATTTTATATTAAAAACGGAGAACCAAAATATGCCTATATTCTGTATGACAATCAAATCCCAGATGATCCTCAAACTGAAAGCATTATTACAACAAAAAAACTTAACAAAGATGAAATAGCCAATATTTTTGAGGCATTACATGCAAAGACGGAAGAAAATATAAGTTATCAAGGATTAGAAAAATACTACGATTTACTCAAAAAAGAGGGCTTTCCTAACGAGCATTTTCAGTTGGCATATCATTCCTTATTAGCAGAATCTGATTTTAGAGATTTAGCCGTCAGTTTAGCCAAAAAAGAAATTACCGCAAAAGAAGCTATAATAGAAGCGAGAAAAAAACAACCGACTTGGGGGTGGACAGGCGATTCAAAGATTGCCGAAGATGTAATTAAAAATTTTGAAGTTGTTGGAAGTATATACTTAAAAAATAGAAAATCCCAACTCACCGATATATGGAATAAAGCAAATCAAGCGGTTAAACCAGCAAAAATGAAGGTGCTTTCAGCAGAAGAGTATTTATCAAGGAATATACTTGATTTACAGGATGAATGGGACAAAATAAGTGAGCCATATGAAATGGCAAATGCTAAGTTAAAAGATGAACTTTCAAAGTTAAAAACACAATATCGGGAAGCATCTCCACGAAGTCCTGAAAGGAAAGAATTGCAAAAACAAATAGATAAAATGTCAAATAGACTTACACAATTTGAATTTGAATTTCAAGATAATCAAGCAACAAAAATAACAGAAGAGAGAGATAATCTCGTAGAGTATGTAAAAAAACATTATGAAATAGAAGATGACGAGAAAATAGATGAAATTCTTGATGAATTTTCTACGAGATTTATAGAACAGCCAGAGGAAACTTCGGAGAACTATATTCTAAAGGAATTATTAGATAGAGTGATAACAAAAGATTTTGGAATAAAAGCATTGACAAAAGAGGAAAAACCTGCTATAAAAGTAGTGAAGGAGGAAGAACATGGAGCTATCCCTGAAGCAGTTACGGAAAAGGTTGAACCCGAAAGGGTTATCAAGGGAAGAGAACCTGAAAAGATACGAGAGGAGCGAGAAGTTGGCGAAGGAGTCATTGAAGTCCCTGGGCGAGTTGGCGAGGTTGAAAGACCTGGTTTACGGGAACACATTGAGGGACGACGAGAACTCCCCGTTCAATCCGAACTTGACCGAAGACGAGGCTTACCTGATTATCAAGACAGCAGTAAACTCGCAGGTGAAATAGAAGAAGTCCACAAACCAGAACAAATCTCAACAGGTAACTACCAAATAACCGCATCTGATGAAGTTCTTATCGGCACACCAAAAGTAAAATACAAACAGAACATAGAGGCAATAAAGACACTTCGCAAAATAGAAAGCGAAAATAGACTTGCTACACCTGAAGAACAGGCAATACTTGTAAGGTATTCAGGTTGGGGTGGATTGGTAAGAGTATTTGATTATTGGTACGAAGGGTGGAAAAAAGAATATGATGAATTAAAAGAATTACTAACAGAAGAAGAATACGAATCGGCAAGAGCATCTACGCCGTATGCTTTTTATACAAATTCTGAAGTAATTCGGTTTATGTGGAATGCAGTTCAGAAATTTGGATTTAGCGGTGGAAGAGTATTAGACCCTGCAACAGGCACCGGGTTGTTTATAGGATTTAGACCAAATAGTTTACAGATGGGATTTACAGCAATAGAATTAGATAATGTTTCGGGTCGGATAGCAAAACAGTTATATCAAGATAGCGGAGTTCACATATCAGGATTTCAAGATGTAAGTTTACCTAAAAATTTCTATGATTTAGCAATAACAAATGTGCCATTTGCAGAAATTAAGCCTTACGATAGTAGAGCAAAAACTCTGGGTATTCCAGGAGGATTGTCTTTACATAATTTCTTTTTTGCTAAATCACTTGCAGTAGTTAAACCTAATGGTATAGTAGCATTTATTACTTCACATTATACGATGGATAATCAATCGCCATCTTTTAGAGAATATATACATAACCATGCTGACTTAATAGCAGCTATCAGATTACCTTCAACAACATTTCAGAAAACTGCCGGGACCAAAGTTGTTACAGATGTGATTTTTTTAAGAAAAAGAGCAGCTAATGAATTGCCAGCACCGGCAGAATGGATAAATTCAAAAGAATTTACAGTTAAAGATGAAACAGCGTATGCAAATGAGTATTTTATAAGCAATCCTCAAATGGTAGCGGGTAAAATGTCGGTAGGTGGTGGTCTTTATGGCAAGAATGAGATAATAGTAAATGCTTTTGAAGAACCGCTTGTAGATACATTAGCTAAAATACAAACAGATTTACCAGTAAACATAAAAATAGCTCAACCGGATGTAGATGTGATAGGGGATAGCAAGGCATTGTTAAGTCCTGATGAAGAACCTGCTATGAAATTGGGGAGTTATGCAGTAAAAGACGGAGAGATATATCAAGCTGGAGAAGAAGAAACCCTAAAAATTACAGAAATAAGTGATGAAGAGAAAAAACGATTAACTGGGATGATACATCTTAAAAAGTTATTAAATGATGTTGTTAATTCACAGGTTACAGATGCTTCTGATGAAGAAATTAAAGAAACACAGAAAAAACTTAATGAATTTTATGATAAGTTTATATCAAAATATGGATACATAAATTCAAGTAAAAACATCGGTATATTTAATCAAGACCCCGAAGCACCAAGAATATCTGCATTAGAGATACACGATTCATTAAAGAAAGAATATCATAAAGCACCGATATTTACTGAAAGAACACTGCATAAACATACGGCACCTGATAAAGCAGATACACCGAAAGATGCTGTATCTATATCGTTAAGTGAATATGGAAAACTTAATTGGGAATATATGGCGAAGATAACAAAAACTCCTGTAGAGCAGTTACAGGATACATTGCTTACAGATGGTATGATATACAAAAATCCTATAACAGAAAATTACGAAATGGCAGAAGAATATTTATCTGGTAATGTTAAACGCAAATTAGAGGAATCTAAACACGCAGCTAAATTTGATAAGTTCTATCAAAAAAATGTAGAAGCATTAAAGAGAGTTCAGCCAAAAGATGTAGAATACAAAGATATAAGTGTTAGTTTAGGTTCTCCCTGGATAGAGTCAGAAACATATAAAGAATTTTTGCAATATTTGTTAGATATGAGTGCGGAAATATTTTATAATAGAATAAACGGTGAATGGAAATTCAAAGCATTTTACGGAAAACATAGTTCTTTGAATACCATTACTTATGGTAGTTCGCTAAAACCAGCCGTAGAAATAATAGAAGCGATAGCAAACAATAGAGAAATAAAAGTAACAACAACAATTACGGATGATGAAGGGAATAAACATACAAAAATAAATGAAAACGCTACTATGGTAGCACAAGATAAGGCAGAAATAATAAAACAAAAATTTCAGGATTGGTTCTGGGAAGACAAAGGTCGTCGTGATAAATATAGTGAATTATATAATACCCATTATAATACGCATGTAGATAGAAAATATGACGGGTCTCATTTAATGTTACCATTGTATTCTAACTACTACAAAATTCGTTCTTCACAATATAATGCTATATGGCGAACTATACTAAATCAATCTACATATCTTGCACATTCTGTTGGTGCAGGAAAGACACTTATAATGATAGCCAGTATAATGGAAGCAAAACGATTGGGAACAATAAAAAAACCATTGGTAATAGTTCCGAACAATACTTTACCTCAATGGAGAATGGAATTTAACAGATTATATCCTACAGCAAATGTTTTAGTAGCAGACGAAAAAAACTTTTCTAAACAAGTAAGAAGATTATTTTTAAGTAAAGCAATGACAGGTAACTACGACGCAATAATAGTGGGACATTCGGCAAATACTGAAATATTGGTTGGTGGCGAGATACAAGAAAAGTATATGAATGAACAATTAGCGGATATGCGTTTATTCCTTGAAACAGCGGATAAATATACAAGAAAAAAAACAGAGAAAATGGTTGTAGCTTTAGAACAAAAATTAAAAAGACGATTAGATTTTCTTAAAAAAGATGATACTATAAAGTTTGAAGAATTAGGTGTAGATGCTATATTTGTAGATGAAGCAGACCTATTCAAAAATGTTAGAATTCAAACAATGATGGGAACAAATATAAGAGGGTTGGGTTCTCTGGTGGGAAACGATAAGACAGAAGATTTAATGATGAAGATTGGTGCTGTTAGACAAGCTGGGGGTAAAATAGTATTTGCTTCTGGAACTCCTATATCAAATTCTATTACAGAATTATATAGTGTAATGAAATATTTATTTCCTTCGTTGTTAAAAGAGAGAGGATTGGATTTGTTTGATAATTGGGCGAGAATGTTTGGACAGGTTCAACAAAATATAGAAATAGACGCTACTGGCGGTAGGTATAAAGTAGTTCATAGATTTTCTAAATTTGTAAATATGCCTGAACTGATGCAACTTGTTAGAACATTTATGGATATTCAAACAAGAGAAATGTTAATGAGAGATAAAGTATTAGAAAGAGGTGTAAATCTACCGGAATTAGAAACAGGTAAACCGATAACAATAGTAGGAGAAGTTATCCCTGAATTAAAACATTTTATTACTTTACTTGGACAACGAGCAGATGCATTAAAAGGAAAAAAAGTAGTGAAAGGTGGAGATAATATGTTAAATATTCTTCGTGCAGGGATAATGGCATCTATTGATATGCGATTGATAAATGCGTCTTTACCACCAAATCCAAATAGTAAATTAGAAATAGGAATAAACAAGATTATTGAAGAGTATAAAGCAAGTGATGATATAAAAGGGACACAACTTGTCTTTATTGATAGACGCTCACCGAAATATAAACCAGGATTTAATCCATATAAGTATATGAGAGAAAAACTCATAGAAAAAGGTATTCCTGCTGATGAAATAGCATTTATTCATGATTATAAATCAGTAGATAAGAAAGAAGAACTATATGAGAAAGTTAATAAAGGTGTAATTAGAGTATTGTTTGGAAGCACAGGAAAACTTGGTGCAGGAACGAATGTGCAGGAACGCAATGTTGCCATGTATCACATAGATATTCCTTGGCGACCCAGAGATATAGAGCAACGAGAGGGCAGGACTGATAGACCGGGTAATCTATGCGGAAGACCTGTAAAGCTTTACAGGTTGACCTCTAAAGAGAGCCTTGATACTTTTATGTGGCAGATGTTAGAGGCAAAGGATAAAGCAATTAAGGATATAATGACTGGGGAAAGCAAAGAAAGAACAGTAGAGGATGCAGTAAATGAATATGAAATAATCAAATCTGCCAGTTCAAATAATCCATTGTTAAAAGAAAAGACAGAGGTTGACAATAAAGTTCGTCAAATAAAAGTATTAAAAGATGATTTTGATAAAAGTAAGTTTGAAGCACAGAAACGATTATCAGATATACCTGACAAAATAGAAAGATTGAAAAACATAATAGAGGATTTACAAGAATTTATCAGTAAGAGACCAGTAAAACCTGAAAAGTTTGCTGTTACTATTGATGGAAAAGAAATTACTGATAAAGGAAAAGCGTGGGTAAAACTTGTAGGTATTTCTCAAAAAGTAGGTGTAGGGAAAGATATAGGAGAATATTTAGGTTATACTTTGCAATATATTCCTCCCAGACAGATACTAATTTCAGAACTAAAATATGGAAATAATATGGTTGGAATAAGCGATAGTCCACAAGGAACATTTATGTCTTTGGATTATACTATATATAAGCTGCCAGAAATAACGATACAAAATTTTACAAAAGAGATAGAGTTATTAGAAAAGGATTTACCAGCAGTTGAATCTTTGGCAGAAGGGAAATTTGATAAGCAGGAATTATATGAGGAACAATTAAAAAGACAGCGAGAAATAGAAAAACAAATAAAAAATGAAATAATGGGACAGCATGGAATTACACAGCGATTAGATGAATTAAGTGAAGAAAGTCTTGAATCAACAGAAATGTATGCGGGGCTACCTCTTCCAGAACAATTCAAAGAAATAATAAATAAATTATTAAGTAAGTTTGATACAAAAAAATCCTTTGCGGAAATAGGTGCTAAAGAAACGGGACTTGCAATAAAAGTGTCTATATCAAGAATAGTTGCAGGTGATGAGAGAATATTAAAAGCAATAAATGATTTAGGGAAATTTGGATTAACCAAACCAGACTTTACGGAGTTAGCATTTATTTCTGAACGACCAGGACTATTTTTACCATTACCAGAAGAAACAAGAAAATTATATTCACCTGCATATCATCTGATACGATACTTTTTTGATAGTTATTATAATAAGCTAAAAGAGGTATATACAGAACTTGAAATAAATGCGTTTGAATTACCGTTTCCGCAAAGTCATATAAGAAGGATGCAAGAAGAGAATTTGCATATAGAAAGTATAATAGAAACAACAACAGATGAAAAGAAAAAAGCACAATTGATAAAACAAGTAAAAGACAATAAAAATTTAATTGCATTTTATAAAAAAGCACGAATAAAGTATGTTCATCTACCTATACGACTCTGGCTATCAGAACTTTTTGATAAGACACCTGATATAGTAAAACAAATAATGAAAATTATCCCATCAGCTATATTAGGTAGAGAAACGCCGACACTGGCAGATTTGATTGAGAAGTTACAGGCAAATGGTATTATGTCCAGAGATGAAGTAGATATAAGAGATATAATGGCAAGTTATGGCAGATATGTAGAAAGGAAACTTGCACAGGCTGAAATATTTAGAATGGCTAAAAAAGAAGGACTGATACGACCTCTCTCGGACCCTAGTGTTCCAGATAGTTGGATAATGATGAGTAGTAGAATGTATCCTGAATTAAGGGGTTACAAGATTCACCCAGTTTTCGCAACATATTTAGAAAAACACCAAGAAGCAATGAAACGACACCGAGACCCCGTAATGAGAGTGCTGGGATATGTTAAAATGTTGCAATTCTTTAATCCTGTATTTCTACCGATGTATGATGTAGTGCAATTTATGATGTTGACTGGAATAAAAGGCACAATTTCTATTCCACCTTTGTTAGTAAGAGCAATAAAATCTGTCTGGCAAAAAGATGAAGCATATTTCACAGCACGACATTGGGGACTTACTTCGCAACCTTTTGCTAATCCATTCTCTGAATTTATGAATAAATTGCAAAGTATTAAAAAGGCACAGAATAATAATGGGTTTTTCTTAATCAATAAGTTAGAGAAAATGGGTATAAAATTTACGCCATGGGTATGGCAAATGGTGTATAATGTAAGTTGGGAACTTGCTTGGTGGTTAGATGGCGTAATAAGGATGATGTCTTATTACTATATGTTAGACAGGGGATTTATTCCAAAAGAAGCTGCACAATTAGCAGCAATATTTTCAGGTGATTATGCGGGGGTTCCTGCTGAAACAAGAAAATGGTTAAATAGATTTTTCTTTACTCCTACATACAAGATAGCAATGATAAAATTGTATTTGTTATGTTTATCAGGAGGATTTAAGGCAATTAAGGGTATTACTGGGGCAGGACCGGGTGCTACACCATCTGATAAAGTATATGCAAAAGCACTGTTTTATATATTGATGATACTTTTTGGTAAAGATGTAATGATGAGAAAGGGATATGGTTTTGAATCTGACCAGTTTTCACGGCGATACAGTAAATTGGTTGAGATTAAAAAGGAAGAAAGAAAAGAAAAGAGAGAGTTGGTTTTAACCTTTGCAAATCCGGCTAATTTAATGTTAAGATATTATTGGCGATTACGCCCTGAAAAAACTGATACTAATTATTTACTAAAAGTAGCAAAGGCGACATACTGGGAATTACATCCGTTATATGCTTTAGCAATAGAATTAGCACAAAATAGAGGATATGACTTCAAAGCCATACGAAATCCGTTTGACGAACCAGAGATTCAGGCAGCTGATGTGGTAAAATATGGAATAGGCAGAATAATGCGGTTAGTAGAACCACTTTTAAGAGAGGAAGAAAAAGAAAGTGTGCTGACATTTAAGGCAATGCAAAAGGATATGGGGACGATTTCAGCAATTATATTTCATCCATTTGTATTTACGTATCTCCGGCAACCAAGAGATGAGCGAGTAGCAAGACAAGTAAATTTGATAATAGAAGAATTTAGGAAGTTTGCAATAATAGACCCGGCAGATAAAGAAACAATGAAAAAGCGTGAAAAACGACTTACTGAAATGATTGATGCTTTAGAAGGGTTAATAAAAGAAAATGAAGAGAAACATCAGGTAGATTTTAGAGAATTGTATAAGCAAATTCCGATAAGGAGGTAAATATTATGATGTCAAAAGGAACATTACACTGTCCGCATACCACAGAAAAAGACTTGGATAATGGTTTAGTTCGGATATTTATGAGTTTGGAAAAAGATTTAGGACAAGATATTATAGTAAATAATGGTGCAAGATGTCCAGAATGTAATAAGAGAGTTGGTGGAGTTGATAAATCTGCTCATCTTGTTGTGCCGGGTAGGAAATGCAAGGCATTTGACATAAACCAGCGAGACAATCCACAGATAATTACACTTTATCAATATTTAACAGGTGCTAATAATAGTCCTGAAAGATTTGCTCTTTTGAAATCAGCACTTAAAAATGACCCTGGAATGCATTTAATGATTTCCAAATTAATTGAAAAAGGTGTAAATCGTTTTGGCGTATCCAGAGTATTTTTCCACTTTGATACAGGATTAGAAAAAGATGGTTATCCGCAAAATGTGGTATGGCTATATTCTTAAATAAATTTACTTTCCCGACAGTAAAAATTATTTTCAAATAATATTTTTTCAAGACCCCTTGACAAACTCTGAAAAATATTGTATAACTATGGTAGCAATGAAAACCCAAGTAATGAATCCTCTGGATGAGACAACACGCAATAAATTTGCAAGGTTGTCTTTTTTTATGTCTAAAATGCCCGGACGAGGAGGATTCTCCGTGTTTGGAGTTACTTGGGTCGTCCGGGCTTTATTTTTTGTAAGGGGGTGAAAAGATGATTGATATAAGAATGGAATGCGATGAATGTAAAGAAGTGATAAGTGATGGAGATGTTGTTTATTGTGGAAAGTGCGGATATAAGAAGAGTTTGAAAATTAAAGATTTGGAAAAAAAGGTTATAGAGTTAAAAAAGGAATTAATTAATGTATGGATACAGAAAGAACAAGTGGACAAAACCAATGAAAGCAATAAAAATATTGTGGGGGGAGGTGAGGAGTAAATGAAGAAACAGAAACGCAAAATCCAAAAAGCAATTGCAGCAAGAAAGACAAATGCAATTCAGCCTTTTGACCCCGAAGTGATTGAGGTCGTCAGAAAAACTGTTGCACCAGATTTGACTGATGCTGAGTTTAAGGTCTATCTTGGTGTGTGTAGACGCTACCAAGCAGACCCGGTAATGAAAGATATTGTGCCTGTTGTGTTTAATACCAAAAAATTTGGTAGGGTATTAAATTTTATCATTACCAAAAATCATTGCTTGAAAGTCGCACATAATAGCAAAGAATTGGATAGTTTAACTTCAAAAATTGTTCGTAATGAAAAAGGTGCTATTATAGGTGCAACTGCAACCTGCTGGAAAAAAGGTAGCATACATCCGTTTGAGGTTGAAGTGGATTTCAAGGAATACTACAACGATAAAAACGAAGTATGGGGACAGTTCCCCGGAGCAATGATACAAAAGGTCGCAAAGGTTGTTGTATTGAAAGAAGCTTTTGGAATTGATATTCCTTCTGACATTGAAATGGAAAAGAACGGTAATAGAATGATACAAATTAGCGACATCCATCTCCCAAAAACGAAATTCCTTGTTTCTGATGATGGGAAAGTGAGGAAGGAAAGAGTTGAAGAGAAACAAGAAGAGGAGAATGAAATTTTATGAAAAAAATGTTTGATAACGATTATCCTTCTGTAACGAAAATCTTAGATGTGTTACGAAAGGCTGGACTGGAATGGTGGTTCAAAACAAATACACCAGAGTTTATAGAGGAGGAAAGCAAAAAGGGATTACTTATTGGAAAACAGATTCACCAAATTGTCCAACAGCATATAGAAAAGGAAAAGATAGAATTTGAAACGGATTATCCTACTGAAGTGGAGAACGCTGTTAAAAGTTTCTTTTTATTCCGAAAGGAATATCCCCAAGTAATTTTGAGGACCGCAGAGATGTCCGTTACTTCTGAGAAACACAAATATAACGGAAAGGTTGACTGTCTTGGCACAGAAAAGAAAGAATTGATTTTAATAGACTGGAAAACGGGTAAATGTAATGTTGGAACGAAAAAGGAGAGTGATAGTCCTGTTATTTATCCCGAACATTGTTACCAAGCAACGGCGTATGTAAAAGCATATAATGAACAAGAGGGGGTGAATATTGAAAGAGCAAGGATTGTAGCAGTAGCGAAAGATAAAGTATCTTATAGCACATTGATACTTTTGAAAGATGCAATGGAAGAGATATTTAACGAGATATTTCTTCCTGCCTTAAAAATCTGGAATTACCAGAGAGGAGAGAATTATGGAGAACAAAGAGGAGAGCAAAAAGGCAGAAATGGAGTTGGCAGAGATTCGCAAACAGGCGGGAGACATAATCAGCAGAGCAACAACCTACCAAGTAGTTTCTGAAAAAACCTACGAGGACGCTACAAAAGTAATATCATGGATTGCCGGTGCAATTAAAAGAGTAGAAGCATTGCGTCTATTTCATACTAAACCTTTGAATGAGCAAGTAAAAAGGGAAAATGAATTACACAAAGGT
>Ga0210049_1005215_pt1 | contig 11140 bp, 10 predicted proteins | sample CryGeyCG2014_300_2_FD_183964 | JGI IMG/M metagenome (GOLD analysis project Ga0210049, IMG submission 183964) | Groundwater microbial communities from aquifer - Crystal Geyser CG06_land_8/20/14_3.00 (SPAdes) (version 2) | ecosystem: Environmental > Aquatic > Deep subsurface > Groundwater | place...
CCGAGAACGATTAAAGGAATTATAATTGCGCTCATTTTAGCCGATACCTTACCCCAACTCCGCCCTGAAATATAAAATCTGTCCCGACGGCAGGTGCAATTTCAATAAATATACCCAGCGGATTCGTGTCAAAAAGATATTCAAGACCGATTTTGCCCTGCACGCAAAAATCTTTTTCAGTAACTAACGCCCCGATACCATAGTAAAGCGGCATCTGCCCTTCGTTCACCTTGAGTGCATTAAAATCATGCCATAAATAATCGCAATGAAACATAATCCCTGAACCGAAACCGACTACTCCATCAATAGCGGTTTTGTCTGAAAGCATATACTTTCCGGAAATACCCGACGGTTTGCCGAGCACAATGCCAATCTCAAAACCTTTCCCGCTTACAACACCTAAACCCAACAAACCCAATAAACTCAACAGCACACCAACTTTTTTCATACCCCCCCCTACATCATCCCTGAAAATCCGAAAAATGCTATCGCAATAAGTCCCGCAATAATAAATGCAAGCGGTTCACCTTTAAGCGATTTTGGTGTATCTGCCAATTCAAGCCGTTCTCTTATTGATGACATCAAAATAAGCGCGAGTGTAAAACCCAGACCCGCACCGACGGTAAATACAACCGTTTTTATAAGATTGTAATTTTCCCGGATATTTAATATCGCAACTGCTAAAATTATGCAATTGGTTGAAATCAAAGGAAGATAAATCCCTAATGCTTTATAAAGTGCCGGCGAAGTTTTCAGCAGCACCATCTCAACAAACTGGACAAGTGCGGCGATTACAAGAATGAAAACTATCGTTTGAAGATATTCAATGTGAAGAGGATTGAGCACGGCGTATTGCAGAAACCATGAAAAAACGGATGCCATCAAAAGAACAAAAATAACTGCAAGTCCCATTCCTATTGCATCCGATATTTTTTTGGAAACGCCCATATAAGGACAAAGTCCCAAAAACCTTGCGAAAACAAAATTGTGAACGAAAATCGTTGCAAGTAACAGTAAAATAAGTTCTTTCATTTTTTAACCGACCTCAAAATCGCCATCAAAAGTCCTATCGTGATAAATGCACCGGGCGGTAACATCATAATTAAAACGGGATTAAAACCGGTAAAAAGTTGGACGCCAAAAAAAGTTCCGTTGCCCAAAATCTCTCTTATTGTCGCTATAACAAATAAAACCAAAGCATATCCGAAGCCTATTCCGAGAGCATCCATTGCCGAATCCAAAACGGGATTTTTTGCCGCAAACGCTTCCGCCCGGGCGATAATTATGCAGTTGACGACAATCAGCGGAATAAAAATACCAAGATTTTTGTGAATAGCGGGAGCATACGCATTCATAACCAAATCTACAATTGTCGTGAAAGAACCGATTATGATTAAAAATACGGGAATGCGCACTTTATTCGGGATTGAATTGCGTAAAAACGATACTAAAATATTGGAACCAAGAAGCACAAATGTCATAGCCGAGCCCATTCCGATTGCATTTTTTACCTCCGTTGAGACGGCAAGCACGGAGCAAAGTCCCACCATTAAAATAAGAACCGGATTTTCTTTAATTATTCCTTTCGTGAACTCATTTAACAGTTTTTTTGAACTCATCTATGTTTTTCCTTATAGCATCGGTAATTGCCCGCGAAGAAATCGTTGCCGATGTAATACCATCAATTTCGCCGGCTTGAGCATCTTTCTTTAATAATATTTTTTCTGAAAATTTACCAATAAATTGCGAAAGAAAACTCTTCTCCGCTATTTTTGAACCAAGGCCCGGAGTTTCATTATGCGAAAGTATTTTTACGCCGGTTACCTCGAAATCCCTGTCAAGACCGACCAATGCCGAAATCTCGCTTGAATATCCATTGGCGATTACTTTTAGAACATAACCGACAATATTATTTTTTTCGTCATAACCGTTCTTCGGAAAATTATTTTTTACTTCAAAACAAAAAGCAACCGGCAAAACCTCTTTAAGTGCAGCGTTTTCCACTTCCAGTTTTTGTGAGGCGATTTTTTTTGTAGTAAAATAATTTGTAACGGCAAGTGTAACGCCCGCAACGGCGCAAATTATAAAAAGATATTTCCCAAGTTTTACTGTTTCTTTCATGTTTTTACTGCAATTACTAAGGGGAGCATAAAATACTTTACATCCGTAAAGTACTTCGTCTGTCACCCTGAACTCGTTTCAGGGTCTATAGATGCTGAATCAAGTTCAGCATGACACCATCTTCCATGTAAAGTATATTCCGCTCTTGTTAGTAAAAGTTAAAAATTAAAAGTTAAAAATGTTTTGATAAATTGAAAATCCATAATTTTTAATTTTTCATTTTGCATTTTTAATTGATTTTATACTTCCAAAAACCCGTGGTTTGGTATATCTGTCAATCAAAGGCACGAGTATATTCATAATCAAAATTGAGTAGCAGACGCCTTCGGGATATGCACCGAGATTTCTTATTAAGACGGTCAGTACTCCGCAGCCAAATCCGAAAATAATTTTCCCTTTCGAAAACAGCGGACCGGTAACATAATCGGTCGCCATAAAAAATGCGCCTAAAACTACGCCGCCTGACAAAACCTGAAAAACGGGATCCTGTTTGAAAAGAACTGAAAGAACCGCAACAGTAAAAACAAATGTTAACGGAACATTCCAGGAAATTATCCGACGATAAAAAAGAAAAATCGCTCCCAATAAAAGAAGAATTTTTGATACCTCTCCGATAGAACCCGGGATGTTGCCGACAAACAAATCCATATATGAAGGCAGTTGTTGGACAAGTTTTTCTTTCAAAATACCGAGCGGCGTCGCCGAGGTTATTCCATCAATCTGCCATTTTGTCATAACAGTCGGAAACGAAGAAAGTAAAACGGCACGACCTATCAGAGCGGGATTAAAAATGTTGAAACCAATGCCTCCGAAACATTCCTTTGCTATAAAAATCGCAAAAAATGAACCGATACAAACCTGCCATAAAGCAATATCCGGCGGAAGACAATAAGCGAGCAAAAGTCCGGTAAGTGCCGCACTGCCGTCGGTAATTTTAATTTTTGTTCTAAAAATATATTTTTGCGAAATGAATTCAAAGAAAACGCAACTTAAAACTGATATTAAAATCACATAGCCCGAATGGACTCCGAATTTATAAACACCCCATATCCCCGACGGAATCAACGCCAGAAAAACGGACAGCATTATTTTTTTCACGGTCTGTTGCGATTTAATATGCGGAGCAGGTGAAATTGTAAATTTCATATTTTTTTACTTTAGCCACAGATAGTCACAGAATTGCACTGAATTTTTCTGTGATGTTTCTGTGTCATTCTGTGGCTACCATTTTTTACTTTACAGAACCCACAGATAGTCACAGAATTTCACTGAATTTTTTTTCTGTGTTTTTTCTATGTGATTTTGTGGCTATATTTTTTTCTGTTGAATAAGTGTTTTTGCTAATTTTATATTCTGAACAAGATGAATTTTTGCAGGACATTCATAGGCACAGCACCCGCACTCCATACAATCAAGCGGATTGTAATTTTTTAATTCCTTATATCTCTCTTTTTCAACCATGCGTGAAATTACCGTCGGGACAAGTCCCATCGGACAGACATCTATACATTTTCCGCAACGAATGCAATTTGAAGGTTCATAAAATTTTGACTCTTTTTCTGTAAGAATAACCAGTCCGGAAAAACCTTTTACGACGGGAACATCCAGCGTGAACTGGGTAATGCCCATCATAGGCCCGCCGGCAATAACTTTTTTTACATCCCCTTCGAAACCGCCGCAATAATCAACAATTTCAGACAGTGATGTCCCGATACGGACTTTCAGATTGCCCGGCCTTTTTACGGAACCTGCTACAGTAATTACCCGTTCATAAAGCGGTTTTCCTTCATAAACCGCCTCGTAAATCGCTTTTGCCGTTTGGACATTTTGGACTACACAACCGACATCCATCGGAAGTTTTCCCGACGGCACTTCCCGTTTCAAAACGGCTTTAATCAGTTGTTTTTCCGCACCCTGCGGATATTTGGTTTTAAGTTTAACCACTTTGACTTGAACATCTTCCATCTTCCATCTTCCATCTTCCATCTTTTCTATCGCATCCTCTTTATTGTTTTCAATTGCGATGAAACCGTTTTTTACATCAAGAACTTTCATTATAAGTTTCAATCCGCCGACGACTTTTTCCGTCTCTTCAATCATTACTCTGTGGTCACAGGTTAAATAGGGTTCACATTCACATCCGTTTAATATCACGCTGTCAATCTTTTTTTCTTTCGGCGGTGAAAGTTTTACATGCGTTGGGAATGCAGCACCGCCGAGCCCGACAATGCCCGCATTTTTTATAATTTCAACGATTTCATTAGGAAAAAGTTTTTCGGGGTTATGCGGAATAAACTCAACCGTCTCGTCTTTATCGTCGGACTCAATGATTATTGAATCAAAATTATATCCGCAGGGATGAAGACGGCTGGAAATACCAGAAACTTTTCCTGAAACAGGGGAGTGCAGATTTGCGGAGATAAATCCGGTCGCTTCGGCGATGAGTTGTCCGGTTTTGACTTCGTCGCCAACTGATACTATGGGTTTTGAAGGTGAACCGGTATGTTGTGATAAAGGAACAACTGCTTTTTTCGGGAGCGGTATTTCCTCCGTCAGTATTTGTGATGTGAATTTTGATTCGGGAGGGTGAACTCCTCCGATGAAATTATTCATAATGCGTAAAACCCGTTGTTTTATAAATTTTCTTTTCTTTATCAATTACAAGGCACTCGGCGACTTTGTACAATTGTATAAGTTTAAGTCCATCTTTTGGTCCTAAAACATAAGTCGCCGTAGCCAAAGCGTCGGCATTTGTCGCACTATCTGCTATGATAGTTGAACTTATCGATTCATCAGCCGAATAGCCGGACAACGGATTTATTATATGCGAAATTTTGGTTTTGTCAATAAAAAAATATCTCTCATAATCGCCGCTTGTTGTAACTGCTTTGTTTTTTATTTTCAGCACTGTGATAAAATCGTTTTTATCCCGCGGATTTTGGAGCGCGATTTTCCATGTTTTGTTGCCGAAACATCTTATATCGCCCCCGGCATTTACCATTCCAGTTTTTATGCCGTTTTTTTTGAGATACTCAACTGCACAGTCAACAGCATAACCTTTTGCAATCCCGCCGAGGTCAATTTTCATTCCTTTTTTTGCAAAGTTAATTTTTTTGTTTTTTTCGTCAATGCTAATATTTTTCCAACCGACAAGTTTTATAGCATTCTCAATTTCTTTTTTTGACGGTAATCGCTCTTTTTTCTTTGAATTTTTCCACAACTCGATAACCGGTAAAACAGTTATATCAAACGCACCGCCGGATATTTCAGAAAAATAATTTGATTTTTTTATGAGTTGAATTACTTCATCCGAAACGATTGACAAACCGCTTTTATTAAGTCGTGAAATCTCCGATTCGGGCTTATAGACGGAAAAAATATTTTCTACCCGGGCAATTTCATCAAAAGCGTCTGATATTGATTTTTTGGCAATTGCCTCGTCAAAAAACCAAATTTTTATCTCAACGGCAGTCCCCATTAAGAGTTTCTTCTCGGCAAATTCTTTGTTAACTGCTGAACAACCGAATAAAAAAACTGCAACAATTAGAATAATTTTTTTCATAAAACGGTTAATCGTTAATCGCCTTGATTAGATATAAGTTCACCTTTGGTATTATATTTTTTACTTTTTATCCTTTCGCCATTTTTGTAGGTATCTTTGCACATTATTTGTCCGCTCTCATAATACTCCCTGCAAACTCCGTCTAACTTACCGTTTTTGTAATCGGATTTTTCCTTTAATTTCCTGTTTTCATAATATGTTTTGTATGTTCCGTTTAATTCATTATTTTTGTAGTTCACTTTGTAAAATAATTCGCCGCTCTCATAATACATCTTGCTTGTGCCTCCCAATTTTCCGTCTTTGTAGTTTATCTCATCCTTCAATTTTCCGCTTTCATAATAATCTCTGGTTTTACCGTCTAACTTACCGTTTTTGTAATTTGCCTCTTGCATCACCTTGCCAGTTTCATAATATAATCTGACAATTCCTTCTTGCGAACCTTTTGTATAGTTTGTCTCTAAAAATAACTGACCGTTGCCATCATATTGCCTGATTATTCCGTCGGGAATAACGCCGGATCTCTGAATATTCCCTTTTTCATCAATTGTTTCTTTCGCTATTTCTTTTCCATCGCTGTAGAAAAAAATTTCTTTTATATTCCCGTTCTGAGTTATTTTTCGCACCACTTCAGGAAATAGCGAAGATATATCCGAGAGTACCGCTAAAAAATATATTATTATCCATCTACAGTTTTTTCTTGTCATTTTTATAATGTGTAGTCTTTGGAAGATAATAATTCTTCAACCTTTTATGTTGTTATTTTACTACTTTTTAGGCGGGTTTTCAAGGAAATTATATTGATTGGCTCAATAATAGAAATGCCTGTTTTTCGGTTTCATAACAATCTAAAATTATTTTTTCAGCCATCTACGATTTTATTTTGAATTCAAGATTTTCCGATTTTGCCGGCTTGTCTACAATAATTTTTTTACCTTCTTTTATTTCACCCGACAGAATCTGCCGGCTTAAACCATCAACTATTTCACGCTGAATCGTTCTTTTTAACGGGCGGGCTCCATAAACGGGGTCAAAACCGCTGTCGGCAATAAATACTTTTGCTCTATCGGTAAGTTCAACGGTAATCTTTCTATCGGAAAGCCGAAGGTTCACAAGTTCCATCTGCAAATCCACGATTTTTTTGATATGCTCAAGCGTAAGGTAGTGAAAAATAATTATCTCGTCAATGCGGTTCAAAAATTCGGGGCGGAAATACTGTCTCAGAACGGAAAGCAGTTTTTCCTTAATATCTTTTTCCATAAACTCCAAAACCTGTGAAGCGGTTTTTTGATAAAGTTCGCTTCCGAGATTAGATGTCATAATAATTACAGTGTTTTTGAAGTCAACAGTTCTGCCTTGTCCGTCGGTAAGTCGTCCGTCGTCTAATATCTGCAGAAGCATGTTGAAAACATCGGGATGGGCTTTTTCTATCTCGTCAAAAAGAATTACGGAATACGGTTTCCGACGGACTGACTCTGTGAGTTGCCCGCCTTCCTCGTAGCCGACATAACCGGGAGGGGCTCCTACCAGACGGGAAACGGTGTGCTTTTCCATGTATTCCGACATATCAATCCGTATTATGTTTTTTTCATCGTTAAATAAAAACTCGGCAAGAGCCCTGGCAAGTTCGGTTTTTCCCACGCCCGTAGGACCTAAAAATATAAATGAGCCGATTGGTCTATTCGGGTCCGAAAGCCCGCTTCTTGACCGACGGATAGCATTTGAAATTGCAGTAATCGCTTCGTCCTGACCGACCACCCGTTTTTTCAGTTCATCTTCCATTCTTAAAAGTTTTTGCGTTTCCGTCTCAAGCATTTTTGCTACCGGAATACCGGTCCATTTGGAAACGACCTCGGCGATGTCCTCTTCGTCAACTTCTTCTTTTAGCATTTTCGTATTTTTTTGCACATCCTGAAGTTTTTTGTTTTCATCGTTTAACTGTTTTTGTAATTCGCGCGATTTTCCGTAACGCAGTTCCGCAACTTTTCCCAAATCGCCGACCCGTTCTGCCTGCTGTTCTTCTAATTTTGTTTCTTCTATTTCCTGTTTTAATCGGCGGATTTTTGTAATGACCTCTTTTTCTTTCTGCCATTGGTCGGAAAATTTTTTTCTCTCTTTCTTTAGTTCATCAAGTTTTTTATCCGTTTCTTCCGTCTTTGATTTTTCTTTAAGAAGTCCTTGCTTTTCAATTTCAAGTTGTCTGATTTTTCTTTCAAGGTCGTCAATTTCGTACGGTAGCGAGTCAATTTCTATTCTCAAACGGGAAGCCGCCTCGTCGATTAAATCAATCGCTTTATCGGGTAAGAATCTGTCCGAAATATACCTGTTTGATAAAATCGCTGCGGCAATAAGCGCAGAGTCCTTGATTTTTACGCCGTGATGAACTTCATAGCGTTCTTTGAGACCGCGCAATATAGCAATTGTATCATCTACCGTCGGGGGCTGAATTATTACCGGCTGGAATCTTCGCTCCAATGCGGCATCTTTTTCTATGTGTTTTCTGTATTCGGCCAATGTGGTTGCACCGATACAGCGCAATTCGCCACGGGCAAGCATCGGTTTCATTATGTTTGCGGCATCAATTGCGCCCTCGGCGGCGCCGGCACCGACAAGCGTATGAATTTCGTCAATAAAAAGAATTATCTCGCCTTCTCCGGCTACGATTTCTTTCAAAACCGCTTTCAGGCGGTCTTCAAACTCGCCGCGAAACTTTGCACCGGCAATAAGAGCGCCCATATCCAGTGAAAGTACCTTTTTGTTTTTCAGCATTTCCGGAACATCGCCTGCGACAATCCGACGGGCGAGACCTTCCGCAATGGCCGTTTTACCGACACCGGGCTCGCCGATTAAAACAGGATTGTTTTTCGTGCGACGGGACAAAACTTGCATTACCCTGCGGATTTCGTCGTCTCTGCCGATAACGGGATCAAGTTTTTCTTTCCCGGCAAGTTCGGTTAAATCACGGGTGTATTTTTCCAATGCCTGATATTTATCCTCCGGATTCTGGTCTGTGATTTTCATGTTTCCTCTCATTTCTACAAGTGTTTTTAGTGTTTTTTCTTTTGTTATGCCGTATTTTGAAATTATTTCTTTTGATTTTGTGCCTGATTCGGAAATCGCAAGGAAGCAGTGTTCTGTTGATATGAATTCGTCCTTTAATGCTGACGCCTCTAATTTTGCTTCTTCCAAAATCTTATGTAGTTCTGGCGATACATAAATCTGACCATAACCTTCAACCTTTGGTAGATTTTCAATTTCAATCTCAATCTGTTTTTTTAGATGCGAAATATCAACAAAAAGTTTCTCAAGAATTGCGGGAACGGTTCCGTCTTTTTGTTCAACTAATGCAAAAAGAAAATGTAAATCGGTAATCTGCTGGTTGTGATGTTTTTCCGCAACCGCCTGTGATTTAGCAAGTGCCTCTTGCATCTTTATGGTAAATTTTTCAACATTCATACTGTTTTATTTTACAAAAAATAAAGATTGAAAACAAGAGTAATTTTTGATATAATAATTTTTGGAATATCATTTTCTCATTTAGCTAAATGATTAAGTGAGAGTGTGCAAAATTTATGTCCAACATAATTATTCTCGGACTTACAAGTTTATTGACGGATGTTTCGTCGGAAATGGTTTATCCGCTGATTGCCGTTTATCTTTCTTCTTTGGGCGCGACACCGGCAATTATCGGGTTTATTGAGGGCATAGCGGAAAGTTTAGCATCATTATTGAAAGTTTTTTCCGGTTATTTCTCGGATAAATTAAAAAGAAGAAAACCGTTTGCGATTTTTGGGTATTCCTTTTCCGGCATCGGAAAATTTCTGCTTTATATTTCTACAACTTGGCATTATGTTCTTTTTGCGCGGATTTTTGACAGGTTTGGAAAGGGTGTTCGGACAGCGCCGCGTGACGCTCTGATTGCCGAAAGTTCCGCTGAAGGCAAAAAAGGAAAAGCATTCGGGCTTCACAGGACTATGGACACCCTCGGCGCAGCATCAGGCGTTTTACTTGCATACTTTTTCATCACAGCGTGGCACGGCAGTTACAAAACCGTTTTTCTGTGGTCGGTAGTTCCGGCAATCCTGGGTGTTGCGGTATTGTTTTTCGTTAAAGAAAAGCACAAAACTGACACGGAACAAAAACACGGAACAGACACAAAACTAAAAATCAATTTTAAAAGTTTTAAGTATCTTGATAAAAAATTAAAATATTTTTTAATGATAGCGATGCTGTTCACCCTCGGAAATTCTTCAAACCAGTTTTTGTTTCTGCGTTCAAAAAATCTCGGTTTTTCCGCGGCAAACATAATTTTGCTTTATTTAGTGTATAACATCGTTTATGCTTTCGTGTCTTATCCGGCTGGAATTATTTCCGATAAAATAGGCAGAAAAAAAATACTGGTAATGGGATATTTTTTCTACGGGTTGGTGTATTTCGGATTTGCGTTCGCTTCGGCAAAACTCTCAATCTGGATTTTATTCGCGCTTTACGGGCTTTACATCGGCTTGACGGAAGGTATTGAAAAAGCGTTTATTTCTGATGTTTCACCAACGGATAAAAAAGCAACCATACTCGGACTTCACGCTACAATCGTCGGAATCGGACTTTTCCCAGCATCTTTTTTAGCCGGGATTTTGTGGACACAACTCGGACCCGCAGCGCCTTTCATTATGGGCGGATTAACGGGGATTCTCTCATCATTTCTACTTTTATTTTTAATTTAGCAGGTTAAATGTAAACAGGTGATTATATGTTTTATTTGAAGTTCATTGTGCATTTCAATTGCATTTTTTGTGGTTTCTATAATTAATTTTATGTTTTGGCTTTCAATATATTTTTTTGTTTCAGGAGGAATTTTCATACAACCGTCAAAAGCTGTTCCTACGATAATAATCTCCGGTTTTTCCGAAATCACATCTTTTACTAAGGGGAGCATAAAATACTTTACATGAAAAGGATGTCATTCTGAGCCGAAGGCGAAGAATCTCGATGTTAAAATGCGAGACCCTTCGTTCCACTCAGGGTGACAGACGAAGTGCTTCACCAATGTAAAGTATATTCCGCTCTGAGTAGTAAGTCATCAATACACAATGAATGCCCTGCCTTTCTCCACCAGTTCGCTCGAACCCTGTTAGGATAAATAATTACATCGCCGGTGTATTCTTTACTGTCAACAATAACTTCTCCAAAATCGTAGTATTCAATTTTCATTTTTTATCTGTAATTTATAAATTGCAGCGGGACGGGGTAGTCCTTGGATTTTATAAAACCGATGACCGACTGCAGGGCGTCCTTGTCTCTGCTTGAAACCCTTATCTGCTCGTCCTGTATAGCGGACTGGACTTTCAGGTTTAGGGTCTTTATATCTTTTACAATGCTTTTTGCGAGTTCTTTTTCTATTCCGCAGACGATGTTATCCGTTTCCCGGACAGCGCCGCTTATATTTGTCTCGGTCTTTTT
>Ga0210049_1005224_pt1 | contig 11128 bp, 16 predicted proteins | sample CryGeyCG2014_300_2_FD_183964 | JGI IMG/M metagenome (GOLD analysis project Ga0210049, IMG submission 183964) | Groundwater microbial communities from aquifer - Crystal Geyser CG06_land_8/20/14_3.00 (SPAdes) (version 2) | ecosystem: Environmental > Aquatic > Deep subsurface > Groundwater | place...
CCAAAGTGCATATCTGGCAGTCCTATAACAGGTTCAATAACTCCAGGAAGACATGCAACGTTTGTTAGCTGCTGAACTGCGTCATCCTCAATATTATCAAGTATATTTTTGTTTGCAAATATCTTTGCATCTACATTCATCTTGTCTCTTGCATTTTTTGGCAAGAGCCATTCATAATCATTTATTTTCTGGATTTTTTCTTTCATCTTAACACCCTAAATATCCAAACTTATGGTTGCTTTAAACTTATCTTTTATTTTTTCAAGCTTTAATTTGTAATATGTTACCCCCTTGACAACAACACCTGCTTTTTTAGGGCTTATAGGTTCTCCATAAGCTTTTGCTTTTAAGTTATTTTCATTAATCTCAACTATCTCAAACATTGAGAAAAATAATTCATCTGTATCAACCAAAGCTATCAAGTCCTGCAGCCAGTTAACCATTAACTCTTCTAATGAATCTCCATTAACCTCAATATCTACTGTTTTTTCTTCTCCAACTTTTTTTATATCGCATATAACACTAAACAGCGCAAGTGCAGAGTTCTTAAAAAGCTCTTTAAGGTTTTTCCCATAGGCCTCAAACATTACATCTGATGTAAGGTCATCTATAAATTTGTATTTTTCCATCTTTAGTAGGTTACAATCTTGTTTAGTTCAAATGGTTTTTCTTCTTTTTCATCCTCTTCCTTTTTTTCTTCTGTTTCTCCTGAGCTGTCAAACATGTTAAACACGCCCTCAGAGACTTCTGGCACTCCCTTATTTTCATCCTCTGATTTGTATTCCTTTCCAATAAGGCTTGATAGCATCTTTATCAGCTTTTTAATCTCCTCAGCAGAATCCTCTTTTGTGTCTATTGTGATTTTCATAAGGCAACCTCCTTTTTATGGATAACTAGGGTATTGTCCTATGATTATTTAAACATTTCTGAAAAACTATCAAAAATTAATTAGAAATATCTTTTTGGTTATTATTCTCTTTTTCTTATAATGATTGATGGGTCTATGAGGAATCCCCTTATTAGTATATTATGTCCAATAAGCATTTTATACCTTAATCTGCTTCTGTCAGCAATGTTAAACCTGCCTAAAATCTCCTTTCCTTTTAATCTTATTTTTATTTTTGCTACTTCCCTTCTTTTTCTTCCTGAGGCAGATCTTATCATCTTTGAACCAATTATTGGTCCAAGAAACAGTTTTTCGAAAAGTTTTTTATCAATAGAACTCCCTTCTGCGCCAGAATCAATCCTTGCAATAATTTTTTCTTCTTTCTTTCCATTATCAACTATTGTAACATATTCATCCAGCCCGATAATAACCTTGTCTTTTAAATTTTTTATCATACAAGACTAGAAAAAGAGTTTATTTTTAAATTTATCTATTAATAAGTTTTATATATAAACAATGTTTTTAAACTGTTATGATAAAAAAAGAGACAAAGGTTGGTCTTAATCTCCTGTTTTGTGATAACCAAGATGAGCTGAAAGATTCTAAGCTTGATGATGTTGATATAATATATCTTAAGAATAAGCCCAACAACATGGAAGATTATTTTTATGTTCCTTTAAAGATAACATATAAGTTTGATGTTCCTGAAACAGAGGAGGAATATACCACATTATTGTCTAAGAACAAAAGAAAAAAAATTAAGAAATCATTAAGAAAAGTAAAGGAAGAAGGAATTAGTTTTGTTTTTGATTTTCCAATTAAAAAAAATAATTTTCTTGAGTGGCTTGCAATATACAATAAAAACATAGATGCAAAAGAAAAGAGCATGCTGTTTGTTAATGGGGATTGGTATGAAAAAAATAAAAAGAAAAGGGGAGGCATCTTTGCAAAAAAAGACAACAGGATAATTGGAGGGATTATCTTCAAGAGCATGCATAAAGGTGATTATTTTGATGAAAGATGGTCAATTGCCTTTTCATCCACAAAGAGAGAATTCTTAATATTAGGGGTTAATGAACTGCTTAACTACCACCTTATCATGTTTGCCAGAGAGAATGGAATAAGGCTTCTTGTTCGTGGCATGGACACAAACCTATATGGATATCACCTCTCGCCAGGACTATATCTTTTCAAGAAATCAGTTGGCTTTAAGGTTATACCTTATAAAAAGAAGGGATTCTATTACATGAAAATAAATTCCTTTAAAAAATTCAAAAATGAAATCTTATTCTTCAGTTTGGGTGATAATGGCCTTCTTGTAGGAAATATTATGGCTAGAAAAAAGATTGAAAACATCCAAGAGTTTGATGGGGATTTCCTATCTAAACTAAAACAATATGAAATAAAAAGCAATAATTCCTTCAAAAGAGCAGATTAATCTATCTTAGAAAAATCTTGTTGTTTGAGTTCAAGAGGACATAAAACAATGTTCTGTATTTATCTGGATTGTCAAAAATAGTCTTCAGGGCATCAACAGTCTTTTCAAACTTCCATTTAAGCGCCTGGGCAAACTCCTTTGCAGATATCTCACTATTTCTTGTTTTCAGAGCAATAAATACATTATTCATTTTTTCAAGATCTTTTTCATCAATTTGCTGCATTTTATTTCTTTTTTGCTTTTTCTAATGTTTCAACTAGTTTTTCAACAGCAGTTTCTGCCTCTTTCCTGCTTTTAACACCAGTACAGACTATCTTGCCGTTAGAGAACAACAAAAAGCTTGCTTTTGGCTCTTTGATTTTGTAAACCAATCCAGGAAACTGCTCTGGCTCATACTCAACATTTCTTAATTTCATAACAAGATCATTAAGGTTAAGTGCAAAACCCAAAGCACCTGAAGCAACCATATTTTGCACATGTATTTCTGGCTCAATAGTCACCTTGACCTTTACTTTCTCTAAAAGCTTCATTATCTTGTGAATAGCCTCTTTAACCTCTTTCATTGTCTTTGCGCCAGTACAGACAACTCTTCCTGTTGTAAAAAGGAGTGCTGATGACTTTGGTGTCTTTAATCTTATAACAAGCCCTGGAAACTGCTCTGGATTATATTCTGTATTTGGCAGAGTTGATGCTATCTTCTCTAAGTTTAGCTGATGCTTAAATTCAGTAGAAACAACCATATTTACAATTCTTATTCCTTTAGCCATTTTTAAACCCCCCTATAAAGCCTTTTTAAAGGCCTTTTTAAATGAAAAACACATCCTACTCATAAATCTTTCGGTTTTTAAGGAAAAATATAAAAAGGAGTAAGTTTATAAGAATAAAAATAAAAGGAGGTTTAAAAATGGATACATGGATATGGGTTGTTTTAGTAGTAATTTTATTGGCCCTTCTGTATTACTTCTTCGTAATGAAGAAGAAATAAATTTAACTTCAGAAAGGCTTGATTTATTTTTTTATTTTTTATTTAAATAGGAAATTTCTTGAAAAAGAGAGAGGATAGTCTATGGAACATAAGGCTGCTGTTAGAAGACTAAAAATAGGACTTGCACTTGGAAGCGGCGGTGCAAGGGGAATAGCACATATTGGCGTGCTAAAGATTTTGGAAAAAAACAATATTCCAATAGATTATATTGCAGGTGTAAGTGCAGGAGCATTTGTAGGGGCATATTATTCACTAAATAAAGAAATAGCTGGATTTGAAAAAATATGCCTTGGTTTAACAAAGAAAAAAATTCTTTCTTTTATTGACCCAATCAATCCAAAAAAGGCACTAATTGCAGGGAATAGAATCAAGGAAGAGATACGCAAGATATTGAAAGGCAAAAATTTCAAGGACCTTAAAGTACCATTAACAATTGTTGCAGTTGATCTTGAAAATGGCCAGGAGCTTAATATAAAAAGAGGAAATCTTGTTGATGCTATCCGTGCGAGCATAGGCCTCCCTGGAATTTTTTATCCTGTTAAGCTAGATGATAAATGGCTTGTTGACGGCGGCCTGATAAATGCAACACCTGTTGATGTAGCCAGAGAAATGGGTGCTGATATTGTTATTGCTGTTGACTTAACAATTAGCAGTGAAGTAAGATTTAAAGAGCCAACAACTGTTGGAACACTTATACAGTCATTTGATATAATGAGAACAGAGCTTACAAAACTAAAGATTCAGTCAGTCAAGGACATGGTTTTAATACAGCCTACTATCAATCATAAAAATGGAATTGACTCATTGAGGTTTTATGATGCAGCAAGGTTCATAAAAGCTGGCGAGGAAGCAGCTGAAAAGGCCATGCCAGAAATCAAGAGAAAAATAAAGGAATTTTCTTAGATTATTTTTTAAATAGAAAACTAGGCCTGTAAAAATCAGTTGCCAAAAGTAAAATGGCAGGTATTATTACAAAAACCCATAAATCACTTTCCGGATAAAATTTATAAAATAGAAAAGATAAAAATGCAAGAAACCATCCTAACCACAACATCCATCTTGTTTTTAAACCTCTTCTTCTAAATTCTTTTTTCCATTTAAATAACTCAAGACGTTTTTGAGGTGTATAATTAAGATAAATAATCACAATGATAAAAGCAACTGAGATTAAAATTACTTCTTTTATTGATCTCCCTAAAATTTTCCAATATAAAGAAGCGACTATTGCAACAAAAATTGTTTCAAATATTGTTTTAAATATCCTTTTTTTGTCTTCTTTCTTTTGTTCTTCATTTAAATAGTTATCCATTAAAACACCTTACTTCTTTTTTTCAAAACAGGAAGAGATTGCAAAGCCAAGGAATCCTGCTCCTAAACCAATGAAAAGCCATGCAGGCAGATTTCCTGTGATAAATCCAATACCCATGCCGATGAAGAGGCCTGCCGGAATAAAAAGCCCGCCAATGTTTCCCTCTTTTTTCTTGACTGACTCTGATTTTTTCTTCATATTTACACCTCTTTTTACTATAATAACCAAATTTTAGAGGAGTTAATATTTAAATCTTTCCCAAAATAAAGCCTCGTGGTAAAAGCTTAAGCAACAAAGAGATAGGAACTATATTCTAACTTATGTTTACTACTAATTAGTAGACAAAAATAGAAACATTTATATACTATAATCAATTATACTACTAAATAGGAATAAAATAATAATTACTGAGGTTTACTAACTAATTTAAAATGAAAATAAAATTAGTCTTGTTAATAATTATATTTGCTGGTTTGGTTAATCAAACTTATGCGCTCGGTATTGCACCGAGCAGCATTTATGTTGCATTTCAACCATGCCTTGAAAAACAAATTGGATTAAAAATAATTAATAGCGCCTATAAAAACTGTAGTGTGATGATTTATGCTGATGAAGGCCCTTTAAAAGATTATATAATAATAAATGAGCCAATAATAAATTTCTCAGAAAATCAAGAGTATAAGATAACTTACTACAAAATAAAATTACCACAAAGCCTTGGAGGCCCTGGAACATATCAAAATAATATTGTTGCAGAAGAAATACCAGACCCAATAACAGGAATAGGGGGGCATGTTGCAGTTGCATCAAAGCTAAAAGTTACTGTGCCTTGTACAGATAGTGACTTAGATGGTTATTGTGTAGAGATAGATGACTGTAATGATAATAATGCTTCAATATATCCAGGATCAACTGAACTATGCGATAATTTTATAGATGAAGATTGTGATGGCCAGCTAAATAATGGGTGTGATTGCATACTTTCAGAAACACAAAGGGAATGTGTTGATAATAATTATTCTAATATGACTTATGAATGGAATTACAATTACTGCGGAGAGCCTTATACACAAATAGAAGAATATCAAGACTGTGCATGCATTTATACAGAATGGACAGATGATGAATGTGTTTCTGATGACTTTATGAGACAACTTAGAACTGAAACATCAGGCTATCCTTACTGCACAGACTCTCTTGAACAGGAAGTTCCTAATGAAATATGCAATTGTTCAGCATCAGAACTTTCAAGAGAATGTGTTTCAGATGGTTTTGTAAACATAGCTTATAGATGGAATTATAGCTTCTGCGGAGAGCTATACACAGACACAGTAGAGGATCAAAACTGCTTATGTCAATACACAGACTGGATAAATATAGAATGTGTATCAAATAGTACAATAGGGAAGATAAGAACTGAAACTTCTGGTTATTTTTATTGCACAGACCCTCTTGAACAGGAAATCCTTAATCAAATATGTGATTGTGAATCATCTGAAACATCAAGAGTTTGTGTTAATAATGATTATGCATTTGTAACCTATGACTGGAACTATGCTTACTGTGGACTGGCATACAACAAAACAGTTGAAGACCAATCATGCTCATGTCAATACACAGAATGGCAGGACAACACTTGCATATCTAATGGTTATATGCAACAAATCAGAAATGAAACATCTAAATATGAGTACTGTACTGAGCCTTTATCGCAAAATATTACCAACTCAGTATGTGATATCCCAGAAACAAACACTTCAGAAGAGAATGTTACAAATCCTTCTGGAGGCGGAGGAGGCAGCAGCATTACCTGCACTCCAGACTGGCAATGCACAAAATGGTCAAGATGCTCAAAAGAAGGAACACAAACAAGAAGATGCACTGATAAAAATAATTGCAGAACAACAACTGGAAAACCAATAGAAATTCAGTTATGTAATTACATACCACCAAAAAAAATTGAAACTATAAAGAAAAAGGAAGTATTAATAGAAGAAGGGGCAACTATAAAAAATGAGGAAGCTAAAACTACTTTTGTGCAACAAGAGGCTTTATTAGGGATAACATTAAATTCTTCAGTTAATAGAGAAGCTGATAAAGATAGCATAGATTTGAATAAAATTACAGGAAACATAATTTATGGTGCTTTTGATATGAAAAATAGTAATATAAGTACAATTATAATTAGTTTAGTAGCAATAACTGCTTTATTGGTTTATTTCTTTAAATAGAACAAATTTTGGCCCAAAATTTGATAAAATGCAGGCGACATTCAGCTAACTTTGAAGTCCCCTAAAAGCCTCGAGAGGAATTCAGCACAAATTTTTTAAAAACACTCAGAGACAAAGTCTCTGGTGCCTCTATGCGAGGAATCTGGTAAAAATACAGGCGGCTCCTAGCAACTGCAAAGTCAGTTGACACCTTGGTGCGACATTTTGCCTTTAGCAAAAGTCCCACTTGCTCGCTCTGCTCGCAACCAAATGTAGCATTTGGTCGGAGCCCCCTTAATATCTTTATTTCCGAAAATCTTTCAGATAAAAACCAAAATCTTTTTATATAATGTTTTTTAACTATTATATAATACTCAAAATTTTATAAAACTTAAACTATTAAAGGTGAAAAGATGGGGAGATTTGTTTTAAGAGATGAATTTTTTGGTAGTACTTTATATGACAAAAAGATGCTAAAACATAAATTTTTAGATAAAGAAGAGACTAAAACGGCTTTAACTGGTGATTTTGAATTTGATAGAGCTGCAGTATTAGATGTAGAACATCTTAAAGGGGAACTGAATGGAATAAGAACAGATATCATTTATTCACCTATAAGAGTATATTATGAACTTACAACAAAATGTAATTTAAGATGTAAGACTTGTTTTAATAAATCTGGAAAACCAAGAGACGATGAATTAAGTATTGATGAAGTTACTAGAGTTCTTGACGGTTTAAGAAAAGATAATTTATTTGATATAAGATTTACGGGAGGTGAAGTAACAACCAAAGATGGCTGGGAAGATATCCTTCAACATGCAAAAGACCTTGGTTTTGCGATATCAATTAACACAAATGGTGTTTTTGATAATGAAAATATTGTTGACAAATTAGTAAAGATTGCACCCCATCAAGTAACATTAAGTTTTGACGGGTTAAAAGAGACAAATGATTTTATAAGAGGAAAAGGTAGTTTTGATAAGGCTTTTAATTCTCTCATAGCTTTTTATGAAAAGGGCGTTGAGTTAAGAACCAACACATTAATTACCAAAGAAGTAACTCAAGAAGCTGAAGGAATGATAAATTTATTAAAACCTTATGTAAGTGATATGGCTTTCTTTAATATGAGGTTAATGGGAAGAGCAAAAAACATACTTGATAGGAGTGTATCTTATGAGGAACTAAAAAGATTTAATGAAAAGATGGATGAAGTTGTTAAAAGACACCCTGAGATACACATACAGTATAGGGAGCCGGCAACAACATATAATGGTATTCAATTAGAAAATAAATTTGGTTTAATGTCTGGAAGATGCCCTGGGGGTTTGACTAGGTTTGTCATTACTAGTGAAGGGGATATGCATACATGCGGGTATCTGCCTTATATTAATTTAGAAAATCCAGTTCCTGGTGCGCATTTGGGTAATATTGTTAAAGATGGTTATACAACTCTAAGAATATGGCGCGAATCTGAATCTTCGGATTTGTTTAGAAGAATAAATGAAAAAAGAACACAAGTCTGTCTTGAATGCAATCACCATAAAATTGAATGTCCTGGGGTATGTCTTGCTGATGAGTTTAATAGAAAAAATGTACCAAATAAAAAAAATCCTTATTGTTTAAAAGATAAAATAGATAATAACATTTATTTAAATTACCTTGTTTAGCAAATTCATTCTTATTTCAGTTTTTTTGGAGTAAAGAATTTAACTTTTTTAAGGCTTCTTTATTATTATTCCATTTTAAAATTTTGATTGCTTCATTAAAAGAAACCCATTTAAATTTTTCATGTTCACTATAAATATTTTTATTCATTGAGATTTTAGTATTGGGCTTAACCTCAAAACCAAAAACAACCTCTTTTATTGTAGGAATTGGTTCTCCTGTAATGTAATGCTTATTTATTTCAAAATAATGAACATTTTCTATAATTTGCAATATGTCTTTTTTTGAGATGTTTGCTTCTTCTGACAATTCTCTAAAAGCAGTGTCTTTGAGAGATTTATCTCCATTTTCCATCCCTCCGCAAGGAGGTTGCCAAAAACCACCTTTTTCAGGAATTCTTTTCATCAATAAAAACTCAATTTTATTGCCTTTCTTTCTATAAACAATACATTCAAGTTGAATTTTTCTCATATTAGAAAAAGATAAATCTTAATTTTATAAACATTTCGAATAATTACCTTAATATTTACAGTAAGGGTTGACATTTTCCTTGCTATATTTACGATAAAGCTCCATATCCAAAGTAAATCCTGAACATTTAGTTTGATAGTCTTCACAATTGTCACATCTTTTTTTCAAAAAATGACTATGCTTCCTTATTTTCCATAATCTTTCGCTATGTCTCCATATATTTAGCAATGAAAAATTTTCATCTTTAATGTTTCCAAGAACGAGATTATCATTCTTTTCAGGATTAACATAAGGTACACAACCTCCAGCAAATATTTTTCCGTCAGGCATAATATTAAGTCTTGTAAATCCGTCTGAACCGCCCATCATTAAGCCTAAGTCCTCATATTTGCTATGTATGGAATTTGTTCTTAAGCTACCACTTCTTGTTTCTATTTTAAGAAGGGGGTATTGGCTTTTCATTGAATCTATTTTTTTCATATATTCATTTAATTCCTGAGCATTCAAAAGCTTATTTTTTATTTGTTTGGCTCTTCCTATTGGTCTCGCATGAAAAAAGCTTATATCATAGCAGAATTCGTTAGCTAATTCCAAAAGTCCTTTTATATCAGATTCATCCATTATCGAAGTAACTACAGAATTTATTGTAACACGTAAACCATTTTTACTTAGTTTTTTTATTGATTTTGTTGCTTTTTCAAAAGTTCCTTTCCCCCTAATGTAATCATTATGCTTTTTTAATCCATCTAAACTAATAGTAATTTCATTTGGTCTTAGATTGATTAATTTCTCAATAGTCTTTTTATCATAGATTCCATTGCTGTTCACTGTTATTGCCAATCCTAATTCTTTAGCTTTAGACATAATTTCAAACCAACCCCTTTTTTGTGTTGGTTCTCCTCCACTAAATTTCACGTCAAAAACATAATCTTTATTTAAACCCTCAACAACGTTTATTGCATCATCCAATTTTAGCTCATTTTCCATGGGTTTTCCAGATTCATTTAAGCAGGTTTGGCATCTCAAGTTACATTTAAGGGTTATATCAAAATAAGATCTTATTGGAGAATATAAAATTCTTACATCTTTAAAAAAGGGTTTATTATCAAATTCTTCAACAATATATCTTTTTTTGAACATATTGAATTGTTCATTAGTCATAAAAGAATGTTGTAATGTGCTTGTATTAAACACAGTTTTTCCAAAAACTTCATTTCTCGATTTAAATTTAGTTTTCATTTTAAAAACTACAATATGTGATATTTTTTTAATAGACTATGTTCATATTGAAAATCCTCTTTTGATTCTATTCTGTGAATGCCATTCTTAATTATATAAAGTCCACTCTTTGTTTTATCAAAACCTTTTCCATACTTGAAACGTAATGAATTTGAATCACATTCTTTAGGATCAGAAAATTCTCCTGCAAATTTTAAAAATTTTTCAATGGAATTTTCGCATTGAATAATTCCTAACTCACAAGGACTTTCCAGCATATACTCAATCAATGCAGGATAATGTTGTTTCCTTACATCTTTAATATAAAATTCTGACAAAAGTTTTTTTGAAAAATTAAATTCTTTTAAATAAGCAATAGAAAAATGATTAGATATATTAGATATTATCTCATCTTTTTTTGGGAAACCGTCTGGCTTTATTATGAAAAGAGTTTTTTCATTCATTTTTTCTCTAAATTAATCTACTTTCCCCCTTTTTATAAGTTATTTATATTTAAATCTTTCTATTTTTTATTATTTAGGAGTAGTTAATTTATAGAAATATCCCAACAATAAACTAAATTAAGCCTCGGGAGGGATTTGCACCCACGACCTGCAGATTACGAGTCTGCTGCTCTGGCTAGCTAAGCTACCGAGGCATAATTTAAAGCTTTTTTAGCAGTTCTTCTTTGCTTGGAAACTTCTTCTGGCATTCAAAGCATACAGCGTGCTTTTTGCCTTTTTCATCCTTTACATAAGTGCCTAATATCTTTTTCAAAAAGGTTTCCTCAATCCTTTTCTTGCATATCTCACATTTCATCTATGTTAAACCTCACATTCTTTTTATAGCTTTCGTTCTTTACATTAGCTATAGGCTTTACGACATTCATCTATCCGGTCGTTCACAGCAAAAATATCCAGCTGCTATACCACTATTGCAGTCG
>Ga0210049_1005229_pt1 | contig 11123 bp, 11 predicted proteins | sample CryGeyCG2014_300_2_FD_183964 | JGI IMG/M metagenome (GOLD analysis project Ga0210049, IMG submission 183964) | Groundwater microbial communities from aquifer - Crystal Geyser CG06_land_8/20/14_3.00 (SPAdes) (version 2) | ecosystem: Environmental > Aquatic > Deep subsurface > Groundwater | place...
GAGAGCCGCGCAAGTCCTCATGTCCCTATGGCTCCGAAGCGAGGACTCAAACTCCCATCGGTTCCACCCAAAAAGTGGTCGCAAGTTGTCAAAGTGCCTTGCATCTCACTGTACAAACAGTTATAATCTGTTCACGTGCTTAATCATCGCCTCTCCCTCGCGACATCTACGGCATCGCGAGGGAGGCAAAACCATCAACAGAAAAATAACGCAACACTATTGGTGGATCTGTACCAATTCCGGGGAGACGACCAGTTGCCGTTCACAGCCACGGACGTATTTCCTGAAGCCGGTCGACGCACGATCCTGAAGCAGTTTCACAGGTTTCTTGCCCACGAGGAAGGGACCCGTTTGGGAGAGGACATCGAGGAACTGCACGACATGCGTGTCGCTTCCCGGCGCATGCGGGCCGCGTTCCGCGTTTTCGGGAAGGCAATCGGCAAGCCGCTAATCGCCCCCTACCAACACCAACTTCAGTGGATCGCGTGGGAGTTGGGAAAGGTGCGGGATCTGGACGTGTTTCTCGCATATCTACGGGAATACCGGGGCGCTTGCCTACCGGAGAATCGGCAAGGGCTGGGGGCCCTCATCCAAGACCGTGAATCCGCACGAAGGGGCGCTCGCACAGCGTTGCTCGCCGCTATCGACAGCGAGCAGTTCTCCAACTTCAAGCAAAGCTTTGCAGCATTTCTCGATGAGGAACTCCCACCGTTGTTCGCCCTGCGCGACGGTCACAAAACAGTAGCCCAAGGCGCAGCAAAGGACCTGCGCAAGCGATTCCAGGCTGTGATCGACTATGATGAGCGCGTCCAAGTAAGCCCCTCCCCTGAGACCTTCCACGAGCTTCGCATCGCCATCAAACGCTTCCGCTACTCGGCCGAGTTTTTCAGAGATATCTACGAAGGCACGCTGGACCCCGTCATTGCGGAGTGCAGGCAGATGCAGGACGCTCTCGGAGAGATGCACGACGTGGATGTCCACCGGTCATACCTGACTGGCTTTGCTATCTCCCTGCGAAATGGCGTTCAGTCATCCCGAGAGCAACGGGCCGCCATTGATGCCCTGCTTCAATCCGAGAGTTCTCGCCGTGCAGAGCAACAACGCAAGTTCGAGCGCGTATGGGGCGAATGGGAACAGGGCGACCGACGGCGCCACTACGTCAACAACTTCAGCCGCATCGTTGGCATTGGACACCCCCTGCCTTCGACTGCTACAATGGACGCCTGTTCTCCCGCCGGACCAGCGTTGGATAATCGACCGCAGAAGGAGAGATGACCAGTGCAGCAACTAACAAACCCGCATGAATATCCGGGGAAACTCATCGTTGTCGAGGGCATCGATGGCTCCGGGAAATCGACTCAGGCATTTCTACTGCAGCAGTGGTTGCAGTCGAAAGGATTGAGGGTGTTCTTCACGGAATGGAACTCCTCTCTACTGGTTAAGAGCACAACAAAGCAAGCGAAAAAGAAGAATCGTCTAACCCCCACGACGTTCAGCCTGCTGCACTGCACGGACTTCGCAGACCGGCTGATGTACCGGGTGATTCCGCCGCTGAAGGCCGGGATGATCGTTATCGCGGACAGGTACGCCTTCACCGCGTTTGCGCGAGACAGCGCCAGAGGCGTTGAACCCCAGTGGGTACGGCAGTTGTACAGCTTTGCAATCAAGCCGGATATTGCGTTCTACTTCCGCGTTCCTGTGGACATCTCCCTCGCGAGGATCTCCAGCGCCCGCGCGCAACTCAAATACTACGAGGCCGGAATGGACACGGGATTGAGCAAGGACATCAACGAGTGTTTCCGACTGTTCCAGGGAGAAGTCATTCGGCAGTATGACCTGATGACCCCCGAATTCGGGCTGCAGGTGATGGACGCCACCGAGACGATCGACGTGCAGCAAAAGAGGGTGCGTGCCATCGCACAGGAGATGCTCGCAGACTACCACCCCGATGGAAACAATCGCAAGCAGACGAGAGCACGGGAAGGGGGCAGCCACGTATGAGCGGTGAAGTGACCAGCACGAAGAAACGATTCCTCGGTTTGGGACTCCCTTATGTTGACCAGGAGCACCTGCTGGGGCGACTGATCGTCATCGAGGGAAGCGACGGGGTTGGGCGATCCACGCAGATCAGGATGCTCCGCAACTGGCTGGAGGTCCAGGGAGCGGGGGTCGTTGAAACAGGATGGACGCGCTCACAATTGATGAGCCACACCATCGACCTCGCTAAAGAAGGGCACAAAATGAACAACGTCACCTTCAACCTCCTGTACGCGACCGACTTCGCCGACCGACTCGAACACGAACTCATACCGGCCCTCCGGGCGGGATTCATCGTTCTCGCCGACCGCTATGTGTATACGGCTTTTGCTCGCGCCCGCGTCCGTGATACCGCCACAAAATGGCTGCAAAACTTGTACGGTTTTGCTCTGCAACCCGACCTGGTTCTGTACCTGAAGGCGAGAGTGGACACTATCGTGAATCGCATACTGGCCTCGGGTGAACTGGACTACTGGGAGGCCGGGATGGACCAGAACCCCGGATTTGATCCCTATGACAGCCTTATGCGCTACCAGCGCAAGTTACTCCGCGAGTTCGGCAAGCTGGCCAAGGAAAACAATTTCCACCTCATCAACGCGAACAGAAATATCGAATCCATTCAACTCGACCTGAGGCGCGCGATTGCAACACACCTTGGCTGGACACTCACCGACGATGTACTCCTCCCGAATGAGATGGCGGGAGGCGCTCCGGCGTTAGCGACGGCATAGTCCTCCGAGGGAAATGTCCATGCCGACCTGTGGGTCTGTCAGCGCCACGGCGACTGTGAATGTAGCACCTATCTGCCCATACGGGCCTCGTACGACCAGCAGCGATGTGCTGTTTTCGGAGGGAGGTTGGAACACAGCCCGTTGAAAGTTGCACTGATAGGGGACGTTCACGCCAACCTGCCAGCGCTCGAAGCCGTGCTGCACGTTGTGGAGGAGGAGGATTGCGGCATGGTGCTCGACACCGGGGATGTCGTCGGGTACGGTCCGTTTCCCAACGAAGTCCTTCAACGTTCCCGAGAATCCCGCTGCTTTGGTGTCCGGGGCAACTACGATAGATGGATCTCCCGATTCGGCGAGACACATCGCATCGGGCTCCACGAATCCGCCAAGGCCGACCGCTTGCGGGAGAGGAACCCCGTCAAACATGCATCGCTCCGATGGACCTTCGAGACGCTGACTGAACTCAACATGGCATACATCACGGGGTTACCGAAGCGCCGGGAGATAGAAATTGACGGTGCGCTTGTGGTGCTACTTCATGGATCCATCGTTTCAGGGAACGAGGGGTTGAGGTCGACTACCCCCGCGGCGAGGTTGCGGCGCCTCGCTACACTCAGTCCTGCAACCGTGTTTGTCTCCGGGCACTCCCACGACCCATTCATCCGCACGGCTAATGGGAAGTGCTTCATCAACCCCGGCAGCGTGGGTCGCCCCGGGGACGGGGACTACCGGCCGTCGTTTGCCATTGCCGAGATCACCGCCGACGGTGTGTCGGGCGATATTCGTCGCGTTGACTATGACATCGATGCTGTCCTGAAGCAAATTCGCGCGCAGGGACTTCCTCCCCGCATCGCTGAAATGTTCCGGCTTGCGCTTCACCCAAGTCTCCTCCCTTCCGACTTCTTCCTGCATGTCTCATGAGCTACCGACGATCCACCCTTACCCCCTACGTTGCCATCGCCGTGTTGCTCGCCACGCTCCGGCACGGCTGCGCTTTGCCGCACCATCGTGTCATCTCGCCTGCCGTCTGGCCATCACCGCCGGCTGTCGTTGTCCTTTCGTGGGACGGCGCGCCTGCATGGCTGGTCGACCGAATGCTGGACGAAGGACGCCTCCCCAACCTGGCCCGACTGAGAGCGAGGGGCGCCAGTTTCGCACACTCCGTCAGCAACTTCCCCGACCCCAGCACGCCCTGTGGTCATGCGAGTCTCTGGACGGGCGCCGATTCGGCTGTCCACGGAATCACCGGGTACTTCATCCCGTCCTTCCCGTCAAACGAACACACTGTCCTCGAGAAGAGAATCGGGTTCGGAAGCTATCTTCTGCAGGCAGAGCCATTCTGGATCCCTTTTCTGGAAGCCGGCCGCAACGTGACCCTCGTACACACCCCTCACCAATACCCCTTTTCTGCCTACACTACAGCGAAGAGGTTTGGCGCGGACGTTGGACGCAACCTGACCATCCTCGACGGCTTCGGAGAAAACGAGGTGAACACCTGGCCGGAACGCCTGCGGCAAGAATACCTCGACCGAGTGGGCACTTTTCTCGGCAAGGACGCCAAGGTCTCCTACCGCAAGGGGGCGTTCGGCAAGACCATTCCTGAAGGTGGAGACGGGTCGGCCGAGCAGCGCTACCTAGCGTCCGTCGAAGAAGTGGCAGCGCACTTCCGCAAGGCCACATTGTTCGGTATGCGCCGCACTGCCTGGGATCTCCTCATCTGCTACACGCCTTTTCCGGATTCTGCCCTGCACATGTGGAGTGGGCTGATCGACCCCCACAGTGCGGCGTACAACGCAGCCTGGGCACAGAAACTCTGGCCCTTCGTCGTGCGGGTGATGCAGACCTGTGATCGACACCTCGGTACTATCATGTTCAACGCTCCCACCAGCGCTGTCATCGCCCTGGTCAGTGACCATGGAATGCTGGGGGTATCCAAGAACCTCAATGTCAACGTGGTCATGCGCAAGGCTGGACTGCTTGCCCTGGGAGACAAGGGTAGTATTGACCTCTCCCGCACGATGGTTGTCTATCCGCCTGGAGGCAACAGCCTGCTCAGAATCAACTCGAAGCAGTTCATCCAGGGGATTGTGCCTGATATGGAAAGAGCGGAAGTTGTAAGAGAGGCCACGCAGGCACTCCTCGATGTGCGGGATCCCGATACCGGCAATTTCGTTGTTACCGGAGTACTCGACAGCGCCACTCTTGGACCATCCCTCGGCTTTGGGGGGGAAAGATCGGGAGACCTCATGGTCCTTGTCGCCGACGGTTACGACCTCGATGACAACGTAAAGACCGATGCCATCGTTTCTCTCGTGCACCCTCTCCACTCGGGTTCGCACAAGTTCAATCCAGCCCATCCCTCGAACCGCGCCATTCTGTATGTGTCCGGTCCGGGGGTTCCAGTTGGGGTGCGGCTTCCATCCGTGCATCATCGAGACGTGGCCCCCACTCTGTGCAGACTCGCACACGTTCGTTCCCCCGCACAGGCAACCGGAAGCCCGATCGATATTGCCCGGGCAAGCCAGCGCCACGCCCGATAGCAGACCATCGGAATTCCTTTTTCATAGCGTCAATTTGTGGTTGCGCCGCAGACACGAAAGTGCTACTATCGCGTGACCTCAAGGGTGGAAGGGTGTTGCAGCCGCGGTCAGGTTGAGGTTCCATATCAATTCAATCAGAGGAGGGATGATGTATGGCCAAACCGAAGAAAGTCAGCAACGATCCGGTTCAGGAGACGGAAGCGAAGACAAAAAAGAAAGGCGCAAAAAGGGCGGAGGAGGGTAAATTTGTTGCCAACGGCAACGGACACGTGCAACTCCCGAAGATGGACGCCAAGTTCTACGAAAAAGAAATCGCGAGGCTGCACGTTGAGTTGGTCAAACTGCAGGAATGGATCAAACACAAAGGTCTCAAGGTCGTCATCGTCTTCGAGGGGCGTGACGCGGCTGGAAAGGGCGGAGTCATCAAACGAATCACGGAACCCCTCAGCCCCCGCGTCTGCCGGGTGGTTGCCCTCGGAACACCCACGGAACGCGAGAAGACACAGTGGTATTTCCAGCGCTACGTTTCCCATCTCCCCGCAGCAGGCGAGATGGTCCTTCTGGATCGAAGCTGGTACAACCGCGCTGGAGTCGAGCGAGTGATGGGCTTCTGCACTGCCGAGGATGTTGAGGAGTTCTACCGGACTTGTCCCGAATTTGAGAGAATGCTTGTCCGCTCCGGAATCATTCTCATCAAGTTCTGGTTCTCTGTAAGCGACGAAGAGCAGGAACGTCGATTCCAGCAGCGTATCGCTGATCCGACACGCCGATGGAAGCTGAGTCCCATGGACACGCAGTCGAGGTCAAAATGGGTAGAGTACTCCCGGGCGAAGGACGACATGATGGCGCACACGGATTTGAAGCAGGCGCCGTGGGTGGTGGTGCACTCAGACGACAAAAAACGCGCACGACTGAATACCATCCGGCACATTCTCGACACCATTCCCTACGAAGACCTGACCCCGGAAACCATCACGCTTCCTGTGCGACAGGAAGATAACAGCTACGTTCGTCCGCCGATGGAAGACCAGACATTCGTCAAGGAATACTACCCCGATCACTGAGCAGCGCGCAGAACTGCGGAGAGGAGTGGCTTGCGGGGCCGTGCCCGGTGAGCGAGAGGTTCATTGTCTGTTCGTTCCTTCGGGACGTGATACCACGTATATCCCGATGGCGACCAGTGCCACGCCTGCGGCGAGACCGGGCAAAATGTTCTCGCCGAGAATCAGTCGACTAAGCAGCACACCAAAGATGGGTGTCGTAAAATGGAAGGCGGTCATTTTGCTGGCAGAATAGCGTCGCAGCAGGTTTGTCCACGTCACAAAACAGAACGCGGCCACGACAAGCCCTTGATACAGCACGGCCGCGACGACGGCGGACGTGAGTTGCACCCGCAATTGTCGCTCAAAGATGAAGCTGAGAATAAAGTAGAGCGGGGTTCCGTAGATCAGTTCCCACACTATCACCTGAAAGGCGTTGATGCTTCTCACCAGGAACTTCGAGTAGACCTGAATGACCCCCAGCAGCACACCGCTGCCCAGAACGAGCGCGTCGCCCAACAGGACTTCGCTGCCGGGCGTCTTCCCCCGGTCGAGAAAGACGACACAGACACCTGCGAAGGCAACCATCAGACCCAGCGATTTGCGCCAATGCAGTCGGTCGTTGGGGATCAGACAATGCGCCAGCAGGGCGACCCACAACGGGTTTGTTGATAGAAATACGATGGAGTGGCTGCCCGTCGTGTACTTTGTGCCAATATTGAGGGTGCCGATCTGGGCAACAAAGACCAGACCAAACCCCAGAAGCAGCGGGTGGAACCGTCGCGGCAGCCTCAGCGAGATCTCCTTGACCCGACACCAAATGAGCAGGGCAATAAGCCCAATGAGGAACCGCCACGCCGCGATGGCAAGGGGGGGCATGCCCGTTAGCGAAAGCTTGATTGCGGGAGACAAACCTCCCCAAAGGAAGCAGAGGAACAGGGTGAACACGACCGCGCCAAGGCCCATCGGCTGGTTCTCGAACGACAACAACGCTTCGGGCGCCGAGACCACGGCAGACGGGCATGCTTCACCTGCGCCCCGGTGTGGATTCCCGGGCGCATCCTCCTCAGTGGATGATGTGGACACGTTGATCCGTTACACCTGCTTTCCGCAACAAATATGGGATGTTTCACTTACTGCGACACATCTGCCACACTGCTTCACTATGACCCTCGGGCGCAGGGACGAGGTCGCTAAGGCAGATTGTTTGCGATTGCACATCCATCACGCAGGAGGACCAGGACAATGCCGGAACGAATGAAGGTCATTCGCAAATTGGAGGCGCGCAAAGGATTAGAGGTCACCGAGATCCCCATTCCTACTGTCAGTCGCGATGAGGTTCTCATCAAGGTGGAGGCCGCAAGCATCTGCGGGACTGACCTCCACATCTTCCACTGGGACGAGTGGAGCCAGCACCGCATCCGCCCTCCGCTGACCATTGGCCATGAGTTCTGCGGCACCGTCGCTGAGGTGGGTGACGAGGTGCATAACATCGTTGTTGGCCAGTTCGTCTCAGCAGAAAGCCACGTCACTTGCGGCATGTGTTTTCAGTGTCGTACCGGACAGGCACACTTGTGTCCGCGCACAAAGATTCTTGGGGTTGACCGGGAGGGGTGCTTCGCTGAGTATGTATCAGTGCCGGAGAAGGTGGTGTGGCTGAACGATCGCAGGAAGCTCACGCCCCGGATTGCCACCCTTCAGGAACCTTTCGGGAACGCGGTCTTTGCCACCACGGCACACGACCTCGCCGGGCAATCGGTCGCGATCCTGGGATGTGGTCCCATCGGCTGCTTCAGCATCGGCATCGTCAAGTCCAGCGGCGCGGCCGGAGTGTTCGCTTCGGACATCATCGACTTCCGCCTTGACCTTGCTCAACAGATGGGCGCGACAGGATTGGTGAATGCAGGTCGTGACAACGCTGTTCGCAAGATCATCGAGCTAAATGACGGCTACCCGGTGGACATCGTGCTTGAAATGTCCGGAGCGCCTGCCGCGGTTCGAGACGCCTTCAGCATGGTGCGCAACGGAGGAACCGTCACTTTGTTCGGCATCCCGGCGAAGCCGGTCGAGATCGACGTGGCCGAGAAGATGATCTTCAAGAATGTCACCGTGCTGGCCATGAATGGACGGCGCATCTTCGAGACTTGGTACCGCACGCGCTGGCTGCTCGAAAGCGGGGTAGTGGATCTGGACCCTCTGGTCACGCACGTGCTGGACATGGAGCAGATCGAGGATGCCATGAACCTCATCGACGCGGGGAAGGCATGCAAGATTGTCCTCATCCCTCACGGAGCCGACGCCGCGAGCGGGAAGACTGACGCGGCATCGGTGACAGAACACCCTATCGAGATTGAGCGACCGTTACACCCGTGAGGACAAACAGGGCAGTTGGACAGGAGGTGGAATGATGTCCGGTTTCGCCACCGGCGCAATATGGAGGGAACAACTTAACTCGCTTCGCTCTTCGGGCGGATACAAGGATGCGGTTGAGCTGGAGGGACCGCAGGGACCCCACGTGAGAATGAACGGCCGTGACGTGCTCAACCTGTCGAGCAACAATTACCTGGGACTGGCAAACGATCCGCGTGTGGTGGAAGCCGCAAAACAGGGACTATCCGTGTACGGAGCCGGTACGGCCTCCGTTCGCTTCATTTGTGGGACAATGAGTTGTCACCGCGAGCTGGAAACAAAGATCGCGGAATTCATCGGCTGTGAAGCAGCGCTGACGTACATGAGCTGCTGGGACGCAAATATCGGGTTGATCCCAACCCTTGCGAACACGACGGATGACGCGATCTTCAGTGACTCACTGAATCACGCCAGCATCATCGATGCCATTCGGCTCAGCAAAGCCAGCCGCCACATCTTCCAGCACCAGGACATGGATGATCTGGAAAGCAAACTCCGATCTGCCACCTGCAAGGGGGTTCGGCTAATCGTGACAGACGGTGTATTCAGCATGGAAGGAGACATCGCGCGACTTGTGCGGCTGAGAGACCTGGCAGACGCATACGGGGCGCTCCTGATCATCGACGAATCCCATGCCACGGGCGTCCTCGGAGAACGTGGACGCGGCACAGCCGAACACTTTGGCGTTTTGGGGGAAGGCACTGTCCAGACATCCACCCTCGGGAAGACGCTGGGAGGCGCGTGTGGAGGGTACGTCGCAGGCACCCGGGTAATCTGCGACTACCTGCTCCAGAAGTCACGCCCTCACCTATTCAGTAACGCATTGCCGCCCAGCGTCTGCTGTGGCGCCATCGCGGCCATCGACATCCTGATGGAAGAACCCGACCGACTCGCGCAACTGCGAAGCAACACGGGGTACTTCCGCGAAAAGATGGGAGCGCTCGGGTTCCATATCCCGCCAAGCATTACTCCCATCGTGCCTGTCATAGTGGGCGAGACAGCGCTCGCGATCAATATGCAAAAAGCGCTGCTTCACGACCGTGGCGCCTTCGTGAGCGGGTTCGGGTATCCCGTCGTTCCGGAGGGGGCGGCGCGCCTGCGATGTCAGATAAGCTCCGCACACAGCCGGGAAGATCTCGACGCCGCGGTTTCGGCGTTTCGATCGATCGGTGAAAAGTTCGGGGTGATTGCCTGAACGGGTCCCCGCTGCCGGACATGGAGGGAACTGCCATGCAGATCACCATCAACCAATCGCTGCTCACACTTCTCGAAGGTGACATCACGGAGCAAGACACGGACGCCATCGTCAACGCGGCCAACAAGTCGCTGCTGGGAGGTGGCGGGGTTGATGGCGCGATTCACCGCGCCGGCGGGCCGGCCATCCTTGAAGAATGCCGGAAGCTCGGAGGGTGTGAGACCGGCGACGCGAAGATCACCGGCGGTGGGAATATGAAGGCCGCGCATGTCATCCATACCGTTGGTCCGGTGTATGGTGGCGGCCACCACGATGAAGCGATGAAGCTGGCATCCTGCTATCGGCGCAGCCTCGAGGTAGCATCCGAAAATGGCATCCGCAGCATCGCCTTCCCGTCCATCAGCACGGGAGCATACCGCTATCCCATCGACGAGGCTGCTCGCATGGCTCTTGCCGCGGTGATCGAGTATCTCAATTCTCACACCGACATCACTGAAGTTCGCTTTGTGCTCTTTGGGGGTAACGCGTTCTCTGCGTACTGCAAGGCGCTGCGGGAGATGCGCGAGTAGCGCCATCGACGCTCGCCAAGGGGGTGTTTTCCCACGGGCAGGCTACGGCTGTTTCATGGGAAGGTAGACGGACACGGTGGTGCCCTCTCCCTCTTCACTTGCGACGGACAACCGTCCGCTGTGCCGCTGCACGATGCCCCCGACAATCTTCGTCCCCAGGCCGGTTCCGCCCGGTTTCGTGGAAATCGTCTCATCGGTGAACACATGCTGGCGAACGTGCTGAGGCATCCCGCAGCCCGTATCACTAACCTCGAGCAGGATTTGCCTATCGCCGGACTGCGACTTGCGGGTACGGATAGTCACCGTACCACCCCGCGGTGTCGCGGCGACGGAGTTGTTCACCAGGTTGTAGATGGCATTGTGAATCTGCTGGAGATCGAACTGGCTTTGCGGCAGATCGGGGTCCAAGTCCGCAGTTAAGTAGGTGGTCAAAAATACTGTCCCATAGTTCCCGAAAAGGTAGTGGGGGGTTATGCTATTTGACAGTTTGATTCGGTAATGGCAATCCCCCCGGACTTGTTCCGGGGGAAGGTTAGGTTCGCGCTACAACCCGGACGCCGCGCAACCTCTTCTTCAATCCCCCCGGACTTGTTCCGGGGGAA
>Ga0210049_1005230_pt1 | contig 11122 bp, 10 predicted proteins | sample CryGeyCG2014_300_2_FD_183964 | JGI IMG/M metagenome (GOLD analysis project Ga0210049, IMG submission 183964) | Groundwater microbial communities from aquifer - Crystal Geyser CG06_land_8/20/14_3.00 (SPAdes) (version 2) | ecosystem: Environmental > Aquatic > Deep subsurface > Groundwater | place...
CGATCAGCACGGTTGAAACAATTGAACCCGTGCCGACTGCGGTAAATCAAGCACGGATGAATATAACTGACACGGCTGAAACAATTGCACCTGCACCGGCTGTGGCGACCCAAGCCCAGATGAATACAATCAGCACGATTGAAACAATTGAATCCGTGCCGGCTGCAGCGGCTCAAGCCCAACTGAACACAACTGACACGGCTGAAACAATTGCACCTGCACCGGTTGTGGTGACTCAAGCACGGCTGGATACGATCAGCACGGTTGAAACAATTGAACCCGTGCCGACTGCGGTAAATCAAGCACGGATGAATATAACTGACACGGCTGAAACAATTGCACCTGCACCGGCTGTGGCGACCCAAGCCCAGATGAATACGATCAGCACGATTGAAACAATCGAACCCGTGCCAGTTATGGCAAACCAGCCCCGACCAGACTCAATTAATGCAACTGGAACAACCCAGCCCGTGCCAGTTACGATAAATCAACCTCAGATGAATACAATCAACACAACCAAAACAACTGACCCTGTGCCAATTACAATGAATCAGCCTCAATTGAATACAGTAGGCACGATTAGTATTGACCATGATATGAAAGTAATGGATAAAATTAAGGAAGGAATAGAAAGAATATTATTCAGGAATAATAATACCACAGATATAAGCATGGGTATGGGAAATGAGCAAACAGGGACATCCTTTAATACCCATAATGAGCCTTTAATGGAAGAGGTATCCTTTGCAACGGCATGGCAAAACCATCCAGATTTAGCAAAAGAGATTATTGATAAATTGATACAAGAGATAAATATTAATTTTAAGGATGAAGTTACTCAAATGCATATCCAATTAAAGCCTGAATATCTGGGAGAATTGGACATTATGTTTTCTATGAAAGAAGAAGGATTGGCCACTACATTCTGGGTTCAGAATACCCAAATCAAAGAATTAATTGAATCAAATCTTGGAATGTTAAGGAATGTCTTGGGAACATTGGGGATAGGTATAAATCTGATTAATGTTTTTATTAAGGATGAAAATTCATGGGATAAACAAAAGCGGACAGATTTATTATCTTTTGGTCCTCGTAGTTTGAAGGAAAAGAAACGACAAATAAATATAGATATAACTAATATTCCTATTGTCTGGAAAAGGGATGCAGGTGTAATTGATTTTGTGGCGTAATTTGCTGTTAATCAGTAACTACTCAAGAAGAGAGAAATTTACCACGAAGACACTGAGACACGGAGAGACACAGAAGATTTCCGATATTTTTATGGCAAAGGAAAAATGAAAAATAAGGGTATTTCTCATCAATTCTCTGTTTTTCTCTGTGTCTCCGTGTCTTCGTGGTGAGTAGTTACATTAATCACAAGGATTTTAACCATGAATGATACCATGTTCCAATTAATCAATCCATTTCTTCCTTCCGGTGATCAGCCAAAGGCAATATCCCAATTAGTCACAGGATTAAATCAGGGATTAAAAGATCAGATATTGCTGGGTGTTACCGGTTCAGGCAAGACATTTACCATTGCCAATGTTATTGCCCAAACAAACAGGCCTACCATGGTTATCTCTCATAACAAGACCCTTGCAGCACAGCTTTATAATGAATTTAAGACATTATTCCCTCATAATGCTGTCTGTTATTTTGTCAGTTACTATGATTACTATCAGCCAGAGGCATACCTGCCTGCAAGCGATACCTACATTGAAAAGGATTCAGCCATTAATGATGAATTAGACAGGCTGCGATTGGAGGCTACTTGCACCCTGATCTCTCGAAGGGATGTGATTATTGTTTCCAGTGTTTCCTGTATTTATAATATTGGCTCTTCAGAGGAATATAAAGAGGCATATCTTCTGGTTCAAAAAGGGGATATTGTCAGGCGGGAAATTATCCTGAAAAAACTGATTGAAATATATTATGAACGCAATGATATTGACTTCTGTCATGGAAAATTTCGTGTCAGAGGGGATACTATTGAAATATTTCCATCGTATAGCCAGACTGCCCATCGGATTGAGATGTTTGGGGATGAGATTGAACGAATAAGTGAAATTTCGCCGGTGAGCGGTCAGAGAATCCGGGAACAGGACACACTCCTTGTTTATCCGGCAAAACACTTTGTAACAACAAGACCAAGGATTGAAAGGGCGATCTTGTCTATTGAAGAGGAATTAGAAAGAAGGCTGATTGAATTATATGCAATGAATAAGCCATTAGAAGCTCAACGGTTGGAATCAAGGACAAGGTATGACCTCGAATTGCTCAGGGAAACCGGAGGCTGTCGCGGCATAGAAAATTATTCCAGACACTTTGACGGCAGAGTGGCAGGGATGAGGCCATGGACATTGATTGATTACTTTCCGGACGATTTTCTTCTGGTTATTGATGAATCCCATGTATCCATCCCTCAAATCAAGGCTATGTATGCAGGTGATCTGGCAAGAAAAGAGAACCTGATCAGGTATGGTTTTCGTCTCCCATCAGCCTATGATAATCGGCCGTTAAGGTTTCCTGAATTTGAGCAACTCATGCCTCAAACAATTTTTGTTTCGGCTACACCCGGTCCATATGAATTGGAAAGGACATCACAGGTTGTAGAGCAGATTATTAGACCAACAGGCTTGGTTGACCCAGTGATAGAGGTAAGACCAATAAATGGACAAATTCAGGATTTAATGAATGAGATGCAACAACATATTCAGGCTCATCATCGGGTATTGATTACTACCCTGACCAAGAAAATGGCTGAGGATCTGGCTGATTATCTGACTAAGGAGGGGTTGCAAGTTCGATACCTGCATTCAGAAATAAAGACCTTGCAGCGGGTTGAAATCCTGCGGGATTTAAGAAAGGGTAAATTTGATGTGCTGGTGGGCATAAACCTCTTGCGGGAGGGTCTGGATTTACCGGAGGTTTCGTTAGTGGCTATCCTTGATGCAGACAAAGAAGGGTTCTTGCGTTCAGACACATCCTTGATTCAGGTGGTGGGAAGGTGTGCCAGAAATGTGGAGGCAAAAGTGATTATGTATGCAGACTCAATTACCGGCTCCATGCAAAGGACAATAGATGAAACCAATCGCAGGCGGAATATTCAAACGGAATATAATCAGTCTCACGGCATTATTCCCCAGACCATTAAAAAAGAGATTTCCGAAACACTTGTGCCGCAATTAGTAAAAGAGGTAAGAATAAAATGTCAGGTTAAGGGTGATAAGACAGCAATTATTAAAGAGTTGGAAAAAGAGATGGCTGAGGCAGCAGAACGGATGGATTATGAATATGCAGCGGTGCTGAGGGATGAGATTATGGGGATGCGGGAATAGGGGGAGATTAACGAACCGGGACGGTTCAGCTACTGTTGCGGTTACCGAGTTGGTTAAAAAACTGATTGACTTTTACAGCCAGTTAGCGTATAATGCCTTTGTGCCTTGAGTGGGTTGAGAAACCCGTCATTCGTTACATTTGGAGGAAATTATGCCAAAAAAGATATGTCAAATAATATGCTTGTTTATTACACTTCTGTTGTTTCATAATATGACATGCTTTGCCCTTGAGAAGACAACGGTCTCGGTTGTCTTCTCATCTGACATGGAGGCATATCATCAAGCATGGGAAGGATTTAATGAGTTTTTTAAGAAAAATGGCGTGAATTTGAGTGTTTCTACCTATAATCTGGCAAATGATGATCCGGAAACAGTAATCCTGAGAATAAAAAAGGAAAAACCACCAATAGTTTTTGCCCTCGGCACAAGGGCATTAAAACTACTAAAGATGAGGGTAGGGGAGATTCCCATTATTGTCTGCATGGTTATTAATCAAGATGAGATTAATGGTGCAAATATTACTGGTGTTACCCTATCTATCCCAACAATGATAAAACTTCAATGGATTAATGAAAACCTTTCACAAACAAAAAGGATTGGCTTGATTTACTCAATAGAAACCGCTGAACTTGTTGCAAAAATTTCTCAAGATTGCAAGAAATCTGGCTATGAGGTTGTTGCTCAAAAGATAAACTCTGGTGAAGAAATAACCTGGGCACTCCAAAAAATAGCCTCCAGAATAGATTGCTTTCTCATGGTTCCGGACGCAAGGATATATTTCCCTAAATCCATAGAATATTTGCTCATGGAAGGCTTAAAGAGAAAATTTGCAGTTATCGGGCTTTCCTCGTTTTATACTAAGGCAGGGGCATTTGTTTCTTTTGATTGTGATTATCAAGACATTGGGAGACAGACAGCAGAGATGGCCATGAAGATACTTAATGGACAAAGCCCAACTGATATTCCTTCCGAATCCCCCCGCAAGACTACATTTTCCTTAAATCTATTGGTTGCTGAAAAAATAGGCATTAAAATTCCTCCGGTAGTCATCAAAGAGGCTAAGGAGGTGTTTGGCAGATGAGGATTAATATTACACATAAAATAATCTTTCTGTTTATCCTGTTAATCAGTACCTTAAGTATAATCATTGGCTTTTTTTCCTTTAATTATGGAAAACAGGCATTAATGATAGAGTTTGATGATAGGGCAAAGGCATTGGTCAAGAGTTTGGCTTTGAATTGTGAATATCCTGTCTTGTTTGACAATAAAGATATGCTTTCCTCAATAGGTGCGAATGTTTTAAGCCTGAAGGATGTTATTTTTTGTGAGATTAGGAATGAGAAAGGACAGGTACTGTTCAAAAAGGGAATAAAAAATAAACCGTATAACCATGAATATACGGCTGTTATTCAGACGGAAAAGGTTAACGATGTTGAGGAGGGATTGGTTCTGGGTAATGGTCAGATAAGAAAGTTTGAAAAGATTGGCAGGATACAGCTTATTCTTTCATTGGATAATATAAGGGATAGATTACTGAGTATTCAGCGAGCACTGATATTAATCATCAGCCTTGGTATTATTGTGGCATCCATGGCAATTACCTTATTGCTCAGGTTTGTGTTAGGCAACCCCATTGATAAATTAGTTACAGACACAAGGATTGTTTCCATGGGTAATCTTGATTATAAGATAGTCATGAATACAAAGGATGAGATTGGCTCCTTGGCTATTGCCTTTAATGAGATGCTCAATGCTCTGAAGATAACACAAAATAAACTTATCAAGACAGAGAAAATGACTGCTGTGGTACAAATAGTTTCAGAGGCTGCCCATGAGATACGAAACCCTTTAATGGTGATTAGCTCAGGGATTTATCTGCTGAAGAAGGTAATTTGCGAAGAAAATCCTATTGTTCCAAAAACTATTAAGCAGATAGAGGACGCTGTGTCTCGAATGTCTCTGTTTATTGAGGATCTCTTGCATTTCTCCAGACCCATTGAATTAAAGATGGATAAGGTAAAGATAAATGAGGTGATTAAGGTTGCCATCAGTGAATTGTCAGAAGGGCTTTTTTTTGGGGTAGATATGAAACAGGAATTAGCAGATAATATCCCGGAAATCCTTGCGGATTCTAATCGACTTAAACAGGTTGTGGTTAATCTTGTCAAAAATGCAGTTGAAGCCATGAAGGAAGTGGTAGGTAAAAAGCTGGAAGTGAGAAGTGAAAAGGAAGGGAATTTTATTAAGATAAGCGTCTCTGATACAGGTAAGGGTATACCAGCAGAAGAGATAGCCAGTGTCTTTGACCCATTCCATACCACCAAGAAAAAAGGGATGGGATTGGGTCTTAGTATCTGCAATCGTTTTGTTGAGGCACATGGCGGTAGGATAGAGGTGGAAAGTGAGGTTGGGAAAGGGACGAGGTTTGTGGTGTGGCTTGCCGGGGAGACAATAAAAGAGGAGGAAAAATGATGGCAAAAAAATTAATTAGCGAGGTATTAACACAGAATGTGGTTTCGGTTAGCCCTGAAACACCAGCAATGGTCGTTGTCTCTATCATGAGGGAAAAAAAGATAAGCTGTGTTTTGGTTGTAGAGGATAAAAAACCTGTGGGGATATTTACGGAAAGAAACCTTGTCCAGTTGTTGCATCAAGGGGAGGAGATAGGGGATAAAAAGATTGAGGAGGTAATGAGCAAGCCTGTCTTAACCGCAGAACGAAGTACCAATATCTATCAGGCGCACGATCTCCTTGAAAAAAATGGTATGCGGCATCTGGTGATTGTAAATTCTGATGGCAATGTTGCTGGTGTGGTAACACAGACAGATATTATAGATAACCTTGAGGCTGAATATTTTCTGGAACGCAAGGATATTTCAAGGATAATGACTAAGAATGTGGTTACCCTAAAAAGGGGGCAATTGGTACAGGATGCCATAGATGTTATGGCTAAGATTTTGGTTAGCTGTGTTCTGGTAGAGGATAACAATGTCCCTGTAGGGATATTAACCGAACGGGATATAACCAGATTATTTCATGAGAATAAAAGCATAGGAAACTTAAAGATTGAAGAGGTGATGAGCCAGCCTGTCCAAACCATATCACAGGGGACGAACCTTTACGAGATTACCATGCTCATGACTCAAAAAAAGATTCGTAGGTTGGTTGTTGTGGATAATGATGGCTGCATTGTTGGTATTATCACTCAATATGACATTATCAAGGAACTGGAATGGAACTATATACAATCATTGCATGAGATTATTCAAGAAAAAGAGGAAGAGCTTATCAAGGCAGAGAAATTGGCGACTACACTTCAAATTGTCAGAGAGGTTGCCCATGAAATCCGTAACCCCTTGCAGGTGCTATCTGCCGGACTCTACTATCTGCGAAAGATTTCTGCAGAGGATGATGTCAATAGCCATAAGGCAATAGAGCGGATGAATAACGCTGTTTCAAGGATAAATGGGTTTGTGGATAATTTGGTGCATGAGGCACATAATCAGGGGTAGATAATGTATACTCAAGTGGGGCATAAATTGCGTTTTTCGCTGGTCTTAATCAACGATAGCTGTGTTGTTCAGGTGAGCAATAGTATATACTATTGCTCACCTTCACGCCTTGCTCTCCTTGATTAATCCTCACCCCGAGAAAAATCGCAATTTATGCCCCACTTGAGTATACCTGATATTCTTCGCACAGTAGCCGGGATAGATGCGTTGATGATGAGTGCTTATACTCCAAAAGGAAGAGGAGAGAGAAAACAATGAAACTTGTTCTAAACAGTCTTGAGAGTGCAATTGCTTCAATGGACCGTGCCTTAAAATTTGCAGATAAAAGGCTATGCTTAGAGGATATTGATGAGGAGGAAAAGGAAGTAATAAGGGCTGGTGTTGTCCAAAATTTTGAATTTACCTATGAACTTTGCTGGAAATTTATGAAGCGGTGGATTGAAGAAAATATCAGCACAGAGATTGCTGACGGCGTTACACGGAGAGAGCTTTTTCGATTGAGTGCCGAAAATCGCTTGATAATTGATGTGGGGAAATGGATGGAATGCCATAATGCCAGAAACAAAACATCTCATACCTATGATGAAAATATTGCTGATGAGGTATATCAAACAGCAGTGGAGTTTTTACCATTGGCAAAGGACTTCTTAGCCCAATTAGAGGCACGGAATGATTGATGTGACTGCCAAGCAATTATGCATTATTAAAGAAATTTTGCAAAAGCATGTTCCAGATTGCGAGGTGCGTGTCTTTGGTTCGCGTTATAGAGGGACAATAAAGGATTATTCTGACCTTGATATGGCAATAGTTGGTGATGCAAAATTAGATTGCATAGTAATTGATAATATAAAAGAAGCTTTTTCTGAATCTGATCTGCCATTTCGCGTAGATGTGCTGGATTGGCACGCAATCTCGCCAGAGTTCAAAGGTGTTATTGAATCAAGATATGAGGTAATATACCTAAATAAATGAAAATGTAGCAATTCTCATTATGGCAAAACTTATGTTCAAAGGGGAATAAGGGAATAGAGGAGATGGTGTCGATTATCAACAGAATTGTCGGTAGGACAGGCATTTCTGCCTGTCCTGTTGCAGATGACAGGCAAGAATGCCTGTCCTACCGATTAATCTCCATATCTCCCCCTTATCCATTTTACCATAATGAGAATTGCTGATGAAAATTGGTAGCTACTCAGGTAAAGGAATTTACCACGGAAACATAAAGGTATACAGTAACTACTTGAGTATAAGAGTGGAGGTGTGAAATATGAGGCATAGAGTTTTGATTGAGCAGGACGAAGATGGAATGTTTGTTGTTGAGTGTCCTTCTTTACCAGGATGTATCTCTCAAGGTAGAACTCGAAAGGAATCTATTGAGAATATTCAAGATGCTATTAAAGGGTATTTAGAAAGTTTAAGGAAACATAATGAGCCTATTCCCCTATCAATTGAGGAAGAGATTGTTGAGGTAACCGCATGAGTAAATTACCAGTAGTTTCAGGAAAACAACTTTGCAAGGTATTGGAAAAAATAGGTTATTTTATGGATCACCAGACAGGAAGTCATATTATTCTTAGAAGCGAGAATCCTCCTTATCGCAGATTAACTGTGCCAGATCATAAAGAGATTGCTAAAGGTACTTTGAGGTCTATTCTACGCCAAGCGGGATTAACTGTGGAAGAATTTTAGTGGATACTTTAGGGGAAAGTGTGATTACTATTGTAGCAAGTATACTCAAGTGGGGCATAAATTGCGATTTTTTTGGTAAAAATTAATCAAGGAGGGTACTATCAAAGGTTTGTTCTGGCTCTGATGTTAGTTCTGAGTGTTTGTTTTGAGGTACGGGCACAGGAAACAGAGGAACTGTTATTTCTGGAAATTCCAAGTGTACTAGTTGCCAGTAGAATGGAAGAAAAGGTTACAGAAGCCCCTGGAATTGTTAAGGTCTGGACTCAAGAAGAAATTCGAAGAATGGGAATTTACACCTTAGATGAATTGGCACAGCTAACTGTAGGCTATGGCATAGAGGAAGCAGACGGGCTGCATGGCTTTGAGGTAAGGGGTTTGCACGGCAACGCATTCGATAACCAAAAGGTTTTGTTAATGATTAATGGTATGCCCATCAATATTGCCAGAAATTTGAGGGCATGGATTGGAGAAGAATTGCCATTGTATTTTGTTGAAAGGGTTGAATTTCTCAAAGGACCATCTTCTGCACTTTACGGCAATGGTGCTGTGCTTGGGGTCGTAAATATTGTAACCTCTCCGCAAGAAAGCGAAAATATTTTGGAATCTAAGATATCAGTCGGCCAGCCTCATGAGCAGAAGAGGTTTATGGGACACTGTCTGATGAAAAAAAAGAATATGTCAGGTGATATATGCTTTGGCTTTTATGGAAAAAATAATAGCGAAGAGATATACGGTGAAAACAATGTGGTTCGTGATAGTAAAAAACCCCAGAATTTGCTGGCAACATTTGATTGCACACAGGATTCTCCCCTTAATGGGCTGAAGTTTGGTGTTTTCTCCATAAGTCAAAGGGGTGGACTGGGGACTGGCTGGATAGGCACTACCCACAAAATAGATGATTATACATTTGAAACACTTCAGCCATTTCTGATGTATAATAAAAAGCTGACCAATAAACTGACGCTTGATACAAAGCTCCTCTTTCAGAGGAATGATGATATAGGGCTTTTCTATGCAGGCGGACAAGATGCCATAAAATTTGGGCTTATTGACCATGCTTATATGGGGGATATAGGGTTAATATACATCAGCAGCGACAAATTCAATATAATTGGCGGGATTGCCTATGATAGAAGGTGGCATACTAATGAAAATAGTCATTTTTATATTTTTAGTAGTGGTACCATTATACAAGGCGGTGATTACTATTTTAATAGCTCTAAAAGCTGCATAATAACATCAGCCTACCTTCAATTGCAGAATGAGTTCCCGATATTACAGGGGTTAAGGTCAACACTTGGGGTCAGATATGATGAAGGCAACAATCTAATTGAACCGGGAAATAGCTTTTCAAAAACAAGCCCACGGTTGGGACTTGTTCAAAGGGTGAATGATTGCTTCAATGTAAAGCTATTATACGGCACTGCTATGAGAAGTCTGGGCTTAAAGGAAGGTATAGATAATACAATGTATGCAGATGAATACAAAAGGCAAACCGGCTTACCAATCACATTTACAGCCAAGCCTGAAACAATAGAGACTGTTGAGGCATCCGCAGCATACCATACCAAGAGGTTTCAGACATCTATTACCTATTTTGACAACACCATGAAAAACCCTATTCGAGCATATAATGTACCGGTTGGAACATCTACAGCATTTGTTGTCCCCTATCTTAATGTGGCAAAGGAACACAAAAGCTCGGGTGTTGAATTGGATTTTGATATGGGTATCCCTAAGGGGAAGTTCTTTATCAATGCTGCTATTCAAGAGGGTAAGGATTCTGATGGTAAGGAGATACCAAATGTTCCGAAAACCAAGTTTAATGCAGGACTGCTTTATCATCTGCCTGTTGACCTTGATGTTTCTTTGATTGTGAAAAATGCAGGCTATACAAGGAGAGGGACAACAACAGATGCCTCTGTTCTTTCCAAGCTGGGGGACAGGGTGGGTGCTCACACGGTAGTTGATATTAATTGTATTAAGAAAATCAATGATGATGTTCGGCTTGAGCTAAAGGTAAATAATTTGTTTGACAAAGACTGGTATTATCCACAACTCAGCGACACCCTGCCATTTGATCATCCACAATCAGGCAGAACAGTACTATGCTCTATGGATGTAAGATTTTAGGTAACCATGTTTAGGGGATGGACAACCGCTTTATCAGTAACTGTCGATTTTCAGGAGTATACCAGCAATTCTCATTATGAAGAAGAAATTCCGATTGCACAGGTCGCAAAATATTGGCATATCGTTCTTTCTGGAGGTAGGGAATCGGTTTTGAGAATAGAGAACGGAGGGTGGGTTTTCTACCCCGCCATTTGTTCTAAGGCAGCTTGCTTGCATGGGGTTATTATGAAAAACCATAAAATATTAAATTTTGATGAAATTATAGGACTTTACGAAAGGCTTTCCCCTGCTAATAGCAGGATGGTACGAATTAATTCTGAGCTAAAGGTTACTATGCCTAACACAATAGCTGAAAGGATAATGGAGTCTATAAGGCTTTCAGAAATGCTTATATGGAAAAAACAATTAAAAAAATAATGTAACTACTCAGGTAAAGGAATTTACCAC
>Ga0210049_1005231_pt1 | contig 11120 bp, 14 predicted proteins | sample CryGeyCG2014_300_2_FD_183964 | JGI IMG/M metagenome (GOLD analysis project Ga0210049, IMG submission 183964) | Groundwater microbial communities from aquifer - Crystal Geyser CG06_land_8/20/14_3.00 (SPAdes) (version 2) | ecosystem: Environmental > Aquatic > Deep subsurface > Groundwater | place...
TTGCGGGCAGGTTTTATTGTCTTTTTTTCTTTGTCCATAATAATTTTAATCTTCAATTTTTAAATTTTTCATCATTTCCCTCCTTAATTTATTTCCCGGAAGCATCTGATAAATTGCAAGCCGAATCAATTCTTTTAATCCCTTTTTTTCGGCTGTCTCCGCGCCTTTTAAAATGCGAAGTCCGCCACGAGAGCCTGAATATCTGGCATGATAAATTTCCGCCAATTTTTTTGCCGTAATGCGAAGTTTGGAAGCATTCACAATTTTTACTGGAAAACCCGAATAAACATGCCTCTGAAATTTAGCCGAAGTCTTGCCCATTAAAAATAAAGCCGCTTCTGACGCAAGCCTACCTAGACTTTTTCCCTGCGCGTCTATTGTCTTTATTTCTTTTTTTTCTTTTGCTCCTTTTTTCATTATGTTTTTCATACTAAATTATTTTTAAAAATTACACAAATTCTATAATTGCCATTTTGGCTCCATCCGATTTTCTTGCTCCCAGCTTCAACACTCTGGTATATCCTCCCTTTTTGTCAGCATACTTCGGCGCGATTATTTCAAAAAGTTTTTTAACTTCCCTCCTGCGGTTTGAAAGTTTAGAAACTATTAATTTTCGCATACTTAAATCGCCCTTTTTCGCTTTTGTAACAAGCTTCTCAATAAAAGGTTTTAATTCTTTCACTTTCGGCTCGGTTGTTTTTATTCTCCCGCGCACTATCAAATTGAGCGCTAAAGAATTCAATAATGCATTCCTTTGATTTTTTCTTTTCCCAAATTTTCTTTTTGTATTGTGATGTCGCATTTATTTAAAATTATTCTTTTAAATTGAGCCCGAACTTGGCAAGCACTTTTTTAATTTCTGTGATTCCTTTCTCCCCGATTCCTTCGACTTCAAGCAAGTCTTCCCTCTTTTTTCTTGCAAGCCCGCCTAACGTTCTGATATTCGCAGTAGTAAGAGCGTTTAATGTTCTTGTGGAAAGATCTAAACTGTCTATTCTGGTTTTTAAAATATCAATAAAATCATCTCTATTTTTCTCTCCTTCAGCATTTTTTTCTTCATTTTTTAATGTTTTCTCTTCTCCGCCAGTTGGCGGATTGACTTCATCTTCCGGTTCCTTGAAATCAATAATAGCCTTGAGTTGATTAATCATTATTTCAATGCTTTGTGAAAGCGCTTCGCGCGGAGTTAATGTGCCATCTGTTTCTATTGAAATCCTTAATCGGTTGTGATTGGTTTTATCACCGACGCGCATATTTTCAACTTCATAAGAAACTCGGCGAATCGACGTGAAAATCGCATCAACTGCAATCGTGCCGACATCAACTTTTTCTTTTTGCAAGACTTCTTTTGGAATAAAACCCAGGCCTTTTTCAACTTTCATTTCAATATTCAAATTCACTTTGCCTGTAATTTCCGCTATATGAAGCTCTGGATTCAGAACTTCCACCTGCCCGCCGGTTTTTATATCCGCCGCCGTAACTTCTTTCGGACCCTTGATTGAAAGCGTTACCGTCTGGGACTCGTCTGACGCCATTTTAAAACGAACCTTTTTCAAATTCAGAATCATTATAATTACATCTTCTTTTATACCGCTTATCGTTGAAAATTCATGGGAAATTCCATCAATTTTAATAGATGTAATGCTGGCACCCGGCAAAGAAGAAAGGATGATTCTTCGAAGACTATTGCCTAATGTATGGCCGTATCCGGGATATAAGCCGTCTATTTCAAACACTCCTTTATTGCCTTCTTCCAAAACAACACGAGGCTTGGAAGGCAAAATGATTTTATATTCAGGCATATTTTTTTATATAAATTAATGATAATAATTTAACGGCTATAAAACTCAAGCACGGCATTCAGGTCAAGGAAGGTTTCTATATTCTTCGGTTTATCCAAAACTTTGCCCTCCATCTTATTCAGATCAAATGAAATCCAAGCTGGAGGATTATAATCTTTCATCCTTTCAGCCAAATTATCAAAAATCTTCTTGCTTTTGGATCCCTCGCGGATTTTTATAATATCTCCAATTTTTACTTCATAAGAAGGAATAGTGATTCTGTGATCATTCACTATAAAATGTCCGTGGGAAACCATTTGCCTCGTAGCGCGCCTGCTGCTTCCAAGACCCATCCTGTAAATTACGTTGTCAAGGCGACATTCAAGTTCTTCATAAAATTTTTCCGCAGTGCCGGCTCCTTTGATACGCAAAGCTTTTTTAACATAATTTGAAAGTTGGCGTTCGGTAATGCCGTAAGAAAAGCGGATTTTCTGCTTCTCAATAAGCTGGGTGCCATATTCTGAAAGGGCTTTCGGGCGGCGCATATTCGGACCGCCAAATTTTCCGGAAGAAGCTGAAAACTTGGAAGTCTGACATTTGTCATATACTCCCGCGCCCAATCTTCTTCCAATTTTAAACTTCGGTTTTTTTATCATTTTAATTTACTTTATAAACTTTATAACTTTATAAACTTTCTACTTACTTATACTCTTCTTGGTTTTTTAGGCTTTGGCCCGTTATGAGGCACCGGCGTGGCATCTTTAATGGAAGTAATTTCTATGCCGTGAGCCATAAATGCCCTGATTGCCGGTTCGCGCCCGGATCCGACTCCTCGCACCACGACATCGGCTTCTTTCACTCCAAGTGTTGATGCCTTGCTGCCGACAACATCGCCAACCTTGGAAGCCGCGAATGGAGTTCCTTTTTTTGCTCCCTTGAAACCAAGCGCGCCGGCGCTTGACCAAAATAATGCGTTGCCTTTTTTATCTGAAAAAAGCACCTTCGTATTATTAAAAGTGGCATCAATATATACAATCCCAGAAGTTATTTTCTTTTTCGGCGTTTTCACTGCAGAAACTTTTATTTCTGCCGGAGCTTCAACATTTGATTCAGTTGTAATTTTTGTTTTTCCCATTTTATTTATTTTTATGTTTTGCTCTCTTTTCTTCTGCCGGATGCCATTGTTTTTCTGACATTTCCCCTGACAGTTCTTGAATTTGTCTTTGTTCTCTGTCCCCTGACTGGCAATCTTTTTAAATGGCGGATGCCTCGGTAAGCTTTAATATCTTTCAGTCTTTTGATATTTCCGGAAACTTCTCTTTTTAAATTTCCTTCTATTGTCATTCCTTCAATAACATTGCGAATTTTATTTTCCTCATCTGATGTCAAATCTTTGGCGCGTTTTCCGCGGTCAATGCTAACTTGATCCAAAATCTTGCGAGTGCTGGAAATGCCTATACCATAAAGGCAAGTCAAGCCAATCTCAAGTCTCTTTTCATTTGGCACTGTAATTCCAAGAATTCTCATAATTATTGTTTTTGCTTATGTTTCGGGTTCGAACAAATAACCCGCAAATGCCTTTTGCGCTTTATCATTTTACATTTGTCACAAATTTTTCTCACGGATGCTTTAATTTTCATTTTTATCCAAAAACAAGACAAAAACAAGGGAGAAACCCTTATTTTTCAATGTCTATCATCTTTTAAAAACCGTAGTTATTATGATACACTATTATTAAAAAAATTACAACCTTTTTATTATCCGTCCTTTTCCGCCGTATTGGTCAAGTACGACTTCAACGGAATCTCCGATTAAAACCTTAATTCGATGCATCCGCATTTTCCCCGAAAGATACGCAAGAATTTCATTTTCGTCCTCCAATTTTACTTTGAATAAAGTGCTAGGCAGAGCTTCGGTCACCAGACCGCGAGCCATCAAAATTTTTTCATTTTTCATGTCGCTCATTTAGATTAGATAATTCTAACAAAATCATATATTATAGTCAAAAAAGAGAAAAGAAATTACTCCGGATAATTTACGATAATTTTTATATCTTTGCTCTTATCGGGAAATGATGTCCTCCAGGCAGGTTTCAATGCCAAATCAGCTGATTTAATATCCGGATATTGCGACAATACCTGATAAAAATCTTTCTTTCGCTTGCCTAATAAATCACTGATAAGCTTTTCCGTATCAACTTTCCAGACAACTTTAGGAGTACCGGATAAATTAAAAGCAATATTTTTCACATCTGTGAAGAGAGTTGCATCTTTGGTCGTAAGTGAAAAAGTTAAATCCTTTATATTTGATATAAAAACGTCGTCTACATTATATGTCTCAGTATCATTTTCAATAATTTTTTTCGTTAATTTTCTTTCATTGAATAAGAATCCATAAAGAGTTCCTTTAACGCCAACCGATACCGTGCCGTCCGCGGAAGTGTAATCAACATTTTCATCGTCAATATTAAGAAAAACTGAATTCTTAAACAAAGCAAAACCGCTTGGAATCTGGTCCGCCACCTTTTTAAAGAGTTTTGCTTGAAGAGCGTCTTTGAGTTCATTCATAGCAGTTTCTTTTTCAGCATCGGAAATCTGATGGAATTTACCCACCAGCCCGCCGGTTATTTTTCCTTTTGATCTCGCATAAAATTTGTCATATTTAGGCATTCCCTTAAAACCAAAAATCTTGAAATCCAGCGGATCACTGTTGTATGCCTCGCCGGCTTCCGATGCATAAATTCCGACTTCCACCGATCCCGGGGTGCCGTCTTTTGCCGTTCCTGGCACAACTGTTTTTGTTTTGGTTTTATAAATTTTCCCGTTTGAACCTTCCAGTCGCGTATCAAGAGAGAGGGGTTGAGAAGAAGAACTGAAAGCATTGTAAATCAGAACAGTGCCTGTGGCTTTTTCCAAAACATCTTTCTCCTCCCCGCCCTGCATTGTCTTTTTTTCTTCGCTGGAAATAACAACTAAATCAAAAGACAAGTCATCAGTATTTGAGTCTTTTATGGCAGACAAATTTTCATTGAAAGCCATATCTTTTACTTTGGGATTTACCGTAATTTTTGCTCCGGAAAAAACAAAAGAGACTGCAAAAAAAAGAAACACCACGGCAACCAATGCCACAAACCAAAGGGCATACTGGGATCCCCTGTCTTTTTTGTCTGCTTCCAAGTAAGAATACACGCTGGGTTCGGGACGCTCAATTTCTTCTGGAGTTTCCTCTTTTCTTATGCGCTTTACTCTTACCATATCTTCAATTAAATTTTTTGCCATATATCTATATTTTAGCTGAAAAAACGATTAATGTAAACAGATTCAATAATAAGAAACGGGTCACGAGCCGTATTTTTCCGAAAAACCGCAATATCATGAAGCATTTGCATGCCTAGAAAAATGACTTTAAATTTCATTTCGGTCAACATATATTGGTTAAACTGCTCAGTTTTGATGATTTCTGTGAAAAAATCCGCCAAATCCTGATCTACAGTTACAAAAACAACAGAAGGAATAGAAATATTATTTGAGAGATTAAATAAGGATTCCTGGAACTTTTTAAGCCATTCCGTTTTTAATTTATTTATAATTGGCTTAAGTTTTTTGTTAATTGACTCTGAAGCGTGTCTATCTTTATAAATAGAAATAAACGATTTCGCTTCGTCTAAACTGCAATTAAGAAGATTTGCCGCTCCGCGTATCATAAAATTACGGCCCAATGGAAAGGAAATCGACTCATACAATATATCTTTTTTTACCATGGAAATGTCAGTAATCTCTCCCCCGATATCAACTAAAAGAAAATTATCCTGACGTACAAACATATCGCGCGCGACAACGAAGGATGCCATTGTAAAAGAAGAAAATTCTATATTTTTACAGTGAAAATACTGACTTATTGTATTTTCTATTTTCCCCAAGAGTTCCTCCGGGCTAATTGAAATAAAAACATCCATTTCAAGTTCTTTAGCTTTTTTATTCATTGGCTCCAAACTCGCATAACCATTTAATGTTGTTTTCATATTTTTAAGTTCAATCGGTCGAATACTATTTTCCAAATGCATATATTTTGCCAAATATTCTTTTTCAAAAATATTTATCTCTTTTTGAATCAAGCTGTCGGCGAGTTTTGAAGTGAATAAAAAAGGCGCATTTTTTCTAAATTTAATCGTTCTAGTCTGAGAAGCATACCAAGGCGATGAAAGGACGCAAAAAATTTTCTTGGGCGCGCCAAGACCGACTGTGCTGATTTTATTCGCCACGATTCCAAGTGTTTTCATGGTTGAAGACAATAATCTGTCAAAATTGATTTCCTCTTCAAAGACTATCGGTTCGCGGATAGAAAAAATTATTTTCGGAATCCCCGACTTCTGCACATAAAAAAGCGCTCCACCGACGGAAGAAGACCCGATGTCAAAAACCAGCGTCAATTCCTCTTTCTTTTTAGGTTTGAAAAAAATCCCCATTTGATAATTATATCACAAACAAAATCATTCAAGCACTGCTTTTATTCTGCGTACTCCTTGCGAACTGGCTTCTTCTTTAAAAATTTTAAAATGGCCCAGTTCTCCAGTATTTTTTACATGCGGACCGCCACAAAATTCTTTTGAAAAATCCTCACCATTCTTATCTTTTATAAAATAAACAGAAACAATATCGGGATATTTCACTCCAAATTCCATCTCCGCTCCCAGTTTTTCCGCTTCTTCTTTTGGAATTTCTTTACGAATTACATCAAGTCCTTCTTTTATCTTTTTATTAACCAAATCTTCCACTTTTCTCTTTTCCTCGTCAGTTAATTTTCGATCAAAAGCAAAATCAATGCGCAATCTTTTATCCGTGATGTTACTCCCCTTCTGTTTTATTTTTGGGTCAACGATTTTTTTAAGCGCAGACAAAAGCAGATGATGCACGGTATGCAGTGAAATTGTCTTCTCACTTTGGTTTGCAAGTCCTCCTTTAAACATTCCTACCGATGCGGTTTGTGAAAGTTTTTGATGCTCTTTCATTTTTTTATTAAAATCTTCTAAATCTATTTTTATTCCTTTTTCTTTCGCTAATTCAAGAGTCAATTCTATCGGGAAACCATAAGAGGTAAATAAAATAAACGGATCTATATCCTTTTCAAATTCTTTTAATCCGAACTTGAGGGTTTCATTAAATTTTTCTTCTTCCTTTTTAATTTCTATATTTTTAGTTTTCAACGGCTCTTTGGAAAATCTGACTGCTCGCCTGATAAGCCGGCGCAAAACATAGCCAGCGCCGGTATTAGACGGCAAAACTCCGTCTTTAATTAAAAACTCCGAAGCTCTTAAGTGGTCGGCAATAATTCTTTCTTCTTTTGTTTTTTCGCCATTAAATAAATCTGTATCATAAACATTTTCTTTTTTCTGGACTGTCATAACCAATCTTTCAAAACCCATTCCTGTATCAACGCCAAGAACAGGAAGTTTTTCGAGTTTTGCCTCGCCTTTATCTAATTGCTCTCGCGAACCATTGCAAAAATATTCATTAAAAACTATATTCCATAATTCCACATCTTCACTGGAAACACTTTTACAATAAATTTCTGTTGTCGGACCGCAAGGACCAGAATCGCCAGTCGGCCCCCAGAAAACATCAGCGCCTTCTTCTCTAATATCTTTCAAACCAAGTTCTTGCCAAATTTTTTCTGATTCATCATCTCTTGGAACATTTTTGTTTCCTTTATAAATTGTCACATAAGAAATTTCTAAATTCATTTCTTTTGTAATAAATTCGTAAGCATACTGTATCGCTTCTTTGCGCCCATATCCACCGAAAGAAAAATTTCCCAGCATTTCAAAAAAAGTTAAATGCGTATTATCGCCCACTTCGTCTATGTCAGAAGTCCGGACGCATTTTTGCGCAGACGCGACATTTTTCGTCCCAAAATCTTTTTCCATCAATTCAGGATTCAGATAATATTTTTTGAATTGTTGCATTCCAGCAGTAGTAAAAAGCACAGAGGAATCATTCTCCGGAATAAGTGAAGATGAAGGAATTATTTTATGCCCTCTTTCTTCAAAAAATTTTAAAAACCTTAATCTAATTTCATCCGACTTCATAAAAAATTAATTATCTTTGGTCTGATTCTGAACTTTGGTCAGAAATCTTTCTGATCGGCTTTTCAAATATATTCATTGCAATTAGTATGAAAAGCACAAGGATAGTGGCAATTATTGCTAAACTAAAAAGCCCGAAACCGGAAGCCATACCAATGCCTGCTGTCACCCAAAGCCCGCCAGCCGTCGTCAAGCCCAAAAGTCTAGAATCTCGAAAAATTATAGACCCGGCGCTCAAGAATCCAATGCCGACTATTATGTTTGAGGCGATCCGCCCGGGATCAAATCCGCCATTGCCCCCGTATTTTTGCGCTAGAGCTTCAGAAATCAAAACAAAAACCGCTGCGCCCATCGCAACCAGAGCATGCGTCTTCATACCAGCTTCTTTGTGTACCAGAAGACGCTCAGCGCCTATCAGCATGCCCAAAACCAAGGCAATAACTAATCTTAAAATAATATCGCTATTTTGCGCCCAAAAATGTTCCATATGTTTATTATACTATTACCCCACCCCCAAGACAAATATCTTTATCATAAATGACGCAAGACTGGCCAGAAGCTACTAATACTGGTTCTTTAAATATAACTTCCCACACAGGGGAACCCTGTGTACCACAGGGTTCCCCTGTGTAAATAACTTTGCAAGGCAATAGTTCCCCGTGATATCTAATTTGGGCTGTGTAATTTTTATTTTCCTTTGGAGTTTGATTTATCCAATTAACATCATCTAAAACTATTCGCCTATTCGCACGAATTAGAGATATATTTTTGTCTTGCGACACATATAAAATATTTTTCTTAACATCTTTGCCAACAACATAATAGGGTTTGTCGTGCTCAGTTTTTTTAGTAATTGTGAAACCATGACGCTCTCCGAGCGTATAAAAAACCACCCCATCATGAAATCCTACCTCTTCCCCTTTCTCATTTAATACTTTTCCCTTTTTCTCTTTTATATAGTGTTTCAAAAAATCTTTTAAGTCCACAGTGCCTAAAAAACAAATTCCCTGACTGTCTTTCTTTTCCGCAACAGGTAATTTAAATTTCTTAGCTAATTTTCTAACTTCTGTTTTATTTAAATGCCCTACTGGAAAAAGAATTTTTGAAAGTTGCTCTTGCTTTAATGTCCAAAGAAAATAAACTTGGTCCTTGCTAGAATCCAATCCAGCTATCAGCTGAAAGCTGTCAGCTGTCAGTTTTTTTTGGGCGTAGTGCCCGGTTGCAACATAATCAGCGCCCATTGAAATAGCTTTTTTAAGAAACGCGCCGAATTTTACTTCTTTATTACACATTACATCCGGGTTGGGTGTTCTGCCAGCTTTATATTCAGAAATCATATAATCTGCCACTTCTTTTTTATAAACATCTTCAAGATCAAAAGTAAGAAAAGGAATATCCAAAGAAACAGCGACACGCATAGCATCTCGCCTTTCTTCCTCTTCGTTGCATGGCAAAAAATCCGGATGCCAAGTGCGTATAAAAACCCCAACGACTTCATAACCTTGTTTTTGAAGCAAAGCCGCAGAAACCGAAGAATCCACACCTCCAGACATGGCGACAAATACTGTTTTATTAATCTTAATTTTCTTTTTCATGAAATTATTAAGAATATCAAGGACTACCCTTGATATTCTTTAAACCAATTACCATACTTCCCTATATTTAATTCTGTTTTTAATAAATAATCAGGAATCAATGATAAATCTAAAATTTTTGACTCAGGTCGATCTATACTTTCGTATTCATGATAACTTGAATATTTATAAGATTTTAAAAACTTTTCAGCAGTATCTTTATTTCCTATTCCATCAACTTTAAAATTTTTATTTATAATTCCAATCGCATTCAAGTGTATATAAGAAAATATCCATAAATACTGGGCTTCGTCAGAAATATGTTGTGAACGAAACGGATGCGTAAATAATGAACCGCTTCTTTGATATTTAGTATTAAAGTACATAGAATATGCTGTAAGGAACCGTGCCATAAATTTGCTAATACCTCCATCTTCATTCTCATAAACTAAAATATGAAAATGATTAGGCATAAGAGTATAACTTAAAATTGAAACCAGATTTTTCTCTTTTGGCTCATTAAAAATTTCTCCAATTTTATGATTCTTAAGAAAATTAGTAAAATGAAATGAATCAGGCTGATTCATTATATAAAGAAGTGCCATAAATCTTTCATGATCCTTTGTATCAAGAAATATTTTTCTTTTTTCTACACCGCGACTATATAGATGATAATATTCTTTTGGTGCAAATTTTACTTTTCGTTCCATAGTTAGAATTATATAATATTCGTAGACAAAATATCAAGGACTACCCTTGATATTCTTTACAAAGTCATCAGCTTTTTGTAAAGCTCGAAAGTTGCCCGGGCATCAGACAAAGCGCTGTGCGGATTTTCATTTTTTATATCAAAACGTTTGCACATTTCGCGCAAAGAAAAATGCTCAAAATCCTTTTCCTTATTTAATTTTGCCCAAGCAATGGAAATCGTGTCAAGTTTATGATAGTGCATCATATTATTCAATCCAAGCTTGGCAAAATTGTATTCTAAAAAGCTGACATCAAAAGCAACATTCTGTCCCACCATGATGCAATCTTTGGTTTTTTCCAAAAGAGTTTTCATCGCTTCTTTCAATTCGCAGGCGGATTCCCAATTTTCTGAATTATAATGATTAATTTTGAGAGCTGTTTTATCCGCATTTTCAATACGTTCAGGTTTTATTTTTAATTCAAATTCTTCCAAAATTTCCAGTTTTTGATCGGCAATAACACAGCCAATTTCAATAATCTCATGCTTGATTATATTAAGACCGGTAGTTTCTATATCTATAAAAGCCAAATTATGTTTTCTCATCTTTTTTTACCTTAAATATTTTAACTTATTTTGCTTATGTTCTTCAAAATTTTTGGCATAATGAACTATGCCGTCTTTGTCATGCAAATAATAAAGATAAGGGGAATTTTCAGGATGGATTGAAGCTTTTATCGCTTCAAGGCCGGGATTGCAAACTGGATTTTCAGGCAAACCTTTTGTTTTATAAGTTTCCGGCACGGCATCCACTTGAAGAGGCATTCCTTTTGAAATTCTATTCCATAAAATTCCGGAAATAATGCCCCTGTCCGCATCGCCTTTCGCTTCCCTTTCAATTAATGACGCCATAATTATAATTTCTTTTTCTGTTTTGCCGGACGAAATTATTTCAGGCTGGACGGATGCAATTTTTTTCTTAAAATTTTCGCTCA
>Ga0210049_1005236_pt1 | contig 11117 bp, 13 predicted proteins | sample CryGeyCG2014_300_2_FD_183964 | JGI IMG/M metagenome (GOLD analysis project Ga0210049, IMG submission 183964) | Groundwater microbial communities from aquifer - Crystal Geyser CG06_land_8/20/14_3.00 (SPAdes) (version 2) | ecosystem: Environmental > Aquatic > Deep subsurface > Groundwater | place...
CGTCAACGAGAGGAGAAGACTCATCAACCCTCCTGCCTATCGGCGCCAGAATTCTGTCTATGACCGTGCTGAGCTGTTCTACCGATGTGAACCTGCTGTCGCATAAGGTTATTTTTCCGCCCTTTTCAATAAATATATCGTCGGGGCCGTTCACCATTATTTCCGATATACTGTCGTCTCTCAAAAGGTTTTCAAGCGGCCCCAGACCGAGCACCTCGTCAACAAGCTCATACACCACTTTGGTCCGGTCTTCGCGGGATAAGGTCAGCCCCGTTTCATTCGCTATAATGTTCTCAATTATCTCGCGCGTCTTTTTCTTGATTTCCTCAAAACGCTTTTTATCCGCCCCTGTATCCATCTCAAAACTCTTGAAATCAAATTCGTCAATCAGCTTTTTGTGAATCTTTTTTTTCAGCGCTATTTTCTGCGAAGCCCTGTCCTCGCCCTGTTGGGCGGAAACGCCGTCTTTCCCTGAAGACTCATCGCTTTCAGCGCTGGCCGCCCTTTCTTCCCTCGAGCGGAAAAATGAGCCGTCCTCCTGCAGGGACTTATCAATCAAAAACTTACCCAGGTTTTTGAGCGCCACCGAAAACGGGGCGTGCGGATACTTTGTCAGCGGCGGCGTGCCCTCGTTTATCGCCGAAATCACTATCTGGGAATCAAAGGGAATCTCGGCTATCACTTCCACGCCGAGATGCTCGCGGACGCTGGCCGCGTCCAGGCCGCCGCTGATACTGCTCATGTTGAGCACCACCTTGATCACCTCAAGAGGAAAATGCCTCTTCTTTAACTGCTCAACTATGAATTTCGCCTCTTTCACCGCCAAAAGATGCGGCGACACCACAAGCAGAAGGAGGCCGCACTCGTCTAAAATCCGGACGGCGGCATCATCAATGTGTTTGCCGCAGATTATCAGTGAATATTCAAATGAACTCTTGAACAGCGCCGTCAGCGCCGCAAGTTCCGCTTCGCTGTGTTTCAATTCGGCTTCCGGATCGGAATCCATGAAAAGCACGCCTGATTCATGACGGGCGAGAAAACCCTTCAGCATTCTTGAATCAAGCCGGTTGACTATTTTCAGGACTTCCGGCATTGTTTTACCCGGCGCCACGCTCATAAGAAACGAAAAAAAAGCCGAAGACTGGATATTTGTGTTCAAGAGCCCCGTTTCCTTTTTCAACTGATACGCCAGAGTCATAGCCAGATTTGTGCTTATCAGCGACTGCCCCAAGCCCTCCCGTGTGTCAATTACCGCTATTGCTTTAGACATATCCGTTACTTGGAAAACTGCTTGTATTTTTTAAGCGCTTAAACATGTCCGCTATTTGGAAAACTGCTTGTATTTCTTAAGCATTTTGAGCGCTTCTTCCTGCTGTTTCTGCAGCGTCTGAAGATACTCGGTCTGAGGGCCGGAAGCTTTTTCCTTTCCGCCGTATTGCCTGAATATTTTTTTCATACTCGCGCCCTCCAGAGCAAACACCTGTTCGTCGCCGACGGCGCGCAATGTGAGATCCAGAGCTCCTTTGTTTTTCGCCAGAATGAAAAGTTCCGCCTGACCGGGCGTCACCGCTATTGAAACGGGAATCTGCGATTCTGATTCATCGTCCGCGGCAAGAGCCCTCGCCGCCGTCTGCTTGCTCTTGACCTTGATTTCCCTGACCGTGCCTATGACGGCTTTCCCCACCGCTAAAATCGGCACATTCTGAAGAATTGTCTGCGTCTCTTCATGGCGGGCGCCCTTCTTGTCATAATAATCAAAGGTCGCCAGCACATCAGCTCTGTTCCCGGGAAGAATTGTTTTACCCACCTCGCGCCTGTCCATGGCAATCGTCACCGCCCGCATACCGGCAGGAACGACCGAACCGATTCCCGTCCCCTCGCCGAGGGGAAACAGCTTCGTGCCCACCACCTGCTCGCCTTTGTCAATCGGCACCGCCGCCATGTACATAAAATAACCTTTCTCGGTTATCAAATCCTCTATCTTCTGCAGCGCCCGCGGCTGAAGATAATCCTGCGGCACCTCCCTCAGTTCAATATCCTCGGGGCTGAGCATCTCGCCGGCGTCAACATATTTTGTCGTCACAAGCACCGGCACCTTCCGGGCGCCGGACTTATATTTGTTTCCGATGGAACTGACATATCCGGCCACCATTATCGCGGCGCCGAACCCCGCCAGAAGCGATATTATAAGTTGTGTTTTCTTATTCACTATTTCCTCCCTGCATTATGGATAAATAAAAGCGTGGCTCTGCGGTCTAACCGCAAAGCCACGCCACATTCCCGGAGTTAAAACCCCGGCTGCAATTCCGGACGGCAAAAATTCTTCCTGTTAATCCGCGAAGCCGGAAGTTTCGTCTTTTATCTTCCTCATAGACCTGACTATGAGATCCTTGATCTGCACGCCGAAAAGACGAAGCGACGCGACAGCCACAACCGCGACAAGCGCGATTATGAGAACGTACTCCGTCATACCCTGAGCTTCCTCACCGTAAAATAATTTTTTAATCATCCTGCACCTCCATTTTTTATTCTTTTCCGTCAATCATCTTCCCTTTCCACTTATTTAGAGTAATCCCGACGCCGGATTATTCCCTTCTTAATGTTTTGCTCCCGTCCCCGCCAGCACCTCGGAACGCGCTGAAACGATCACACCCTCATCGCCCGTTATCTGTTTGAGCCACGGAGACAGTTTTATTTCATACCATATATCAACGCTGCTTGTTTTTTTGTCCGTTATCAGCGCGACATTACAAGCATTGGCCGCGGTGATTTCGGGAAATCTGTTTATAACGACTTCCATTTTCTTTATCCTGTCCTTAATCAGCCGGCGGCCCTCTATTCTTTTGTCGCACAGCATGTTCGTCAGCTCCTGCTTCACATCATTCTCCGTGAATTGCGGGCAGTTGACAATCAGGTCGGTGCCATAGCGGGCGGCCGTTATAAGCTGAGCCCTCGCCAGGACAATTCTTGAGAACCACGCTATCATCACGGTTATCAGTATGAACAGCGGGAACATTATGATAATCTCAACCAGCGCCTGCCCCGAAAAAGGGGACGTTTCTATTTTTCTGTCCCGTTTTCGTTTGCGGAAAAATAGAAACGTCCCCATTTAATGCTGCAGACCGCTGCCGACAGGCACAAGATGCGCCTCCCAGCCCTTGCCATAACCCTTCTCAAAGGCCTCTATATTTTCTTTTATTTTTACGCCTTTCCACGGGCTTTTTTTCGGGACAAATCCCGGGCCGCCCGTATTATAAAAACCCGCGGAAGCAATCGTTTGTATCGCCGGCCATTCAAGGCCGGGAAACAGTTTCTGCCCGAAAGGATAACCCTTATTGGATGCGCTGTCCTTTTTCTTGAAAGCCGTCACCGTGAATTTTTTCTTATAGAAATTGTCCTCGTCGGCGTAATACCATGACTTTTCCGTCTCGGCGAGTTTTTTCGGCCTCACAATATGTATGTGCAGACCCGGCGGGAGGAATATGGGTATGGGCGGGATACTGATATACATATGATTGGCGTAAAAATAAGTGATTTTCTGCTTGTTTCTTTTCAGATGTATCGCCGCCAGCGGCAGATAAACGATCTCATCCGCGGCAGTGGTCTCACCCGCTAAATTCAATTCCTGGCGTTTTGCTATTTCCCTCGCTATAACAACGGATGCCATGGGTCCGAGTTTCGCGATTGACTCCTGTATTGGGATAAGCATATCCACCTGAGCTTTTAATGCCTGTATGCCTGTTTTCAAATCCGCCGAGCCGTTTCCCGTCCCCATTGAGCATTTTGTCATTCCCAAAGGAATAACATCTATCGTGGCCGCCACCCGGGAAACATCATCCTTAAAGGCCTGCGGCAGAAGAGGAGCCAGGCCGCAAACGCCATAAGGGCCGCCGCCGACGCCCATAATTCCCAGAGGATGCATCGCGCCCATGCCGAGTGTCGGGCCGACAGGAATGGAATCGTAAAAAACCTTTGCTATCATTTCATTGATTTTGTTGACCATGTTCATAACACGCGCCTGGTGAATTGCCAGAGACAGCGCCGCGTTATCAGCGGAATTCTGCATAACCATTCTGTCTTTTACCAGCTTTCCAACATTGATGATCGTCATCCAGAAAAGAAGGAGCATTATCATGCAGAGGACAAAAAACGGCATTGCCTGCCCCGTATTATCCCGCAGGGATTGGTGTAGAGACCGACCTCTCTCGCCGCGCCTCACCATTCTTTTGCCCCCTGATATGTTGTAGGAGGGACTTTCCAGTCCCAAAATTATTTTCTCGCCGCGCCTCACCATTCTTCCGCTCCCGGATAGGCCTTTGTCAGATATTCTCTGTCAGGCGAACGCATCATTCTCGCGTGAGTGATCATTTTCAAAAGGGGATTTCCTCCGCCGTAAAATTTTGTCGGATTAAACGGCTGAAGCAGCGAAGGAAACATAATGCTCTGACCGTAATGCATGTGCGCGGAATACATAACCACCTGCTGACCGGCATAATCCTTCGGCGCTTTTCCTAAGGGATTTTTGTCCCACACCGTCACCTTTTCGGGAGTAATATTATTCGTTCCCGAAATCTGAGACGCCATTACAAAAAAACCGGAATTTCTCGCCGCGCTCTTGGCGTCACCTATGGACTTTTGCACCACCGCCGACCGCACCGCCGCGAAAGCCGCGTCATGCCCGGCAAGATAACCGTATGTGATTATGCACAGCTGAATCACCGCAAAAACAACAGCGCACATGAAAAGCATCGTCACAATGGCTGTTTCTAAAACACCCTGACCCGCCTGCCCCGTAAGCTTGTCGTACGGGGAAATATCCCGGAGAAATTGTTTTGGGGACTGCCTCGCCTGCCCCATGGGCTTGTCGTATGGGATAGTATCCCGCGGGGATTGGTACGGGGCCCGCCCCGATTCGTCTTTTGTCATTTTCACGGCGCCATCCCCGCCGGGCCGCTTCTTATTTTCGCGACTTTATTAAAGTAACCCGCAAGCCCGTTTCTGAACATTTCTATCGCACCGTAAGCCGCAATTATCAGAACAAAGGCCACCAGTATATACTCCACCATGGCCTGCCCCGAAAAAGGGGAAAAAGGGGACATTTCTATTTTTCTGTCCCGTTTTCGTTTGCGGAAAAATAGAAACGTCCCCTTTTTCACATGTTTTTTCATTGCGCGAAGGACGGAGCGAAATTTTTTTCAAATTTCAAATCGCCCGCGTAAAGATAAATGTGGATTGCCACATAAATAATAAATGCCGCGTTCAAATCCGGCTCAAAGGCTTCAAGTCTCAGCATGAAAGCTAACATCGCGAAGGTGAGACCAAGCTTGTAATACACATTTTCGTACACCTCTGAAATCCGCAGGCGCCGGGCGCCCTCAGCGGATAAGCTGAATTTCCCGTCAAACGCGGGAACTTGCTCCGTTTTCAGGGTTCCAAGAATACCCGCGGTCTTTTCCAGCGCGAGTTTTTCCGCGCGGCAGGCAGGGCATTGCTCCAGATGCTGCCGATAAAACTCTTCCCGTTCAGGAGCGAGCTCCCCGTCCAGCCATCCCGACACATATTCCGAATATTTGCATCTCATCGAAACCTCCTGTATTAGGGACGGTTACTAATCATGTTCTGCTTTCCCCCGACCCCATTTCCTCACACTGTGTTAGAGTCGCGCGAACGCCGCTTTATTCCCTTTATTTTGTATGCCGATAAAAATCTTTTCTGTTAACTTTCAAAAGTTTGATAATCTGCGCTATTATGAATTTTGGAACTTCTTTATACTTGGGCAATATAATGGGCCGCGTAAAATCTTCCCGCCAGTATTTTCTATGAGAACTTTCCTGCCCTATATATTTACAGCCAAAATGCAATAATGCTTTTTCAATCTTTCGCCAATGAAGAGGAGTCAAACGACTCATTTATAACTTGAAGGTAACTGTATCTCAATTTTCTTCAAAAGATGAAGGGGAATATTTTGATGGCGCTTCTCAAGCGGCGGATGCATCGTTAAATTTAAGGCATTTGCTTTCCATCCTAAACTGATAAGGTCTTTCTCCAATGTTCCGTGTTTTATGGTTTCTTTAAGATAAATCCGCAAAGCTTCAGTGAAGTTTTTCCTTGCCTCCGCGGGCGTATTTCCGCAGGAAGAAAGATCAAGCGCGGGACTATAAGCGACGATATTTTCTTCAGCGTCGTCTTTAAGCAAAAGAACTGTCAGTTTTCCCTCAAATTTTAATTTAATCATTATTTTTTTCTCACTCCTTTTGCCTGATGTTACCATAATTTTATTATTGCGTCAAAAAAACCTTCGCGTAATCAACGCTCCTTCGTAATAGACATATCTTTTATCATTTTTATTATCTCCAAATCAGGAATTGCGAGAGCATAATAAATACTGCCCAATTCTTTTTCCCTCTCATAAACAGCATTATCCCAGTTTTTCAATATCCTTCTTTTAGACATGGGTTTTCTTGCTTCTTTTCGTCGCACTAAATCCATAATCTCACTCATATTGAATTTGAAGTTTTTTATCAAAAGAAATAAATCATAAAAATCCCTGTATCGGCTGCGCTCGTTTACAGCTCTTATTTTCTCCGCGCAAATTTCTGTAACATCCATTGCATTTACACGCACCTTAATTTTCCAGGGATTTTTAAAATTCACCACCCGCGGCGGCAAAATAATTTCCTGCGCGAAATCTATATCTATTTTAAGAGAATTGGGAAACCCCAAAGGGCCGTGATATTTGAGCCGTTCTATTTGAATAGTTTTTTCTGAAACATATTCGTCTTTTACTTCAAGAAAATCCTGCGATTCAAAAACACTTTTTACTTCTTTCATTGAAATTAATTTATCCAGTGAACTAAAATCAAGATCTTCCGAAAATCTTGTTTGTGAAAGATAGCAATGATGAATTGCTGTTCCGCCTTTAAATACAAGTTTTTTCCCGATTGACGAGCCGTATACAATTTTTAAAACAACGGCAAGTAAATAATCTTTTTCTGCGGCGGCCAATTTATATTTCAGCGAATGTTTGTTAAATATACTTAAGTCCGATTTATTCAATAACACTTCTGTCAAAATACAATCTCCATTTCGCGTTATATTCTTTGGATTCACGCGTCATTCTTCCATAATTTGTCTTGCCCCTGACAAGCTTCTCCAAATTTTCCGCATCAATGCCGAGTTTTTCAAGAAAAAACCCTGTCTGTCTGATAACATTTAAATTGAATTTTTTAGAATATCGTTTCATTAAACAAAAATCAAATTTTTGCTTATATTTCACAAGCATTGACCATACCAAACCGGCATAATAGGCATTAGAACGAAAATACAGAATGTCAAGAATAGTTTTTTCTTTGGAGGCGATATTGACCTGCCCGATTGCGCCGGCTTTTTCGCGGTTAAACCCGAAATATAATTCTTTTTTTATCTTAAAAAATCTGATTTCTGTTCCTTTGATTTTATATTGTCTGGCTCTTTTAAAAGTAATCGCGCTTGTCTCCGACAGCATCTGGTCAAACATCCCGTGAAACTGTAGCGCGCTTTCAAAAGCAACATAGGAATCTTTGTTGAGAGCATTACAAATCGTATAATCCGAAATATTATTAACCGCCAGGGAACCTATGTCGCTAACAACACCGTAAAGGCCTTTTTTAAATCTTATGAGCCATCCTATTTTTGCCAGTTTTGAAACTTTGTTTTTGATCTCAGCTTCAGAATAGTCTTTCTTAAATACACTTTTTACTTGCTTAAACGAAACCACCCTGCCGTAATTAATAATAAGGCTTTCCAAAAGCCCCGCCTCTTTGCCGGATAAAATTATGTTTTTCATAACCATATTATAAGCGTATCCGCTTACTATCTGGTCATACCTTACATAAATACTGAAAAAGTGTCAAGCTCGGCATCGGGGACGCGCCATTGGAATTTTATCATCTCCCTATTTTAATTTTTTTCTCTTTGGAAAAAAGGGATTATGGAGAAATTTTACTGATTCACCTGAATATCGTCCACGAAATACTTCGCGTCAACCGCCGTTGAAAAGCCCTCCACTTTGAGGAACAGCGCGCCGCCGTTGACCTGCGCCTCCCATGTCCACACCCCGCCCTCCTCAAAGCCGAATGCGTTCGGTCCCGTCTTCGTCGTTGTTGATACCTCCACATACGCCGCATCGCCGCTATCAACCACCGTCACCGACGACTTCACAAGCCCCGCGTCAAAATCAGTATCGCTTGTGTCGGTAGCTGTTGAATAATTTATCGCGTAAACTATATCGGGGACGGTTCCTAACAGCAGACAAGCGGTGAATATCATCGTAACCGCTGATGCCTGTCCTGAGCGAAGCCGGAGCTTTAGACTGCGATTCAAATCACGCAATCTAAAGATTGCGGCTGCCAAACAGAAAAAATCAGAGCCTGTATTTGCGGCCGCATTTTTGAAAAAAGCAAAGATTCGCTTTGCGGCTGCCAATTGAAATTTCCGGGATAAATAAAAAAGCCCCGCTTGAAATTTGTTTCCAAACGGGGTGAGTTTTTGTTTTAGCCCAAGTTCGCCAAAATCATAAAAAGTTCTTTGCCATATAAGCATTTTGCCAAAAGTGTGGTCACTACCGATTGCTTGATTTCACTATTACAGCTCCCTCCATTCTTCTTCGGGGTAAAGGATTTCCCGATAACTTAAACTTTCTATAAATTTCCAGATGTTCCGGCTCCAGCATTGAACTGACACGAACAAACTGCTGATGAATCTCTCCTGCGTCGTCTTTTGTCTGATAGCAAATTGTGGAACGCTCATGCGTTTTCAAAATGTTGCATATGGTTCTCCAGCTTCTATTATCTCCCTTCTGCCGCAAGCGGTATTCTATTATATGCAAAATGTGATACGCCAAAACGGAGATAAACATATGCGTGTCCACGCGGTTTTCTTTTTGATGAAAATTAGGTCTTAGCCCGAGGAATGATTTCATGCTCTTAAAAGCGCTTTCTATTTGCGTGAGCATTACGTGTGTTTTCCATATATCAGCATTGCTTAAATCCAATCGGTCGCTCCTGAGGATATAGCTGCCTTCTTGTTCGATTTCTTCTTCGTATAATCTTTTCTTTTTCTGCCAGATAATATCTTCCGCAAGCAGATTAACATCCGTCGCAGCTTTGTTTTTTTCCGGAATAACTTCCACCGTATAAAGTTTTGCCGCGCCGGAGTATTTCTCTTTTAATCGCCCAATCAGTTCAATAACTTTATTGTATTTTTTGGTGTGGTGTGGGAGCAGCAGACCCGATTTATAATACTTCAATCTCTCGAGAAATAAATTTTCCACACGTTGCCTCATGCTTGTCTCTTTTACCGCTTTCTGTTTGCTCCTGCACAAAATGTAAATCTCTTCTTCCTGAGCAAACCTCTTTACCTCTATTTTAATTCCCTTTGCCTTATCCTCTTTAATCATTTCCATCTGCGTATAATCCATCTCAATAGGAGCATTGCCTCTATTTACAGCGATGTAGTGATAGTTGTTACCCTTCAGCCATTTTATATTCTCTTCCGTCGCTATCCCGGCATCAATTACAATCGTCTGGTCTTTCGCCGAACAATGAACATTCTGTTCCATGCTTTTTATCATTCCCGATAATGTTTTTCCCTCACATTGATTCCCCGGAAACAACTGACTGTATTTTGCAAATCCCGACTCATCCACAATTAAACCCAGCGTCACTAATTTGCAATCTCTTCTGCGTTCTTTAGAATGCCCCCTTTGCGCTTTTGGATTTTGAGCCGCCTGACCTTCAAAATATGTGTTGGTCAAATCAATAAACATCATCTTTTCGGTTAATGAAAAAAGCGTTCTTTCTGTAATGGCCAAATGCTTTTCCAGTTCTTTTTTTAGCGAGTATAGTTTGTCCCCCGCTCTGTAATACGAGTTCAACGATCCTCTCAACGGCTCGCCTGTTAATTCGTATATCGCTGAACGTTTCCCCGCCCATTGGCGTGTATACCTTTCACTGCCGGGAGCAATAAGCCGCCCCGTCACAAGCGCTTCCATCACGGGCATTACTTTTTCTGAAACGCCTTCCTTTCTGAGAAATTCATTCATCTTCAAATCTTTCCATACATTGTGGCACAGATATTCAGGCCCAATACTTCTCGGTTTTTCCATCCCCAGAGAATTAATGTTGACCTTTTGATAATCGGACTCGCATGTTTCATTTATTTCTTTTGCCTGTTTTTTGAATATTTTGTTTGCCGCCTCTCTTGCGTGATTCTCTACGCTCTTATCCAGCTCTATAAAACTTCGCTGACCTGTTAAAATATCCTCTATTCTCCGCGCAAGGGTTTTATATTGCGACGGGTCTATATCAAGATTGCCTAAATTGAGAACGAGTCGCTGACGGGGGCCATTTTCGCATCTCGCACTTTCTACAAGTTGCAAGTATTCATATAGCTTCTCCGTTTTTCCGTTTCGCTTTTTAATTTTCCTTATAAACATGATTCATTGTAGCATAGGGTCAATATCTTGTCAAGGGGCAATTTACTGTGTGTGTCACTACATTGCCAATTTTAGCTCTATCCCTGAACTGCCCCGACGAGAAAAAAATTGCGGCTCTCCTAAAATTGACCGATTTTGCTCTTTTTGCTACTATTTTGGCGAACTTGGGTTAACCGGGACTTCGGGAATTTCTCTTCTCTCGAGCTTACCGAATAGCACCCGCCAGTTGATCCTTTCGGAAATGTATTTTTCAGATTTCTCCAGTAAAACAAAAATATTGCCTTCAAATTGATTTAGATATGCCATACCAGATATCTGTCCAGCTCTCAAACCAGTATGATTTGATGTCTGTCCGGAATATGCCTGAACGTCACCATTTGTTACTTCCCCTGTGTATTTTACTCCGTAAAACAATTGGTCAACTTCAAATCCGCCTTTTTCAAGAATAGAGCTATCTTCCTGAATAACTGGGCACGCGAATGAAATACCATAAAACCCAGGTGAAAGAAAACACTTTTAACCTGCATTATTCATACTGTGAGCATTTACAATGTAAAATGTGTATTGGATGTGTAGTGCGAGGTTTTAACCTCGCCGACGCTAAAGCGACCTTAAAAGGTCGCACTACATTATGAGTATGAAT
>Ga0210049_1005239_pt1 | contig 11114 bp, 10 predicted proteins | sample CryGeyCG2014_300_2_FD_183964 | JGI IMG/M metagenome (GOLD analysis project Ga0210049, IMG submission 183964) | Groundwater microbial communities from aquifer - Crystal Geyser CG06_land_8/20/14_3.00 (SPAdes) (version 2) | ecosystem: Environmental > Aquatic > Deep subsurface > Groundwater | place...
GCATCCATTAACATTCCACAAGCACACTTATAAACCTCACCATTACGATTAGATTTACAAATGACTCCGCAATTACTGCATCGTTGTGAAGTATATTGAGGAGGGATTTTTTTAAATAAAACCCCGGTCTCTTCACACAACATGATAAGTTTATTAAGAACATCTTTATAGACCCATCGTTGCAGTTTGTTGTTGAATTTTTTTCTTATTCTGCCTTTAGATTTGTGTTTCACGCCTTTTAAATCTTCTGCAAATAATTCTTTGACGTTGTTTAAATCTAAAAGTTTACATGAGGTATTAACTATTTCGTTACGTTCAATTAAAGCACGTTTAAAAGCCTTGCTGCCCTGTTTCTTATTGGCTATTTTTTCATAAATTAAATCATCCCCTATAAATTCACCGTCGGAACTGACAATTAGTTTTTTATATCCAATATCAATGGCTTTTTGTTTGCCGGTTTTACGTAAAACAGGGGTAGCTTTCTCAAAAAAGATATCAACAAAATAACCATTTTCATTTATTCTTAACCTGATGGATTTCTTAATTGTCCATCCGTTTTTTATGAAGCGATTGAAATGAAAGTGTTTTTGTGAAGGCAAGTTAATTATGATCTTGTTTCCGATTGAAGAAAATTTAATCCAGATATCAAAATGATTAACATCTTGTTTAATGTCGATAAAACGAGAATCAAGCTCAAGCGATAGCCGTTTTAAAATAGGCATGTGTTTCTTTTTCTTTTTACGTTGGGATTTAACGATGGAAAGAGCTTGCTTTGCAGCAGCTTGTTTAAGTCGAGCCGACAACCAGCTTTCAACAGTTGTGTCTTTGATAAAATTACCTGAAAACTGATGTTGTTCCCAAAGGTTGGTTATAAAGATATTAACAACCCTGATATATTCTTCAGCAACTTCTTTAAGCTTTTTAAGCTTTCCGATGTTGGCAAATTTAAGGTTTATAGTTGATTTTCTTATCATTTTGAAGTTCTTTAATTAATTGTTCCGTCTTTCGTTTGCTTCGTCTCAAACCATAAAGTCTTGCCACCATGCTGGTCACAAGTGATATAAAATCTTGCATTAAATCTTCTTTATCCGTTCCAACATTGTTTATAACTATAATCTGACATTGCCTTAAAGCCATCCAATCTTTTAAAAAATTAAATCCAAAACGTGTAAGACGATCTTTATGCTCAACTACGATATGTGTAATTTCAATATCGTTTAAAATTTTTAATAATTTAGGCCGTTTATCATTCAGACCAGAACCAATTTCTTTTATAATAGAATGAACCGGTAAACCCGACAAATTAGCAAAATGCGTTATTCTCTCTGCCTGGCTTTCAAGATTTGCTTTATTTTGAGACGACGATACTCTTGCATAACAGAAAACTTTTAGTGGCCTATTCGGCTTGTCTTCTCTAATAAGAATTTTTCCAAAGTCGTCCTTAAAAGCCGAAGGAATCTTGCCCGCCTTAAATCTATTCCAGGCCGCTCTATATTTAATACCGTGATCTCTTGCATAGTCTTTTAACGTTTTCATACCTACTAATATAATCTATTATTTTCTATTTGTCAAGTGATTTTTTTCAATACTGCTGCTCATATCGGATTTAAAAAAACATTTGAAAAAGACGGCCTTGGAAAGTGGTACAAAAAATCTCTCCCATAAAAATATTTCGGTAAGCTGTTTTTTTTTATTGACAATCGCTTACGATATTGAATAAAGATAATCAGCAAGCTATATTTTTTATCAAGATAAGTAAGGCGGAGATGAAACAGAAAGAAATCGAAAGGTTTATCAACAAGAACATCCCTGATGAAGTTATGAATGAAATTATCAAGGGGGTCACGTTTTCTGTTCCTTGGCAATATGATGCCGGTTCCGCAAAAACCACCGACGCAGATGGAGCCCCGATCGCTTCAGGCGGCACGCCGATTTTAAATATGAGCCGTGCCGAACTCCAAGCGGAGTGTTGGACTAAGTTTGAAACCAACCCGCAGGTCAATACCGCAGTTCGCGATGAGGTTGGCCGGCTAACTGGTTTAGGTTTTGAGTCATCTTCGGAGGTAGAAGAAATCCAAGATGTCATTGAAAAAATCGAAACCGATTGGCGAAATCGGTTGTATCATTTCTGGCCCAAATACGTTGCGAGGCACAAGATCGAGGGTGAACTTTTCCTCTGTCTTACCTGCCATGTGGATGGCTTTGTTGAAGTGGATTTTATAAAACCCGGGGATGTCGATGATATCCTTTGGCACCCTTTTAAAGCCGTTATGCCTCTCTTTTTCAACATCAAGATTAAAAACCAAAAAGGCTTAATCGAAACCCATCAAATTCCGAGCGTGTTTATTGCCAGGGCACCTAAAGAGATGGTGGAGATTGCGACTGAAGATATTCTGTTTGACGCTGCGAGTCAAACAGGCAGTCGATCGGCAGACTCCAGCTTTAAAAAGCTTGGTGGGTATAACAGGTTTATTATCAATCTTGACAGGGGTTTAGTGACCAAGCGGGCCACAGGCTATTTGAAAACCATCCTGACGTGGTTGAATAAATACGAGATGTTAAAGAACTGGGAGATCGATCATAAACGATCTGCCGGCGCTTACCTGTGGGTGATCACATGTGAAGACCCTAAAAAGTTCAAGAAATGGCTGGCGATGTCTGATGAGGACAAAAAGAAGACCGGCCTAACCGCAGCGAAAACTCCAGGCGGCACCCTCTTCCTGCCGCCCGGGTTCAAGATGGAAGTTAAGAATCCTCAGCTACCCAACATTTCCGACAGCGATACCGATATCATTGGTATGGTGATATCCGGATTGAACGCGAACGAGAACTCCATTATGGGGGTCAATAAAGGGACGTTCGCTTCCGTAAAGGAATCCCGTGGTCCACAAAGCGACAGAACTGCCGATGAGATTGCTTATTTCTCCAGATTCCTAATTAACGACTTTTGGGGGAACATCTTCTTTTTAATGAACAAGGTTATCGGGTTTCCCAATACGTTCAAACGCCGGGAAGCTTGGTCGTTTAAAAACGGGAAGCCTATTTTTAAGTATAAGAGACGCCGCCCAGAGGAGTTTGTTGATTTGTCGTTCCCTGTGTCCGAGTCAATCGATCTTAGCACAAGATCAACTGCCTTGCTTGGCAGCAAACATGGACCGTTAAACGAAACGCTTGGGGTGCCAGGGTCAAAGCTTGCATCTCTGATGGGGTTTGGAGGTTATGGCCGGATGCGGTTGCGACATGCCACAGAGAAAGAGCAATACCCTGAATTAATTTATTCAATGAACGCCGAGTCGATACAAGAAAAACTTGAAGGGGAGCCGAAGGCCCCGAATAAGAAAGTAGCTGAAAAGGAGCAAAAAGATGACGGCGACGGCGGAAAAGAATAATACTCAATACATAGGGGCTCTCACGCTAGAACGTCTTATCGAGATGTATCATCGGTTAACCCTCCAGCCGATTTGTATCAATCCGGAATATTTAAAGAAATTAAAATCGGCTATCGTTTCGATGAAGTCCGGTAACGATTTGTCTGATTTCTTTTTTATGGAAGTACCAGAGTTAAATGCGAACTCTGTAACGGTTAAGAACGGGATTGCCAGGTTTATGGTTAAAGGCCCGATCTATAATGAAGATCCTGAAGATTTCCGGGTAAAGGCCGGGTACGAAGCCTCTTACAAGGCGATACGGAATTGTGTGCTTGAATGCGTCGAGCTGAAACAGGCAGGAAAAATTTCAGCCGCCGTGATGGACATTGAAAGCCCCGGAGGAATAGGCGGCCCGCTGTTTGATCTTATGGAAGAGATCTATAACCTTAAAACTGAGTTGCCTATCGTTGCCTATATCGACAACTATGGTTTTTCAGCAGCTCATGGGTTGGCCGCCGCATGCTCTAAGGTCTGGGTATCCAATGGTGCGAGATGTGGTTCGATTGGTTCGATTATTGTTCATGAAGATATTTCAGAGGCCCTGAAGAACGAGGGGGTTTCTGTCGAGACGTTCATTTATGGCAAAAAGAAAGATCTTGGTGCATCGTTCAAGCCGCTGACAGATGAAGCCCGGGAAGAGTTCCAGGCGATCGTGGATCAGCACGGTAAAGAGTTTACCGAACTTGTAGCGAAATATCTGAGAAAAAGCTTTAAAGCCATTAAAGACCTTGAGGCGGGTACGTTCTCAGGGAGGGAAGCGATTGAGGTCGGTATTGCACACAGGATTGTTCTCGAGCATTCTGTCCAGTCGCTTATGGAGTCACAGTTTCCATTAAAAATCAATAAAAAGGCGAAGGGGGTGGAAAGTAAGATGGATATTACTACTTTCAAAACCGAAAACCCGGATCTGTATGCAGCGATTGTAGCCAGTGTCGGTCAGGAAATCCGCAAAGGGATCACTGAAGAAGACAATACGCGGAAGGATCTGGAGGCAAAGGTGACAGCGCTTGAAACGGAGAACAAGGAAAAAGACTCCGTCATCGCTGAACAGAAAGAAAAAATTAAAGACCACGAAAAGACGGAGGCAGTTCACCTTGAGCAGATGACCAAAGCTCAGGCGGACGGGATTTTAAAGGCGGCCCTTTCTAAAGAAGGGTGCTTGGTGCCGACAGGATTGCATGCCAAAGTCGAAGTGGATTATGTCAAGTTCCTGAAAGAAGACCGGACGCTTGATGCTGAAGCCTATACCACCGCAGTTGCGATAGAGGTTCAGGATTGGGAATCCCGGTTTGAAAAGAAAGACACGGTCGCAGGGTTTGGTTCAGGCGGAGCCCCAGCGAAAGATGACAAACCGGATATCGACAAGATCAACGCCATGCGGAAACAGGCAGGTCTTCCTCCTGTTGAAAAAAAATAACGCAAAAACAAAAATGATAAGGGGGGAAAAATGAGTGACACTCCGAATGTAACAAGGGGATCGCAAAGAGATTACCGGAGACTTTTTAAGTCCAACCCGGATTCCGCGATTATCAGACCGATTACCCTTCAGGCTGGGTATGGTAAAATTGAACTCGGTACGGCTATGGCTGTAAACGGATCGGCTGCCGGCAATAAGGGGAAGTACGTCCCATATGATCCTACCACTGTAACCGGTGCTGAAATCGCTCCTGGACGTGCCTATCTGGTCCAAGACAGCGGGACCACGGCGAGCATCCTGTATGTGACGATGGATGACAGCTACAAGTTCTCCGTCGCGGACGATGTTTATATCCATGACGACACGACAACTCTCGAACAGCTTGGCGCCATCACCGCCATCGACCGGACGACCTACACGCACATGGCAGCAATCACCGTCACCACGGCAACTGGCGGGACCAGCTTCACCACCGCACGGTTTGCTTATCTGTGCGTTGAAAGTTCTGATATTTGTGTCGGTATTCTTCAGCAGACTCGGGACACCGGCGCAGGAAGCACAGCGGCTGGGGCGCTTGGTGCGCTCATTAAGAAGAATGCCCTGCTGTACAATGGTATGACCACAAATGTTGACTCAGCAGCACGGACGGACATTTCCGCCTCTGTCGATGGTCAGTATTTGTCTCTCTAATTTAAACAAGGAAAGGGGGAATTTTTTATGCAAGGATATAGCGATATTGATGAACTGAAGCTCTCGACGATCAGTGGGTATTTTCAGCTTTTTACAGCCGACCCGCAGCTCCGTCTTCTGAGCCTGTTCCCGACTACCATGTCCGAGACTGATTCTATTAAATGGGACAGCACGGTTGGCGGAAGGGGTATGGTCCCGTTTAAAGGCCCTGGGCAGGAAACGCCCATGGGTTATAGCCGGGGCATTGCACAGCACGAAGCAAAGGTTGCCTTCTTCGGTCAAAAGCGGTATTACGACGAAGAGTTCTTGAACAACCTGCGCCAGCCCGGGACAACCGCACAGAAAATGGTGGCGTCTCAAAAGCTGTCCATGGAAATGGCGGAGATGGGCAATATGTCCATGCGCCGGCGTGAGTGGATGATTTCTCAGATGCTGTGGAATAATGGGTTTACCTATAAATCCACCGGAGACACTACCATAAAAGTTGATTATGGCATCCCCAGCTCGCACATTGTTACCGTTACCGCTAATAAAAGCTGGTATAATGGAGCCGATCGGACCATCCTCGCTGATTTCAATACAGCGAACCGGACTGTCCGGGATGCATGCGGCGCTACCATCGTAAGAGCGATCAGTAACTCGTCCGTCCTGGAATACATTGCCTCTGATAACGACATCCTAACCCTGCTCTCGAAGTCAACCTTTGGAGACGGGAATCTGTTCAATGGCGGGAATGAACTGATCAACGCAAACCCCAGCATCATCGGGAATCTGTTCCATAAAAACCTAACTTATGAGGTTTATGATGAACAGTATGAAGTCCGCGCCAACCTGACCGCTGTTGTTACCGCAAGCTCTACCACGACTATCTCTGTTGATGACGCGGCTGATTTTGTGGCTGGCGGCACCCTGACGTTCGTGGATGCTTCTGCTGGGACTTCTGAGTCTGAGACCATCGCCTCTGTTGATGAAGACGCCGGAACCGTGACTGTTTCGTCCGCGCCTTCGACTAGCTACAAAGCGACCGAAGACTATGTTTATATGAATCGTTCTTTCATTCCGGATGATTATATGGTCTTTTTTGCTGACAGAGTCCAGGGCCAGAACATAGCGGAAATGGTGGAAGCTCCTTTCGGCATCCCGGCAAGGTATGGTATGTTTGCTGATACCTGGGATCGGAAAGACCCGGAGGGAATTTGGCTAAGGGTTCAGGATAAATGCCTGCCGGTTCTTAAAACAACCGGGGCGGTCTATGCTCTGAAGGTGAGACCTTAATCTATGACATTGACAGGTGCAGGAAAAAGGAGGTTATACCATGACAAGCAAATATAGACCGAAGATGCAGATAAACCTTGGCCGTGTTATGGCCGACCAGGGCGGATTGAATCTTTATGCACAAATATCAGAAGCGATTACGGCTACCACAACCAATCGCACATTAGGCGCTGCTCCATTCGCCGGATCAGTAAAGAACATCTGGATCTCCGTGGGTGCTTCCGGTAAAGACGACGCGCAAACGCTGTCAATTGAAGCGAATGTGAAAATCAACGGAACGGATTGCTTATTGACCAAGCCGATGATCGCCCATGTCAGCGGAGAGACAAGTCAACAAAAAACAACTTACAACTCCCTGGATACCGGGATTACCGAAGCCGTCTTAGACACGTCAGCCTGTACGTTTAATGCAGGCGATGTTTTTACCTATGGCTTCGAAATTGTCCGGACACCTTCTCCGACCACAGAAATACAGGCTCCGTGTTTGGTGGTTGAGTTGCTGCCGGCAAAATAATAATCCATAACAGGAGGCAATCAAACCTATGGATATTGAAGCGATTATAATGAAACAAACTCTATTAGGGCGGGGGAGAAGGGCATATGTGCAAAACAAAAGATTCTCTCCCCCCTTTGATAGAGAGTTCGAGAAAGAGATTCTCCCGATGATTAAAACCCATCCGGGGTATTTTAACGTGGTGTACGCGGCGGATCCGACTATTGCGTCCATGGCAAGTAGTGATGTTGCGGTAGCTGCGGAAGAGTTTACGGAAGACGTTGCCGAGAACGTCGAGCTGGCACAAACAGGAAATCCTGCTCAACCAGATAAACTTTTCGAAATTAAACGCCGTGGTCGGAGAAAATTGCGATGACATCTGACGAGCTTATTGCTGTCCTTGTCCAAGAGATGAAACAGTTGGACGTTGATCTTATTGAAGACGACTATACCAACGCCGTAACTTCAGCGCAAAGAGAGACGTGGGCTCTTCCTATCACGGACGGGTTCAAACTTCACTGGGTTCAGGAACGGGCCAAGCGGCACCTGCTTTTCATGCTGGCTACCGGCAGGGCAAAAGACTTCAAGGTTAAGCAGTATTCGCTGAGTGAACGGTTTAGAAATCTCCGGGACCTTTGTAAAGATATGGACGCAGCTTTCAAGGCGATCAGGGACGAGTTCCCTGATGCGTTCCCGACTCTGAGCGACAGCGATATTAATGATTATGAATTGTTTGGGTCTTATATTAATTCCGGATTCCAGTATGACGGGTCCGGGAAAGATACGACATACGAAATATCCAACTCCCCTGTTGTAACGCCGGCACCAGAATCTTATAACGAATAACCGGGAAGGCTTTGTTTAAGTGGCCCTTGGCGATGAAATCAGAGATGTCCTGAAAACAGTTGGGACCAAGCTTTCGGTATATGCTGGAGGGTCTGGCGAGTCCTTAGCCACTGAATACATCGATTATGATGTTAATATCAGAACCTCAAACCCTTTCCATCGCGAGTTTTTTTTAGAGACTACCTTCCCATATGATTCGAAGGCGAGCGCAGGGGATGTGATAACGTTCGCTGCCACCGGCCAAAGCTTTGTTGTTATGACAAAGACGCCGGTTATTTTTGAAAACGTTGTTATCGAAAACGATAACGTGGTTTATCGCTGTAATGTTTCCGGAGAACTTTTAAGACCGTCTCAGCAGATTGATCCAGATGCTCCTAATTCAGAAAATTATGTAAATGTATTTGCATCTGTGAGAAATCCATGCTACGGATTATTAACAGAGTCAAACTACGACAACGACTGGGATATACAGAAAGAGTTCGGGGATTATGCAAGACGTAAAATGTTCTTATATGTCCCAAACGCAATCGGGATTGAAACTGAAGATAGATACATGCCGATTTCTGGAGAATACTATAAAGTTGGGATCGTAAAGCGCAGGGTTTTCCCGGAAACGGACATCGCCGTATTGAGCGAGGATACGCGGTGATAAAAAGATAGAAGCGGTAGCTGATTCGCAAGAGGCGGATAGTCGCCATAAAAATTCAATACAATCATTCGAGGTGTGAAATGAAAAACCTTCTTATAGTGGGAGAGAACCCATTTTCTACAACAGGCAACGCAAAGATGATGCGTTATGTCCTGACCACCATAGACACAAGGCAATATTGTGTCCACGTTTTCAGTATTGATACGGCTGAACCAGATCCGATTGCAGTCATATCTCGCCCTATTCCTTTCCCTTTTATTTCTTCCCTGTGCCACCGTCGTGGCAATTATATGTCTCCCTACGGATCTCACCGAATCATTGAGATACTTTCCAGAAAGCAGTTCGACTTAGTGCTTTTTGTCGGGGTTGACATCTGGCTATATGCCGACATCTATAAAACATTAAACGAACTCAAACAGAAAAATAAATTCTTATGGGGCGGATTGTTCCCTTATGATCAGCAAATAGTTCGAGAAGACTGGGTTAAATGGTTTAACATGGCAGACTTCCCATGTGTATACTCTCAGTTCGGGTACAAACTTTTAAAAGATCACGTTGAAAATATCAGATACTTTAGGCCCGGGATCCCTTACCCGAACTTTTTCCTTCCAGCGAAAGAAGACGCAGTGGCCGATATGAGGGCCATGTATTTTGAGAAAGTCCCGAAGAATGCTATTATCTTTGGTTTTTTTGGCGCGAACCAATTCCGCAAAGACCCGCAAAAACTGATACAAGCACTCGCGTTTCTCAGGAAAGACATTGATGTCGTAAACAAGGGAGTTGACGTCAGGCTTTACATGCACACGCAGGATATAAGCAGTGGCGTTTTTAATCTTACCCAAACAGCGATCGACTGCGGACTTGGAAGCAATGGAGAGTTGCTTGTCAAGAACGACCTGGACTGGTTCACTGATGCCCAGATTGCAGAGCTTGTCCACTCTGTTGATTGCGTTATAAATTGCTCTATGCAGGAGGGTTTGAGCTGGACCGTGATTGAGGCTATGTCTGCCGGCAGGCCGGTTATTGCCTCAAGATCAACGTCTCATATCGAGCTTCTGGAGGGGACAAAAAATTTATTGGTGAGATGCGAAAGCGATTCATCCCTTCCAGTGATTACCAATACCGGCAGATCGTTCGTTCCGACCAAGGCGTGTGATGTGTCAGATATTTATTTCGCGATGAAAAAAGTGGCACTCAATGATGTCTATCGTGCCAGTATGGGTGGATCCGGACGGCAAAAGTATTTGCAATGGGAAAAAGGCTGCACCAAGATTACCGACCTTCTTAATATGGTGGTGGCAGATGTTGAGAAGCCGATCGTCGTAAAGCGAACGACTGTTGAGAAAAAGATACTGTTCGCCCAGCACTCTTCAGCCGGCGATGTCCTTATGACGACCAAGGCGCTGAAGGGATTGAAGGATCGGCACCCTGGATTGCCGCTGGTGTATATGACACAGAAGAAATATCAGGATATACTTGTCAACAATCCGAACGTGGACGGGATCATTGACTGGGACGAAAACCATTTACACAATAAATACCAGTTCACCTATAACCCGCATGGGGATCGGATTTTGCCAGGGCACTGGGGCCGGAACTCGAATTCTTTGTTGAGCGATTTTTACTGGAAGATCCTTGGTGTCCCGAATGGCGGGTTTTTTATTGAGCTTGTTCAGCCGAACATGTTCATGCTGGACGAGGAATATGGGTACATCAAAAGTATCGGTGGATGGCATCCGCCAAAAGACGAACCGAAAGAAATTGTTATCGTCCACACAACAGGCGGAGACCCTGAGTTCAGGACATATAAATATATGGGAGATGTATGCTCCACGCTGCGAGAGATTAATAAATATATCACCGTCCAGGTCGGCGGAGAAAACGATTATCCTGCCGGAGCCGATATCGATTTAAGTGGTAAGCTATCTTTCAGGGAAACCGCATGGGTGATGTCTAAAGCGTCCCTCGCTGTAACGGTTGATTCTTTTATCAGTCATCTTGCCGGCGCTTTAGGCATCAGCCAGGTTTGCTTATTTGGTTCTGGGAATTATTTCGTGGTTAAGCCGGATCAAGTCGGAGGGGAACTGATTTGCTTAAACCAGGATTATTTGAAATATTGTACGGGTTTGGGGCCCTGTAGTGGAGCTGTGAAAGATTGTCCGGTAAAATGTTCCGGACGGCACAGCCCGGAGGATATTCTGAAAGCAATCGATTTAATCGAAAACAGGAGGGCCGTAAAATGAAAAGCCTTGTGCTATGCTCAAACATGCAAGATGAAGAGCCTGAGATTGTTGATTGGATGACAATGGCGCGGCG
>Ga0210049_1005247_pt1 | contig 11102 bp, 11 predicted proteins | sample CryGeyCG2014_300_2_FD_183964 | JGI IMG/M metagenome (GOLD analysis project Ga0210049, IMG submission 183964) | Groundwater microbial communities from aquifer - Crystal Geyser CG06_land_8/20/14_3.00 (SPAdes) (version 2) | ecosystem: Environmental > Aquatic > Deep subsurface > Groundwater | place...
TTTTCTCGGGGTCTTGTTTAACTTTAGTTGCTAATTTTTCTATCTGATCTTTAGATAAAAAGGTAAAATACTTTAGAAAAGTGATAACATCTATATCATCAGTATTTATCCAAAATTGATAAAACTGATAGGGAGTAGTTAATTGAGGGTTTAACCAAATCGTCTCTGCCTCTGTTTTGCCAAATTTGGTGCCATCGGACTTGGTAACTAAAGGCGTAGATAAACCAAAGACTTCTTTATTTAATTTTCGTTTTACCAGTTCCACTCCAGCCGTAATATTTCCCCATTGATCGCTGCCACCAATTTGTAATTCACAATTATATTTTTCTGCTAAATGATAAAAATCAAAAGCCTGAAGAATCATATAGCTGAACTCAGTAAAAGAAATTCCGCTTTCCAATCTTGTTTTAATAGATTCTTTAGCCAGCATATAAGAAACAGTAAAATATTTACCAATATCTCTCAAAAAATCAATGGTTTTTACTTTCCCTAACCATTCATAATTATCAGTAAAAATCACAGAATTTTTGGAAGTACTAAAAATATTTTTCACTTGTTCAGCGATTTCTTTTTTCCATTGTTTCACTGTGGCCAAAGAATTAAGAGGTCTTTCTGTTTTTTTACCGCTGGGATCGCCAATTAATCCAGTCCCCCCACCAATCAAAACGATTGGCTGATGATGAGCCATTTGAAATCTTTTAAGAGTGATGAGATGTAAGAGGTTACCGATCTGTAAACTACTAGCTGTGGGATCAAAGCCGCAATATAAAACTATCTTGCCTTTTTTCAGTCTTTTCTTTAAACCTTCTAAATTGGTTGCTTGATTAATCAAGCCTCGGTATTTTAAATCTTCTAAAATATCCATATTTTTCTCAATCTTACCACATCTTGACTCTAAATTCAAAAAGGATAATAATATATAAAGTCGAGTAAATTAAAATAAAAAATGTGAAATATGAAAAAAGTTTTAATTTTTACGTTAGGTATTCTTCTTTTAGCCAATATAGTAGTTGCGGCAACCAAACCAGCTAAAATTGCAACAACTGTTGGCGTCATTAAATCGATTGATATGAATAATCAATCATTTGTGATGGAAAAAGCTGGTTTGATGAGATTTCTTTATGCCTTTATAGGGCTATTTGGATCCAAAAAATCTACAGATATTACTGTCATCACTACCACTGAATCGGATTACAGTTATTTCACTGAATTTAAAAAGAAAACTATTGAAGGCGTAGCAAGCGGAGTATTCACTGATTTAGCTATAAATCAAAGAGTCCAGGTTAAAGGGACTTACATCACAGGACAGACTACTACAACTATTTCCACATCTACATCTACGACCACGACTATAATTACAACTTCTCGACCTACAATAAAAGCTACTAGCGTTTTCATCTTAACACCGGTCCAGGCGGCTCTAAAAAAATGTCAAACAGATGCGGATTGTTCTTGGTGCGGAACTAATTGTCTAAAAAAAGAATCAAATAGAGTTTGTATTCAGATATCGCCGCCAGAAGGATATAATTGCAAATGCGTTAATAATGTTTGTAAAAAAGTATCTGTTACTACCACTACCACTTCTACTTCGACTTCAACCACTACCACAATTGATAAAACTTGCCAGGAAGCTTGCATAGCTCAAGAACATGTCACTGGAATCTGCCGTCAATGGGCTGTAACCCTCAAAGCAAAAATGGGCTGCAATAAAAATGAAACAGAAATAGGACAAACCAAAGATTGCACGACTATTGTTAATGGACAACCATTGCTGGGTATTGGAAAAACTTGCTGCTGTAGTAAAGGAAAAATCGAAACAACAGATTAACCTAATTACATTTAAAGAGCGCCTTGTTGAGGCGCTTTTTGATTATTTGAATTCAAATAAAATAGGGAGGGGTAGAATTATCTACTCCCCCCCAGCCGAGGCGAAGATCTCTCCTTATCCGTAATAGGTATAGATTATTCTATTGCACATTCCTCGCAGACTTGTCCAACTCCTTCCACATAATGCTCACGCTTGTCAATTGGAGTGTTCCGAAAATACTGTGTTTCTTTACCGCAGACAACACATTTTTCTTTTTCTTCTATACCCTTAGGTACAAAAGCATACTTAAGTCCGCACTTTTTGCAATAGAAACCCTTACTTACTTCCTGAAACCGCTCATTTAAATCATCCCATTCATCAACAATTACTTCCACAATTTCCCCACTGCAAACTACACACTTTCCTCCAGTAGACTTTTCCATTTTCTTTTCCATAATTCTTTACCTCCTTTTTTCTATTTTATTTTTACTTTTCCTACTTTTTTCTTTTTTCAATATTCTCCCCTAAAAGGTGAAAATCTGTTTAAGTTGCTGAATCTGACAGTATTTCTCCCCGTCATATTCAGCGATGGCCTTCTCATATTTTGCCTTCAAGGATGACGGTGGTGTAAGGATCACGTTCGGGGTCTTTTTTGTTTTTTTATCAATAGCTTGCTTAGCAACTTGCTTAGCGTCTTCCCGATCAATGACTTGTTCAGCTTCTTGCAAAAAATCTTCCCAAAACCTCTGCTCTTCTTGACTCATTTTTGAAAGAGTCAGATCATTCAAAGGTATCCCTTGTTGCACGGCAAATTCTCTACACATAGCTTTATTTCTCCCTTCTTTTTTATTTTTTTAAGTTATAGGCACAAGGAAACTAGCTACTAAATAAATTAATAACCAATTCCCTTGTGCCTAAGAAGGTATTTTTTCAAAGAACTGAAAATATCCTATTGCAGGGTATCATAGATATAACATATTTAATCGTAAAAGTCAACACTTAGCTCCGTGAACTGGATGATATTAGAATCTGTTTTACAATAAACCTATTTTAGTTAATTCTTCTTTTAACTTTTCTGGTGTTTGAAAATGGATTACCTGCATCCCTAATTTCTTCGCCGCTTCAATATTTTCCAGCTTATCGTCTATAAATACACAGGCTTCAGCAGGAAGATTCAATTTCTCAAGGGCGATTTTGTAAATTCGTGGATCAGGCTTACGAACGCCTACTTTACAAGACAGAACAAAGACTTCAAATCCTAAGTCTTTCAGTCTCTTAATTCTCCCCGTTTCTTTTTGGGCTTTGACATGAGGTGGGATGATATTTGTAATAAGAGCTAAACGAATTTTTCGAGCTTTTAATTCAGCTAAAATCTCCCAGGACCCATTAATATCTTTAGTATGGTCTTGATAAGTCCGAAAGAATAAATCTTTTGTAAATTTACGATTTATTTTTATATTTGTCTGTTTCTTAAATTCCTTCCAAAATTTTTCTTCATTAATCTCTCCTATATTCCATTTTTTTAATAATGGTTTCCAAATCTCTCGAACTTTTTCTTCGGAAATTTTTAATCTTTGAGTAATTTCTTTATATATCACTCGCCACTCATCTCCCACTAAAACTGAGCCGAAATCAAAAATTACTGCTTTTATCATATTTTTATTCTACCAAAAAATCGCCTCAATAAAAAGACGATTTTATTAGCTCCGCCTGTACAATGATGATAGAATCTGTTTGGGGATAATAAAAAAACCCGCCTTATTAGCAGGAATTTATGGCGCCGGCTCTCTTAGCTTAAAGCTATTGTAGGCGTACCATGCACGCCTCGTTATTCGATCTTTTAAGATCTACAGCTGGACAATACTTTAATTTTATAACAATGAAACAATAATGTCAAGCAGCAACATTCTTCAGTTTTTTAAATCCGCTCCGGGAACTGGATGATGACAGTTTATTTTCCAAAAGAGACTTTTAAATCTTTGTTAAAAACCTGAGCGATTTTCTGAAGCGTATCAATGCTAAAATTTTGTTCCCCAGCTTCCATTCTTGCAATATTACTTTGTTTGGTCCCTATCTTTTTTGCTAACTCTGATTGGGATATTCTTTTTTGTTTTCTCAACTGTAAAATCTGGTAAGCAATTTCTAACTGCTTACCATATTCATCGTAATATTTCCTGAATTTAGGATTTTTCAACTTCTCGGCAAGATATTCTTGAAAATCCACTGCTTTTTGAATTTTTTTTCTTTTATTCATAGATTTTTGGATTTTTTAAAACATTCCGATAATTTTCTTCAGCTTTCTTTAATTCAGAAATTGGAGTTTTGGTTGTTTTCTTTAGAAAGGCATGAAGTAAAATTATAGTCTTTCTTATAAATATAAAGTAAAAAATTCTATTTTTGCTGTGGCCAAAATCAACTCTTAGTTCTCTAATCTTTCCTCTAATATGCCTAGAATAGGGCTCTTCTAAGTATCCTTTATTTAATCGTAGAAACTCGATATATTTTAATACTTTTGTTTCCTCTTTATTTCCTAACCTTTTAAGGTATTCTAAAACTGGACTTCGTCCTGATTGAATATTTTTGAAGAACTTTATTTTATATTCTGTTGTATCTTCAGTATATATCATATGTGATATGCCTGTCAAGAAGGAAATGCGGATAACTAGAAATCTGCTTATTAAGGTTCCACAGTAGTTGTAGTTGTTTCTGGAATAATTGGCGGAATATTAAGAAAAACTAATTTGGGAATTGCTGATTTTAAGCCTTCGTTGTCTTGGGCTTTGATGCCAAAAAATACATCAAGAGGCACACCGGGTAATCTTTTTTCTTTAAGATAATAAATGCTCCCAATCGGCACCTCGAGAGAAAATCTATTCGTTTCCGAATTAAACACTGGTTCACCTACCACATTTTGAGATTGCGACCACTCCCAGGATTGTCTCATTAAATTATTATTAGTTAAATTATCGCCTTGTTCTGCAAAAACATAATGAAGGTCATATTTTAAAGTATCTTGAGGATCTTCATCTGAAGCTGGAGCCCAAGAAAAAATCAAATTGTTGCACGAATCATTATCACATTTAACCTCAAAATTTAAAACATTAGTTGGTTGATGATAATAATTTAAAGAATTAAAATAAAATTTAGTATTATCATAAGCAATTAATTTCAGATAAGAGGACGGGCTATTAGCATACCCATAATAACCAATTGTTACATATTGATCAGGAGTAAAATTTAAACCTTGGCCATTAGTGGTTCCTGTAATATCTACTATAAAATGATTGTCGCTGGGTAATTTGTCAATTTTATATGATAGTTTTCTCGGCGCAGCAGAATTAGCCGCCATATTTCCATCAGCAGTGAAAATTATACTTCCTACCTTTCGAGTCCCACTAACATAAGTAGGGTAGCTTAAAACTAAACCTGGAATATTGCCACTTAATTCCCAGTTATATTTATCTCCTAAATAATCTGGAGGAATACCAAAACTTGACGAAGCATCATCTAAATCCGAGTGAAAAAAGAAAGCCATGGCTGTAAAAACATTATCAGTATCAGTAGTGACAGGAATAAAAGGATAATTATTGGTTCTAAAATCTAAGACAATTTTTGATGAATCTTGAAGAAAAGGATGCCAAGAAAATTCAGTAATATAAGGAATTAAGGGCGAAGGTAGAAGAGTAGTAGTTGTTGTAGGAAGAAGGTTTTGACATTCAGCTTCTAAACTTTTTGGGCTTGAACAATTTTGAATTTCAAAATCATTAAAATTATTATCAGAATCTATAAAATTATCATTGAGATATTTTCTGTGAATGCTTTTTCCGGGATCGGGATTAATGGCACAATTTCCTTCACAATCATTTGCTTCTCCAAAACCAACTTTATCAACAATCTCCCTGTTTGGATTTTTTAAAACTATTGTATTGTTATCGGTAACACTATAATTAGAATCTAATATATCAGCTATGCCTTGATAAGTACTTGAGGAGTGGCTAATTAAGAAATATCCAGAAGAATTAATAATTTTCCCTTCAAATAAATCACTGGGAACTAAAGAGGAAAATTCGTTGCTTTGACTTGTTTTCTTTTGTAAATACCAGCCAGTTAAATTTACTTCAAAATTATTTGGGTTATAAAGCTCAATAAATTCATTGTAAACATTAGTTTTCCCGTCAGAAGATAAACCAGCAACCTTAATTTCAGTAATAAGAATTTTTGCATAATTAGGTTTAGTTGTTGTAGTGGTTGTGGTAGTCGTCGTTTGAGTAGTTGTTGGAGTAGTAACTGTAGTGGTTGTATTTGAAACATTAGAAGAGCCACCAGAATTAACAACAACATAACCATTACTATTTTCTTGCTTCGGTGTCCCATTAATTAAAGCGCTGGTCTGCCAGGTGAGATCTAATTTTCTTTCCATAGTTCTTTTAGAAGTATTATCACCAGCTGGCCAATCCGGTTGGGCAAAAACCTCATCTCGAAGTTGGCAAGAATTATCAAAAAGTCTTAAGCCTTCATTCTGATTAGCTAAACTCCCAACGTAAATTATATCCGCAGAAATATTAGGAACTGTTTCCTCATTAGTTCTTTCTAAAAGTAAAAATTGCCCCGCTCCTAACCTTGCTGTACTAGGAAAAATAATTTTTATTTGTTCACCTTGATCAAGCAGTTGCCAGTTCGAAAGATCAATTATTCCAGAAGAAACATTTTTTAATTCTATCCATTCATCATTTGAACTATTCGAAGTTCCAATCCAGGCAACCTCATTTATTATTATTTTATTTCTTAAAGGAAATTGAGAAGTTGAAAAAGAACAAAGATTGGTTTTTATAGTAGTTGTCGTAGTAGTTTTAAGAGTAGTAGTTGTTGTCTGTTTTAACGTAGTAGTGGTTGCTTTCAGAGTAGTACTAGTAGTTGGTTTTAGAGTAGTGGTAGTGGTTGATTTTGTTGATTTTAAAGTAGTAGTAGTTGTTTTAAAAGTAGTGGTCGTAATTTTGGGAATAGTGGTCGAAAGTAAGGGTTGTATTGTTGTCGTTGATTGAAGTAAAGAATTATCTAAAACGACATAGTCATTATTTTTCTGAAAAATATTATTAATAAAGGTGTTAATTCCTTGAATTGCCGCCAAAAAAAGGTTGTTTTCATTCTCTTTAATAAAATTAGGATTTTGTTTAGCTTTTTCTACTTCTTGAAATAAAAGATTAATTACCCCAGCACTATTAATCACTGATTTTTTAGATAATCTTTCCCAATAATCATCTAAAACTATCTTATCATCTAAAGAATAAAGTGTTGGCCCACTTAATCTCCATTGAATATTTGGTACAATTAAGGCTAAATGGAATAATTCACCGTTTTCATCATGTCCAATTAAGTAATGCTTTATAACGCCATCTTGTATCTCGGGCGTATCAGGAAAATCAATTGCTGGTAATCTATATTTTGAAGGAGGAATGGTATCTGGGGATAAAAAATAATTATTAGAATAAAGAGCAATTTCATCAAAATATTCATTAAGAGTGGTTTTATTAATAAATTTCAAATCCTGAACACCCTTTCGTGTCTGCTCATAAAAATCTTTATTACTTTTAGCTGCGTATAATTCATAAGGGCTATTAGCACTTTCTATAAAAAATATATGAACGTTTTCTCTGGTATGTTCTGGCACACTCATATCTTGAATCAAATGTAAAATATGGCCTAGAGACTCAAAAGCCATTTTCTTATTTCCTTTTGCATATTCATAAATTGCTCGTTGCCAAGTAAAATTAGCGCTACTAAAAACAGGACTTTTTGCTATTGGTCCTAAACTAGCCATATAAAAAGGATCATATAGAGCTTGAGCAAGTGGACTCTGAGCCCAGTCTTTTGCTGTTAAAGCTGGATAGAGATATTCTAATCCCCCAAATTGCCAAGTTTTATTATAAATTGGATCATAAAAATGATTTAAACATCTTGTGGATGTATCTTCATCAATACTGCCTTTAATAATCCAAGATTTTTCTTCGGAACTGATTTTATTAATAATGGTATTTCGATTATAGAAATCAATAGCAATATCGGTTAAATTAGCATGGGTAGGCGTTGGGGCATAAGCCAAAATAATTCGAGGAACAAATAAAATATTAATTAATATACACAAAAATAATAAAAAAACGGTGGGGCTTTTATTCATATTTTAATTATTAAAAATTAGAATACTAGAATTGGATAATTTTCCAAAGGTTACTTATTTCTTGTCTTTCTGAACCTAAAATTAAAATTGGTTTTTTAATAATAACACTAGCGATTAATTCATTGTTTTCTGTTAATACTTCTATTTTATATTCACCGTTCTCATCCATTTTACCTTTTATATTTTTAGCATCTAGCAGATCTGCCATCATCTTATCCCATTGGCCACTGTTTTTTATTTGAGTAAATAAATTTTTATACTCATCTTGTTTATCTAAAATAAAATATTTTGAAGCCAAATCAATGTCTTGCTTTTTTAAAGCTTCTAAAAATAATTGATAAGTTTCTTCTGGTGCAGTACCTCCATAGGTATCGGCAGCATATTTTTGCTCTTCTGCTTTTATAGCTTTATCAAAACTCTCCAAGCCCTTCTTTAATTGTCGCGCTTGCCTCATTTGAGGACTCAAAAACCAAAAGCAAAAAGCACTAAATAAACCTATAACTAAAAATAAGCCAAGAATGATTAAATATTTTTTCTTAATAGTTTTCATAAATTATTATTAATTAAAAAAAATGGTGGGTATTTTGAAATTATAAAAATCTCTACCTCGCCCACCGTTTTTTACTTAATCTTTTTTTATTTTCTATTTCTTCAGTTGTTTGCTTCCTCGAATTCTCTCTCAGAGCTCCGGAAAGAAAAACGGTGGGGTAAACTTTCCAGAACCCTGAAAGAGAATTCCAGGGTTTACCCCACCGTTAATATTGATTATTGAATTTAAGCTATTTGATTATATCTCTTATTTTAGACTAAGGAAAAATTTTGTCAAGAGCAAATTGTGGATAACTTTGTACTGGGTAATTTTTGCTCTTTTACTAAGTAATTAATTATTCTCTAGTGTTTCCTGATTAAGTCTGAGCTTTAATAAGAATAAAGTGTCGCTTATTAAATTCTTTTTTGCCCAAGCTTTTTGTTTTTCATCTAAAAGCTCACCTGTACCAGCAAGAATATTACTATTATTCATTTTTTCTAGCACATCAATGCATTTTTTTAGATAATCTTTAAAACTTATTCCTGTTCGTTTTTCAACAAGCTCTTTGTTAATAGACCAATTGTTTTTCAAGAAAAACCAGGCATCAAAGACATCTCGATTAGTTCTTTCTTTCTCTTCACGCTCAAGCATAGCAACCAATTTATGGGCAAACATATCTTCTTTTACCATTACTTTCATTGAAATTCCTAAATAACTCTTAATATCGTATCTTGAACCGAAATCACGTAAATTAATTTCAACTTTAATATTGGGGGAATTATGCTCTTTGTCTTTATAAGAAAGTTCAAAGAAAAGATTCCATCCTACTTTTTCTGCTTCCTTCAAATTGCCATATCTTTCCAAAATTGTCTTTATTCCTTCAAAAATATACTTTTCTTTCGCTAAATCAAGTAAATCAAAATCTAAATCAACAGAAAAACGATTGAGGTCATAGAAAAGATACGCAGCTGTTCCACCTTTGAACCCCAAAATAGGCCCAATAGCAGAATTGGTAAAAATATCTTTGAGAATTTGAAGTAAAATATTTTTATGGGTTGATATCTCAAGAATCATATTATTGAATTTCTTTTATCTTAAAATTTTTGAAATACTTGTTTACTCTTTGGGTCATCTGTTTATTATCATATATTGGTAATATTTCAAAAACCCTCTTCCAATCTAGAGGCCTTAGATTATCAAAATAATAGTTCTTATATAAATATACGACATCTAAAAATGCTCTTTCTGGCATAGCAGCAAAGTAATTACCTTTATTCTCAACGCCGGCATTATTAGTAAGTATAGTATCTTTAATGTGTTTAAATGAATAAGCCTGATTATCGCAAATAATATCTCTTGATTGATAAGAGGCAACGAAGATCTGGCTATAATATTGAAATATAATACCGGCTTTAGCTAAAATAGTTTCAAAACTAATATAAGAGGGGGTTAATATTTTAGTGGATAGTTCGAATTTATCATAATTTTTATCTTTGGCGTATAGACCTCGACGAACATGATAAAGATCTCCGTGCTTGACATAATGGCTCACCCTTTTTTTAGCTGTTTCTGTGTCAATATTGTTCCACAGTAAAATTAAGTCTTTAAATGAAAAGACTGTCTTATTAGATCTTAAAATTTCTGTTATAAAGCCTTTTTTCATAGTTTAAGAGCTAAAGGTGAGTTTAAACCTCACCTTTAGCTCTTATTTTATAATATATTTGGATGACGAGTCAAGCAAAACAAGACAGAGGAATATTTGTTACCATCGCGCTTTTCTTAAAATTATCAAAAAATCGCCGATAAGGCGATTTTTGTTTTAATTGTGGATAACTTATTTTGAACGAAGCCCCGTTTAACGGGGCGAAGTGAGAAAAAAGGTTCTGCCGAACGGAGTAAAGCAGGTTCTTATTTGAAGTCCGTATCTTCTTTTATCTTTTCTTTTTGCTCATTGGGTTTTTCTTCAGATTTTTCTTCCTTACTTTTTTCTTTCTTTTCTTTCTTTTCTTCTACTTTATCTGATTCTTCTTGTTTTCCTTCTGGCTTTTCTGTCTCTTCGGGTTTTGGTTCTTCTTTGGGTTCTTCTTTTATTTTCTCCTTTACTTTAGGCGCTTCAATAGTCGGTTCTGCAAGAACTTCGCCTGCCTGCGCAGGCAGGCTTGGTTTCACTTCTTCTTTCTTTGGCACTTCGGCTTTAATTGGAGTTTCAGTTTCTCCTTCTTTAGCTTTTTTCTTATGAATAACAACAGGCCGTTTTTTACCTTCAATTATTTTAGCTCTAATCAAAAGATTATAGCAAGAATCAGAAACTTGGGCTCCGTTTTTGAGCCAATATTCAATACGTTCTTTTTTTAATTCAAATTTATCTTGTCGCGGATCCCACCAACCTAAAACTTCTTTCACTTTTCCGGATTTAGACGAAAAGCGCGAATCAACCGCGACCACACGAAAGGTAGTATCATGTTTTTTACCAACTCTTTGAAAACGTAAAGTTAACATATCGTTAGATGATAACAAAAATGCTTTTAAATATCAAGATTTTTAACTTTTTGGGCGTAAGCTTCAATAAATTTCTTTCTGGGCAGGACTTC
>Ga0210049_1005251_pt1 | contig 11098 bp, 10 predicted proteins | sample CryGeyCG2014_300_2_FD_183964 | JGI IMG/M metagenome (GOLD analysis project Ga0210049, IMG submission 183964) | Groundwater microbial communities from aquifer - Crystal Geyser CG06_land_8/20/14_3.00 (SPAdes) (version 2) | ecosystem: Environmental > Aquatic > Deep subsurface > Groundwater | place...
GTTTTTATTTCTTTAATGATATTAAGTCCTTAGATATGCAGGGCTGAAAATCTTCGCGAAAAATATTTCCGAGATTCGACTAAATGCCCTATCAATAGGAGCTAAAAATATTCACCGAGAATTGCTGGTAACTATTCAGCCACTAAGGCACCAAGGCACTAAGATTAGAGAATTATTCTTTTAATACCCTTTTTTATGGGGGCACAGTATCTTATGTATCCTTTGTGTCTTGGTGCCTTTGTGGCTACCTGAGCAGTTACACACTATTTATCCTGACATTGTGAGATCAGGCAGTAACCGGTAACTTTCATAGAATGAAGGAGTCTTTGACAAAGCTCCATAAATCTGTTACGATCCCTATGACTTTGTTCTCAGATAAGGAAATGTTTTATGAAACCTCTCGGTATCATGGCCGGTTCGGCTTTCTTCCAGAGGAGGGAGCTTTTTGGGCCCCTGGAGGGAAAGATGGTGGAAAATGAGTTCGGCCAGGCAAATGTCTTCCTTTCCGATGCAGTTGTCTTTGTACCGAGGCATGGTAAAGACCCACGGCATTATATCCTCCCCCATCTGATCAATCATCAGGCCAATATAAAGGCATTGAGAGACCTGGGAGTTAGAGAAGCCGTTGGTATCAATTCCACCGGTTCCCTGAAAATAGCGCTAAAACCAGGGACGATTGTTGTCCCCCATGACTTTATCATGCTTTCCGGGGCGCCGACTATCTTTAGCGGCGAATCTGACCATATTACGCCGACCATGAGTGAAGATCTCCGTCGGGGACTTATTGACACAGCTATTGACTGCGGTTTTGATGTTCTCAAAGAGGGTATCTACTGGCAGACCACGGGGCCAAGGCTGGAAACAAAGGCTGAGATTCTCATGATGGCGCAATTTGCAGATATTGTAGGAATGACGATGGCCAGTGAGGCGGTAATCGCCGGAGAATTAGATATATCTTATGCGTCTCTCTGTTCTATAGATAATTATGGTCATGGTCTCGGGGAAAAGGAGTTGACCATGGGAGAGATATCAAAGCATGCCGCCGGAAATGCCGAGGCGATGATAAGAATTATCATGAGCTATGTGGAAAGGAGAAAAGGATGAAATTTTCCAAGAAAGGGGACGGTGGCGAGACAAGTTTACTCGGCGGACAGCGGATTCCAAAATATGATCCCAGACCGGATACCTACGGAACCCTGGATGAAGCCAGCTCCGTTCTCGGTGTGGCCAGGGCAATGGTAAAAAATGATAAGGTCAAAGAGATTATCCTTGGCGTCCAGAGGGATTTGCTCATCATAGGGGCGGACCTTTCCACCCTGCCTGCCGATGTTCATTTGCTGAAGAGGAGGATCGGTGAAGGTGATGTCGGCCGTTTAGAGGGAATTATTGATGACCTGCAAAAGGATGTAAAATTAAAGGACGAATTTATCTATCCGGGAGAGACAGTGGTATCTGCCCAGATTGATGTGGCAAGGACAATTATCAGGAGGGCGGAGAGGAAGGCCGGAAGGCTCAAAAGTGAGGGCCTGATCGCCAATGACGAGATACTCAGGCACCTCAATCGCCTGGCCGACATGCTCTTTGTCCTGGCAAGATTTGAGGAACAGAGGGAAAATGGAAATTCAAGGGCAATTGAGAATAGGGACACGGGGGAGCGATCTGGCCCTGAAACAGACGCACTGGGTGGCAGACAGGCTGAAGGAGCAATTCCCCGGCTTAACGATCAAAATTACCGTGATTAAAACTAAAGGAGACATTATGCAGGATGTCTCCCTCGTTAAGATAGGCGGGAAAGGTGTTTTTGTCAGGGAGATCGAGGATGCGCTTCTCCGGGATGAGATTGATATCGCCGTGCACAGCATGAAGGATGTTCCTGTGGAACTTCCCGAGGGTTTGGAGATTGGAGTCATAACCGAGAGAGAGGATCCCCGGGATGTCCTGATCTCGAAAGACGGCAGAAAGCTAAATGAACTTCCCCAAGGCGCCCGCATCGGAACCGGCTCATTACGCAGGGGATTTCAGCTTAAGAACTTTTTACCGGACATTGAAATCGTTCCTCTCCGGGGCAACCTGAATACGAGGATAAGGAAAGTGGAAACGGATAACCTCGACGGCGTTATCGTTGCCGCCGCAGGGATAAAGAGGATGGGATGGGTTCATCGGGTATCTCAGTTTATACCGGTGGAGATGATGCTGCCCGCCGTCGGGCAGGGGGCAATCGGGATAGAACTCCGCGTAGATGATAAAAAGGTGAGAGATACCATTTCCTTTGTTAACCATCCGTCCACGCGGCTGGAGGTGAGAGCCGAGAGGTCATTTTTAAAGTGGCTGGGTGGGGGTTGCCGCCTGCCCATTGCCGCCTACGGGAAGAGGCACGGTGATGATCTGATATTAAGGGGCCTTGTGGGGGGGCTGGACGGCAGGGTGATGATCAAAGATACTGTCAGAGGACGTATTGAAGAAGGCGAGGCGCTGGGTAAGAAGCTGGCCGATAATATCTCATCAAGGGGTGGACGGGCAATACTGGAATCAGTCATCCGTTGTAGGTCATAAGATGAAAAAAGGAAAAGTCTATCTCATCGGGGCCGGGCCGGGTGACCCTGGGCTTATCACTATCAGGGGGGTAAGATGCCTCCAGATATCTGATGTGATTATCTATGACCACCTGGTCGGCAAGGAGATCCTCCGCCATGCGAAGGACACCGCTCGCCTGATCTATGCAGGCAAGGAAGGGGGAAAACATACCCTTTCCCAGAAGGAGATAAATCAGACGCTTATCGAGGAGGCAGGGCATGGTCATATCGTGGCAAGGCTCAAGGGGGGGGACCCCTTTATCTTTGGGCGTGGTGGTGAAGAGGCCCAGGCACTCGCCCGGGCGGGGATTCCTTTTGAGGTGATCCCCGGTGTTACCTCTGCCGTTGCCGTCCCCGCCTATGCAGGTATTTCCCTGACCCATCGCGGCTACACATCTTCCGTAGCGTTTGTAACCGGCCGGCAGGATCCCACCGGGGAAGAAAGAGATATAGATTGGGAGGCATTAGCCCGTGTGGGTACCATCGTTTTCCTGATGGGTGTAAAAAATCTGCCCCATATCGTGGCCAATCTGATCAAGCATGGCAAAGATGCCGCTACGCCGGCAGCCTTGATCCGTTGGGGAACAACGGCAGATCAGGAGACCCTTGCCTGTCCCCTTAAGGATATGGGAAAGAAAGCGGAAGAGAGGCATTTTTCACCTCCTGCCATTCTCGTTGTCGGCCAGGTGGTTAGTCTCCGTGAGGATTTGAACTGGTTTGAGAAGAAGCCCCTTTTCGGTAAGGGTATCGTGATCACGAGGCCTGAGGCACAGGCCCACGAATTCGCCGCCCTCCTCCAGGAACAGGGGGCGCGGGTGATCTACTTTTCTGTCATCGAGATTGTCCCACCCGAGGACCTTCAGTATCTGGATCACGCCATCGAAGGTCTTGAGAAATATCAGTGGATCATTTTCACCAGTGCCAATGGTGTGGATTTCTTCTTTGCCCGCCTGAGAGAACGGGGGAGGGATATCCGTGATTTGAAGGGTATCAGGATCTGTGCCATCGGACCGGCAACGGGGGATAGAATTGAAAAACTTGGTATCCGGGTTGATCTCGTGCCGGAGACGTTTATTTCTGAGGGGATTGTGGAGGCCTTTTTCGGACTTGATGTCAGAGGTCAGAGATTTTTGCTTCCCCGGGCCGAGCAGGCAAGAGATATTATCCCGCAGGGACTGGCAAAACTCGGCGCCTCTGTCGAGGTTGTAACCGCTTACAGGACGGTGAACTCAGGGAGAAAAAAGGAGGACCTTGAGGAACTGATCAAGCAGGGAAAGGTGGATGTCGTCACCTTTACCAGCCCCTCTACGGTGACAAAATTTCTGGAAACCATGGGAAAGGGAGGGGGCTTTGTCCTGCCTCCGAACATCAAGATCGCCTGCATCGGTCCTGTTACTGAAAACGCGGTGCGAAAAGCGGGTCTTTCCGTGGATATCATGCAGGAACAATATACGATACCCGGTCTTGTGGAGGCAATAGCAGACTACTTCTGCAAAACTGGCTGCGGGGAAAATATATGATCGGTATTTCAAAATTGTACTGTGGAGCGGTAGAGGCCGCTGATGTCCTCCGCTACGGTAGGGAATCGGGAAAACTTCCCTCCCATCTCCTCCAGTTTTCTGCGGACAAAAAACCCGTGGTTGTCTGGAACATGACCAGGCGGTGCAATCTCAAGTGTATCCATTGTTACTCTAATTCCCAGAATATTTATTATGCCGATGAATTGACAACAGGTGAGGGAAAGCGGTTGATTGCCGATTTGGCTGCCTTCGGCTGCCCGGTGGTCCTCTTTTCCGGCGGCGAACCTCTGATACGTGAAGATCTTCACGAATTGGTCCAGTTTGCCGTGGATCAGGGGATGAGGGCCGTGATCTCCACCAACGGCACCTTGATTACTAAGGAGAAAGCGGAAGTATTCAGAAAGATCGGTCTGTCCTATGTCGGGGTCAGCCTCGATGGTGTCAAAGAAATCCATGACCGGTTCCGGGGGGTTAAGGGAGCCTTTGAAACGACAATGAAGGGGATTAGAATCTGCCGTGATGCGGGAATAAAAGTGGGTGTCCGCTTTACGATGACTAAGGGGAATTTCTCTGATATCCCCGCTATCTTTGATCTCCTTGAAGAGGAAGATATCCCGCGGGCATGTTTCTATCATCTCGTCTATGCGGGCCGTGGATCGAAGCTGATAGAGGAGGACCTGTCCCACGAAGAGAAGCGGATAGTCCTGGACCTCATCATGGACAGGACACGTGACCTTTTTACTAAGGGAACCCCACGGGAGGTTCTGACCGTGGACAACCATGCCGACGGACCATATCTCTATCTGCGACTCCTGAGGGAGGACCCTCAAAGGGCGGCGGAGGTCATGGAACTTCTGCTGATGAATGGGGGAAACAGTTCCGGCCACGGTATCGGTTGTGTGAGTTGGGATGGTGAAGTCCATGCGGATCAGTTCTGGAGAGGCTTATCATTCGGTAATGTAAGACAGAGGCCCTTCAGCGAAATCTGGATGGATACCTCCAACGAGCTGATGGCCAGGCTGAAAGATAAAAAACATCATCTGAAGGGAAGATGCGCTACCTGCTGCTGGCTCGCAATATGTGGGGGTAATTTTCGGGCCAGGGCGGAAGCGGCTACCGGTGATATATGGGCCCCTGATCCTGCCTGTTATCTTACCGATGAAGAGATTGATCGAAAAGTTGAAAGAGATTATAGGACGGTAGTTTTAGTGACAGGCGGGACCAGGAGCGGCAAGAGTAGTTTTGCCCTGGAACTGGCGGAAAAATTAGAGGGAAAGAGGCTGTTTTTAGCCACTGCCGAGGCCCTTGACGAAGAAATGGGGCAGAGGATTCACAGACATCGCAAGCAGAGGGGCAACCGGTGGGATACCCTGGAAGAACCTATCTATCTCGGAAAGGCGTTGAGACCAGCTCTGGGTTTGTATAAGACGATCGTTGTTGATTGCCTGACCCTCTGGATGTCCAATCTCCTCGGTAAATACCCTGATCAGGATGAGAACGCAGCGGAAATAATAGATGATTTCTTCTCGTGTCTTAGTGAGTTTGATGGCACACTGATCGTGATCTCCAATGAAGTAGGGATGGGAATAGTTCCGGATAATAAACTGGCGAGAATATACAGAGACCAGCTCGGTCTTCTCAACCAGAGGATGGCCGAGAGGGCAGATAAGGTTTACGTTCTCTTCTCCGGCATCCCCGTGGAGGTGAAAGGCAGGAAATCCCCCCTGCCCCCCTTTACAAAAGGGGGGTGAGGGGGGATTTTAAAGAGAGGTTGGGGTGATTTACAGATGAAAGATCTACAACTACAACAGATATTAAACAGTATACGCCCGGTGAGTAAAGACTATCTGGATCGGGCAAAGCTCAAAATGGACAGTCTTACAAAGCCGCAGGAAAGCCTTGGCCTACTTGAGGTTATCGCTCAGAGGTACGCGGCTATTGCCGAGGACATGAACCCATCCGTCAGCAGAAAGGTGATCTTTACATTCGCCGGCGATCATGGTGTTGTGGAGGAAGGTGTGAGCGCTTTCCCCAAGGGGGTTACCATCCAGATGGTCATGAATATGCTTGCCGGGGGGGCGGCAGTGAATGTCTTTGCCAGACATGTGGGGGCGAAGGTTGTGATTGTGGACATCGGTGTGGATCACGATTTTACATCTGCCCAAGGACTTGTGATCAATAAAGTAGGTTACGGGACAAAGAACTTTACGCAGGGCCCTGCCATGACATACGAACAAGCCTTACGGTCAATAAGAGTCGGTATGGACCTGGCCGACGAGTATGCAAAAAAGGGAGTGGATATTATCGGGACGGGAGAAATGGGGATAGGCAACACCACCCCCTCCAGCGCGATCCTTTCCGTATTGTCCGGTCTGTCCGCGAGAGAAGTGACAGACAGGGGTACCGGCATTGACGACGGGGCGCTCCAGAAAAAAGTGGATGTCATCGAGAGGGGGATCCAGTTAAACCAGCCGGACCCTCAAGACCCCATAGATGTCCTTGCCAGGGTGGGCGGATTCGAGATTGGGGGCATAGCCGGTCTGATCATCGGGTGTGCCTTTCACCGGATACCGGCAGTGGTGGACGGTTTTATCTCCACAGCAGGGGCCATGATCGCCGTGGCGCTTTGGCCAACGATAAACGAGTATCTCTTTTTCTCCCATCTCTCTTCTGAAGCAGGGCACAGCAAGATGCTTGAGCAACTGGGGCAGAGACCGATCCTTGATCTCGCCATGAGATTGGGAGAGGGAACCGGTGCCGCCCTGGCCATGTCTGTGATCGAGGCGGCGACCAAAGTCATGACGGAGATGGCAACCTTTGCCTCAGCGGGAGTAAATGAGGGTATGTAGTGATCAAAGGATTCCTTGCTGCATTACATTTTCTTACCATTATCAGGATAACAAAAGGGTCTGACATTACAGGAGAGAAGTTGGGCGCGTCAATGACCTGCTTTCCCGTTGTCGGCCTATTCCTCGGCCTGGTACTCGTGGCGGTAAGATATACCTTCGGTTATATCCTTTCCCCCTCCATTGTGGATATACTTGTTATCGCGGTCCTGGTTGTCATTACGGGCGCCCTTCATCTCGATGGTTTTGCCGATACGGCCGATGGTCTGGCAGGGGGAAGGGATCGGGAAAGGAGCCTTGCCATCATGAGGGACAGCCGGATCGGCTCCTTTGCCGTAACCGGTCTGATACTTCTCCTGATGCTGAAGATATTTGCCCTGCGGGAGGTGCCCTCAGAAATTAAAAACAGGGCACTTCTGCTCATGCCTGTCATGGGAAGATGGTCAACGGTCCAACTGGCATTTGGCTTTACTTATGCCCGATCCGGACCGGGAACCGGCCTTGCCTTCACCCGGTTTGCTGGGAAAAGGGAATATGTCATCGCCACGCTCATCACCGCCTCCGTCTCGCTGGGTTTATTTTGGCTTCAGGGATTGACGGTGTTTTTTATTATCGCCCTTTTTACGCTACTTTTTGGTCTCTTCTTCCAGAGGCGTCTCGGCGGCGTGACAGGGGATATCATGGGCGCCGCCTGCGAGATAAACGAGGTGGTCACACTTTTAGCGATTGGCGGGATCTCCTCTTAATTTCCTTACGGGGGAAAAGTATTACTCCTGGCGGGCAGTTTCCTTTTCCTTCTTTTCCGGAAAGACATATAGATCTCTGCCCAGTTTCTTGCCCTTTTCGTATATATCCTTGCCCTTCTGGTATGTCTGTTTACTCTTTTCCACCACCTTGCCTGTTTCATTCCTGACCTTCTGTACAGTCTGTAACATGTTTTCGGTCACTTTTTTATGGGGATCCTTACAGTAAAAATATCCACCAACGGCAAGGAGGACAAGGAGAAACAGCAGCGTCAGCTTTATGAGCTTCTTAAAAAGAAAATAGGCGATGAAAAACACCAAAAATGTAACCGCCATAACGGCTAACGGATGGGTGTAGAGGTAATGTATAAATTTGTCCATTGTTAAACCTCCTCTCGATTTTTATATGGATTGTACCGCACATCTCAGGCAAAATCCATCATAACTATTCAGGATTCAGGATTCAGGAGTCAGGATTCAGGAGTCAGGATTCAGGAGTCAGGAGCCAGAGTGAGATCGGAGGTATACATTTTATCCAGAATTCTGGCGCCTTAAGCAGTTAGGTTTCATCTTGACAAATAGCACGTCTGGTGTTTAGATTCTACGGTAAATCTTGAAGAGGTATGAGAATTGATCAGAGTGGCAGTGACAACGCTCGGTTGCAAGGTCAATCAGTATGAATCAGCGGGAATTATCGAGGCGCTCCATGAAGAGAAATTTTCCATCGTCCCCTTTATCGAGCAGGCGGACTGCTATATCATCAATACCTGTACCGTCACCGGCCGGGCAAATTACCAGTCAAGGCAGCTCATCAGGAGAGCCGGTCGGAGAAATCCTGAAGCCTCCATCATTGTTACGGGGTGTTATGCCCAGGTTGCACCTCATGAGATCGCCTCTCTACCGGGGGTGAGTGTTGTTGCCGGTAATATGGAAAAGGAATGCATAGCGGCCGCCATCCGTGCCATGGCAAGCGGCAAAAACCGAATCCTCGTTGGCGATATTTATCGGGCCAGAGAAATCGGGAGGCTTGCCGTGACGAAATTCCCCGGCCATACGAGGGCATTCCTGAAGATTCAGGATGGATGTAACTCTTTCTGCAGCTTCTGTATCGTCCCCTTTGCGAGGGGCCGGAGCAGGAGCCTTCCCGAAGACGAAGTCATGGACCGGATTGCCGTGCTCCGCCGGTCCGGCCACCGTGAAGTCGTCCTGACAGGAATCCACCTGGGCGCCTATGGTCAGGATCTGAGACCCCAGGCAAACCTTCTCCATATCTTAAGGAACGTGGAGGAACAGGGGACAGTGGAAAGGTTGCGCCTCAGTTCCTTAGGGCCGACAGAGATCACGGACGGGATGATTTCGTTGATGAAAGATGCGAAGATCATCTGCCGGCATCTACATATCCCCCTCCAGAGCGGGGATGATAAGATTTTATCCCTTATGGGAAGGAATTATGATGCCGCATTTTTCAGGAGGCTCCTGAAAACGATCTGGGAAGACATTCCCGATATAGCTATAGGTACAGATGTGATGGTGGGGTTTCCCGGGGAGGGAAAGGATGAATTCGGCAATACAGTTCGATTGATCGAGGAACTTCCCTTTGCCTATCTCCATGTCTTCCCTTACTCTGAACGACCCGGTACGCGCGCCGCAAGGCTGCCGGGGCGGGTCAGCCAGGCCGAAAAAAAAAGGCGGGTGGAGATATTGAGAGAGCTTGGGAAATATAAGAGAGATGCCTTTGCCAAGAGATTTAAAGAAAAAAAACTGTCTGTCCTCATTGAGACTGAAGAAGACGGCGCTGGTTTCATGAGAGGATTTTCTGACAATTATATTCCCGTGGTGGTCGCAGGTGGCGATTCTGCCCTTACCAACCAAATTATCCCTGTAATCCCAGATCATGCTCAAGATGGAAAGTTATTCGGAAAATTTTATTCGGAAAGTTTTATATGGGTGGATGGAAGGAGTATCAGTCAGTGACTGAAGAAGAAACACAAATGAGACCCAACAGTGAAACGGACAGTAGTAATTCCCTTTTCCCTGCCGGGGATGAACAGGAGGTAAGTGGGCTTTCAGAGGAAAGGATAGAAGCCCTCAGGAATTTTGAACAGATAATTTCCTATCAGTTCATGGATATCAGCCTCCTGGATAATGCCCTTACACATAAGTCTTTTGTCCATGAAAATCCGACACTTAACCGCAAGGACAATGAGAGGCTCGAATTTCTCGGAGATGCCGTCCTTGAACTATGCGTCAGCGACCTGTTGATGAAGATGTATCCAGATTATACAGAGGGTCAACTTTCAAGACGAAGGTCGTCCCTCGTGAACGAGTCGCCACTGGCAGATCTGGCCCAGAAATTTAAGGTTGGAGATTACCTCCTCTTCGGCAAGGGAGAGGAAAGCTCCGGCGGCAGGACGAAAAGCTCTATTCTTGCCAATACCTTCGAAGCCGTCATCGCCGCAATATATTTTGACTGCGGTTTCGAGAAGACAGAAGAATTTATCAGGCATCTCGTTGACTCCCTGATTGAGAGAGGTGCGAGACTTGTTGTTTATAAAGACTATAAAACGGTGGTCCAGGAAATCAGTCAAACCCGTTTTAAAGAGATGCCCAGATACACCTTGATTGATGAATACGGACCTGACCATGACAAGGTCTTCGGGATCAGGCTGTCTATTGCCGGTGTAATCACCGCTTTTGGTACGGGGAAGAGCAAAAAGGAAGCGGAACAGCAGGCGGCAAAGAAAGCCTATGAAGAACTGCAAGAAAAATATAGCTGACGGGAAAATAAATGAAGTTAAGTATATTTTCACGACTGCTCATTGGTTATACTGTCGTACTCCTTCTGATGGTGGCAGTAGGTATTTACGCCATCTTAAAGTTATCCCAATTTACCAATGTTACCCGTTCAATCCTGGATATTGATAACAGGATCATAGAGTATGAAAAGAAGATCACGGATGCCTTTTTATCTCAGATACGATCCGAAAGGAAATACATAATCATGAGGGATGATGATCTCTATGACCGGTTTTTGCTGGCAAGAATAGATTTCGTTCAATATCTTAGCAGATTAATCTCCATAGCAGATACTCCACAGCGAAGAGAATTGTTGAATAGAGTAAAAGATTACCATATTCGTTACCAATCCTTGTTTGATGAAGAAGTTGAGTATCTGAGGGCAAGTAAGTCCTATCCTCAAAACCGGTATCAAAAAGAAAAAGAGAAAGCACAAGGGGGGATAACGGAAAGCCTTAAAACATTGACGGACTCTTCTCAGCAAAACACATATCCCTACAACGTTAGTTAGTAAATTATTTTCTTGCAATTTACAATAAGGTCTGCCATACTACGAAACAAACCTTTAAAAAAGGAGGCAGGCCATGTTACCAGCCATTCGAAGCGACGAACACGTTTAC
>Ga0210049_1005252_pt1 | contig 11096 bp, 11 predicted proteins | sample CryGeyCG2014_300_2_FD_183964 | JGI IMG/M metagenome (GOLD analysis project Ga0210049, IMG submission 183964) | Groundwater microbial communities from aquifer - Crystal Geyser CG06_land_8/20/14_3.00 (SPAdes) (version 2) | ecosystem: Environmental > Aquatic > Deep subsurface > Groundwater | place...
CTGGGACGGCCGCGGGTACCCGGACGCGCTCAAGGGCGAGGCGACTCCTCTCGGCGCCAGGATCCTGGCCGTCACCGACGCCTACGACGCAATGACTTCAGACCGTCCCTACCGCAAGGGCATGCCCGCCGCCAAAGCGGTCTCAATCATCGTGAAGGAGTCGGGGACGCAGTTGGACCCCAGCCTGGTCGAGGCATTCCTGCACGTCCCCGACGCCCACTGGACGCAGGCGGCACAGGCGCACCTGGCAGAGCGCGAGGCAGCCGCGGCTTAGGCGGCGTAGATCACCCCCGACTGAGGCGGCGGCGGCGTGTTCCAGGTCCGCCTCGACGCCAAGCCCGCTTCCCACAGCAGCCCGATGACGAGGGCCTGCGCCGCGAGACCGACCACCCGAAGGGGAACCGCCAGCGCAGGGCGAGCCGAAGCGTTCCGGCTTCACCCTCGCCGCCTTCGTCGTCACCGCCCTCCCAGCGTGGGAGCAGGCCGTCAGCGCCCTCAGCGTCCACAACGTCCCCTGCCACCACCTGACCGATGAGCGGCAGCTTGCGGAGTTAACGGGGATTCGGTTCTGAGTTCGTCGGTTTTCGTAGCCGGTATCCTTCGGTCCCGGCCCCGTCTGCCGGGCAATTGCCGCCAGCGGGAGCGCGTGCTACAATCGGCAGCCCAGCACGTGCAGATCGGGGCGGACATCGGAGCCAAACGATGACCACAAAGCTCACCCTCGTCATGGATCCCAATGTCATCTCCTCCGCCAAGACGTATGCGCACGCGCGGCACACGTCGGTCTCGAAGGTGGTCGAGAACCTTCTGCGGCTCCTGTCGGCAGAGCCCAGACCGGTTCCTTCCGAACTGGGCCAACTCGGTCCAATCACCGCGTCGCTCACTGGGGCCATTCCCCTCCGCTCCGGGGACGAGAGCAAGACGACCCAGGAGTTGATCCGTGAGGCGAAGCAGGAGCGCTTCCTGTGAGACGGGTCTTCATTGACAGCGACGTGATCCTCGATTGCGTACTCAACCGGGTACCGTTCTCCGCGGAGTCGAGCGCCCTCCTCAGTGCCTGTGAGCTTGGGCATCTGGAGGGAATCACGTCGACGTTGGTTCTCGCCAACTGCTACTACGTCTTCTGCCGACAGGCCGATGCCTCAAGCGCTCGTGACGTCGTCGGGCGCCTGCGTACCCTCCTCACAGTTTGCCCTGTGGGGGACCGTGAGTTTGGCGAGGCGCTGGCGTCCGACTTCGCCGACGTAGAAGACGGCATCCAGCATTTCGTCGCAGTCAACAACGGAGGCGAAGCCATTGCGACCCGGAACGTGCGCGACTACGGGTCATCCGCGATCCCCGTCTGCGACCCCGCTCAGGTCCTCGCGCTTCTCGCCAACGCGGAACACGGCGACCCGGCTGGCCCGCTCCTCCCTCCCGCCACGACTGGGCAGTGACAGCAGAGGTCGGCGAGTGCCAGGGGCCGCCAGCGAGGCGCGCAGGAAGAGCCTTCCAGCACGTTGCCGAGAACGCGCCAGACGCCCGTTCCGTAGCTCACCCGGCAGTGCCCTTCGATTGCGGTCTGCAGACGCGACCCCCGGGCGCCCGGCGCAAGTCTGCTGACCGTGACACAGCGCGGCATTTGCAGCGGCGGCCTTTCCGGCTATACTCCACGCGGTCCGAAAGCCGATGCGGACACAGACGCGGACGGAAAGGTGTGGAGAGATGTTGACTCGCAGGCAGTACGCAGGGCTGGTAGCAGTTGCTGGGGTGACGGGGTTGGTTGGGGGCGGATTGTGAATGTGCTGCTGATGGGGAGAGCGGCGCAGGCGGGGCAGGCGAAGCAGACGAAAAAGGTCGCCGACTTGGTTGAGGCAAGGGAGTTCCGTGTTGTCGGCAAGGACGGGAAGGTGCGCGCCGGCTTGACGGTCTCGGATGATGTGGCCGGCCTCGCCCTGTTGGGCAAGGACGGAAAGGCTGGCATTACTCTCGGTACTCTCGGTGTGACGCCCGACGGCACCACCACCGGCCTGTCGCTACTGGGTCAGGACGGGAAAGTGCGCTGCACTCTCGGCTCGACCCCTGACAACGGCGCAGGGATGGGGCTTTGGGACAAGGACGGCAATGCGGCCGCTGTTCTCGGGTTTGAGTCTGACGGCACGCCTCGTGTGGAGCTCACGGACAAGGACGGGAAGGTGCTCTGGGAGAAGCCGTAGCCGGGGAGCGCTCTGCAGGCTCCGCCCCCTCGCCGGCTTGCCCTGGGTGCGGGAGTCTGGTAGAGAATCGCGTTCACTGTTGTAGGTGTGGTCTACGAGTCCTGTGGCTGGAGACCCGGCCGATGAGATCACCTTCGAGCGCTTCGCCGCGCTCCCAGAGACAGTCTGAGTCCGCGTTCTCCCGAACGCCCTTCTGCGCCCGGCCGCTTGCCTCCTCACGCCGAACACGCGCCTCCTCCGGCCGAACAAGCATGTTCGGCCGCCGAACACGTACCTCCTCCGGCCGAACAAGCATGTTCGGCCGCCGAACACGCACCTCCTCCGGCCGAACAGGCATGTTCGGCCGCCGAACACGCACCTCCTCCGGCCGAACAGGCATGTTCGGCCGCCGAACACGCACCTCCTCCGGCCGAACAAGCATGTTCGGCCACCGAACAAGCGCCTCCTGCGGCCGAACGCGCCTGTTCGCACGCAGGTCGCTCGCATCCGCGGACCGAGCACCGCCTTCTCCCGCCCGGCCGCCGTAGGCCGGCAACCGACTGCTAATCTCCGTTTCGCATCACCCGGGAAGCTCCCGAAGGAGGAAAGGAAATGCCCAATCGTATCCCCCAGAATGTCGTCAGCTATGCAAAGGCGATCAGCGCGCACCGGAAGCTGAACGCCGCGGGGCAGACAATTGCCGAACAGACCGAAGAGCAGTTCGACGCAGACGTCGCCGCGGCCCAGGTGACGGTGGACGCGGTCCTACAGAACGAGATCGAGGGCGCGAACCTGAGAGCGACGCGAGACGAGAGCGTTGAGGCGCTGTTGACGCTGTGCGACCGGTACGTCGACCGGATGAAGTCCGACCACGAACGCGACTCGCAGCAAGTTCGCACCCTTCCCACCCGGCCCGGCTCTGAGCACCACCGCAGCCACGCCTCCAGCAGCTCCGGCGGCAACGGTGCGCCGGACGCAGGCGGCACGGGCGTTCCGCCGCCGACGGTGTAGACAGGCGGCTTGACAAGGAGACAGGGGGACAAGGGGAAGGGGGGACGAGGCGAACGGCGCACCTCCCGCCCCTTCCCCACTCCACCACTCACCACTCATCACTCCCCCCCAGGAACCGATCATGCTCCCAACCCGCACAACCACCTACCCCGATAGCTTGTTCTTCCCAGCGTTGAAGGAGGCGATTGACGGGGCGCAGTCGCTGATTGAGATTGCGTCGTTCCTGTTCCGCACGGGGTACGCCAGCGAGACGCGGGCGGAGCAGATCGCGGAGGCGTTGAAGGCGGCGGCGGCGCGGGGGGTGCGGGTGATTGTCATCCTGAACTGCTCGCGGTTCGAGCCGGACGTGGCGGAGGAGAACTACGCGACGGCGCTCGACCTGGCCGCCGCCGGGTGCGAGGTGCGGATGGGGCCGCCCAACCAGACGCTCCACACGAAGATGGCGCTGATGGACTTGGCGCGGGTGTTCGTCGGCAGCCACAACTTGACCCGCGGCGCGCTCAGCTTCAACCGCGAACTGACCGTCTACTCCCCCAACCGCGAGATGGTCAGCCGGGTGTCGCGTTACTTCCGCGAACTGTGGAACGTCTCGAAGCCGCTGGCCGAGGTCCCGCCGCCCGACGGGCAGGGGGCGGTGGAGATCGCCCTGCTGACGGTCACCCCGGTGGGTGCGCAGATCCGGGCCACCTTCGACGTGAACCTCACCACCGGTGTGGACGCCTTCGCAGCCGTCGCGGCAACCGATGGGAGCCTCGCCGGGGCGACCATGGGACCCTCGGTGGCGCCGACCGAGCGCGAAGCCTTCGTCACCCCGGCGGTGCCGGAGGGAACGGAACTGTACGTGGCCGTGCGCGCCTACTCCGCCGGTCAGGCCATTGCCACCAGCGAGAAGTTCCGCCTCGTCTACCAGCCGACGGAACCGGGCGGCGAGGGCGAAGGAGACGGCGACGGCGGCGGCGAACCCCCGCCGCCCGAACCGCTCACCGCGCCGACGCTCGTGTCCGTCGCGTGGGCGTCGGAGACGACAGTCACCCTCACCTGGGAGTTCGTCGGCTGCACCGACTTCCAGCGCTTCGTCATCGAGCGGGAGAACCTGACGCAGGAGTGGCAGCCGTTAGGCTTCGTCTACGACTCCGCCGCCCGCCAGTGGACCGGCAGCGCCGCCGACACGACAGAGTCCACCCCCTTCCGCGTGGTCGTCTACAACCTGGCCGACGAGAGCGCCGCAAGCAACGAACTGGCGGTCCCCGACAGCCCGCCGCTGCTCCTGGCGCCAACGCTCCAGTCGGTGACCCAAGTCGGCGCCGAGAACATCACCGTCGCCTGGGCCTGGACCGGCCCCGAGGGCTTCCACCGGTTCGAGGTGCAGCAGCGGGACAGTCTGGGCGACTGGACAGTCCTCGCCACCAGCTTCGACCCGGCGACGCAGGAGTGGACCGGTCCCGCCCTGAGCATGGACCCCGCCCAAACCGTCCGCGTGGTCGTCTTCAACATGAGCGAAGAGTCGCAAGCCAGCGACGAACTCCCCATCACCCTCGCAGGCCCCGGCACCCTCCAAGCCCCCGTGATCCTGCACGCCGAGATCTACGAGTCCGGCGGCGACCTCTACATCGTCTGGAGTTGGGAGAACAACTCCCCCGAGCCGCCCTTCGACCACTTCCTGGTCCAACAGATGGACGGCATGGGCACCTGGCAAACCCGCGTCACCCTCTCCGACCCCACCACCCAGAACTGGACTGGCGCCCCGATGCCCGTGCCGTTCCCGAGGCACTTCCGCGTGGTGGCGGTGGATACGATGGGTGGGGAGGCGGTTAGTGAGGCGGTGGAGGTGGGGGCGTAGCTGTTGACGGAGGCAGGTGCGTGTGATATGGTTGCGCTTGCCTGCGCAGCCGTAGAGACTCCCCCAAGAAGGTGATTCCGCTGGTCAAACGCATCCTGATACTGGACGCCGACCCCGACACCTGCAACCTTCTCAAGACCGCCCTCACCCGCGACGGCTATGCCGTCGACTATGCCTACCACGGAGACGAGGCATGGCGTACCCTCCACACGAAGGGCGCCGACCTGCTCCTGTTGGACGTCGGGCTTCCAGGCGCGAATGGGTGGGAGTTCGCCCGACGCCTGCGGGAGGACGCGCGCGTAGCCGGTCTCCCGATAATCGTCGTCACGGCGCACACAGGTCTGCTCAGTCGCGCAGCCTCGCGGGTTTACCATGTCGCCGACTTTATCCCGAAGCCCTTCGCAACCGCGACCGTGCGGGCTGCAGTGAAGACCGTGATCGGCCCTTCGGGCGCAACCAAGCGGGTCTGAGTCGGCGTCCGGAGCTCGCCCCTCTCCCCTGCTCTGCTACTTCGCCGCGAGGGTCGTCACCAGTGCCAGCAGGTCCGGGCCGTGCAGGGCGCCCTTCTCCACCTGTCTGCCCGCGAGGGTTGCATCCGCAGTCGCCGCCAACGAGCCGGCCAACGCCTGGACTTCGTCGAACGCAGTCGCCGCGTCAGCGGTGATCCCCGGGTGCCACACGAGCAGCGGGACCGGGCCGCTGCTGTGTCCCTTCATCGGGCAAGGGGTCGAGTGGTCGCCGGTTACGGCCAGCAGGCACTGGTCGATGAGCTTCTCTTTGAGCGGCTGGAAGAAGTGGGTGTCGATCAGCTCGATACAGCGGGTCTTCAGGTCCGCCTCGCCATCGTGTCCGGGGAGGTCGGGTCCCTTGATGTGAACGTACAGCCCGTCGTACTCCTCGATGGACGCCTCGACGGCTTCCCGGAACTTGGTGTAGTCGGAGATCATCTTCTCTTCGGTCATCTTGCCCTGGCCGGTGTCGACGGGCACGACGCCCATGCCGATCATGAGGGCGATGCCGCATTCCACCGGCATCTCGGCGAGGACCGCCATCTTCGCGCCGTAGCGGATGTCGGTAGAAGGCAGCCTCGGCACCGTAGCGCCGGCGTCGCGAACCAAGACCACGTTGGCCGGGTTGATGCCGCGAGCGGCCCGGCTCTGGTTTGCCGGGTGGTTGCGGAGCGCGACGTGGGTCTCGTACACGAATCGATTGACCAGCTCAGCCGACCGTCTTGCCTCGGGAGAGTCGTCCATCGGGCAAGTCAAGGCAATGGCCGGCGGCGGGTTCGCAGGCAGCGAGACTGCTTCACCGACGTAGTAGCCCTGCTGACGGACGTAGGCCGGATCGGGAGCGGTGATCTTCCCCGACAGCGGCTTGCCCTCGGGGTCCCGGATCACCGCGAGGCAGCGGTGGCCGGAGGTGGGCTTCACGTGCGCGGGGAAGCCGAGCATCTGCAGGTGGAGATTCACGGCGTCGCACAATGACTTGGCCGTCTGCGGATCCATCACCCGCCCGGCGCGACGGTCGCTGATCTGCAGAGCCGCGTTGAGCGTCGCGAAGTTACCCCGCAGCATCAGGTCGCCGTCTTGCAGGTATAGCCCTTCAGCAAAGCACTCCACCGGGCCGCGGCCGGTGTACTGGCTCTCCCGGAACACGTCCACACCCAACAGCGAAAGCACTGCCGCGTCGGACTGTGGCGCGATGTACTGGCCGCTCCACGGCGCCCGCGGGATCGGCTGAAGGGTCCCGAGCTGTCCCTTTTTGGCGTAGCCGTCCAACACGGGCTTGTTCGCCCGCTGACAAGGCGTGACCACGCCCTCGCCAAAGTAGTCCTTCGGCTCCAGCCCCTGAGGCGGCAGCAGGAAATCACCCACGCCGTCCAACACAACAATGAGTACTTTGCGGTTCAGTGCCATCTAACGCTTCCTTGCCCTTCGCATTCGCCGGAATAAGCCGCACCGGTGCCTCGCACGACAACACTACCGAGGAGGTTGGCTGGCTTCCGGGCGGAAGGAGCAATTCTACCAACAAACGACGGCGGCAACAAATGGGCGGAGGGTCGGAGCGGACACGTGCGCACCAGGCGCCGGCCTGCCCGCAGTGGGATCAGTTCGGCCCGTCCACCACCGCCGCGCCCAGCCGCCGAAACGCTTCGTTCTCCGCGTCGCGGCTCTTCACGTCGGCGTCGTTCCAGCTCACAACCAAGTCGAGGCTTGGCATCACCGCCATCACCCGAGGGCCGCCGTGTCCGAAGCAGCCGAACACGTCGCGCGGGGCGTCCGCCCAGTGCCGTTTGGCCTGCCGGTCGATCCCGTTAGTCCACCATAGCCACGAGTAGCTGCCGAAGTGGTCCGTCTGGTTGTCGGGCACGGTTTGCGAGCCCAGGGTGCGTTGGCCGGGAAGCAACTCTGCGGCATGACCGGCCGACTGAGGGATGTCGTTGGACAACGAGCTCGCCACTGCCATCCGCGCCAGCCGTTCGCCGAGCAGTTGCTGCCCGCCCCAGTTCCCGCGACGCAGGTAGAGCCACCCGAACCGGGCGAAGTCACGCGGCGATATTCCCAACCGCCCCGGGCGGTCGCCGGTGCCGAAGGCCATGAACGTGGGGTCGTCTTCGCAGCCAAGCGGATCCGTCAACAGCGGATGCAGGACGTCTCCGTCTACCCTCTCATACGTCGTCTGGTACACCTTCAGGAACAGCAGGTCCCAGAACAGCGCCATCTGCCAGTCGTTGTAGCAGAATGCTGTGCCGGGCGCTTCCGCTACCCCGTAGCAGGAAGTCTGGTTGGCAAGGTGGCGCCAAGTGATCCCGCGGTCCTTGTGACCAAGGGCGGCGTTCAGTTCGCCGAGGCGGGGCTCGAGCGGCAGGACCGTGTCGTCGAGGCTCCGGATCTTCCTCTCCTCAAGCGCCTTGAGCAGGAAGTGGGTGTAGAGGGGCTTCGCCGCCGACGCCACGTCGCCTCGCTTCGTGGCGTCTCCCCACGTGTAGACGAGGTATCCGTGCCGCACCACGCAGCCGCGACCGCCTACAGCCTCGCAGAAGCGCTCCAGTCCGGTGACGCTCATGCCGACTTCGTCCGGCGTGCGTACGGCCCAGGTCACGCCCGGGAACACCGGTTCTGCCGCGCTCATACTCATGGTCGCACCGACGAACATCGTCACTTCGCCGAGGATGCTTAGTGGACCGGCCCGCCAGGTCGAGCCGCGGCTGCTGAGGGCGTATCTGTGTCTTCTCATCGAGCGGTCCTCCCGTTCAGGAAGAGGGCGCCGTCCGGCCGCGCCAGGACGTAGCGGCCGGGGACACCTTCTACGCAAACCCGACCTCGCCCGGAGGCCTCGTATACCCGCGAAGGTTGGGAACACACCGAAGTCCCGGTGCGACTTCGGCTCCGTCTGGGAGAATACCCTCTGTCCTACGTCTGCTGCACGCCTGCCGGGGAAGTTCCGCGAACTTCCACTTCGGTGTGTTCCCAACCTTCGCGGGTATAGCTGGTGAGTTTGCCAGTCGTCTGGGAGACCGCGTACAGCTCGCCCTGCGGGCCGACGGAGAGCGCGTTGGCTTCGCCGGCCTCTTCAACGAACACTCTGACCTTGCCGTCGAGACCGATTCGGTGGATCTTGTTCGCGGCCGGATCGGCAAAGAACACCTCCCCTTGGGCGTTGTTGGCCGGTCCCCGCGCGTCGCGGAACCCCTCGCCGGCCAGTGTCCACCCTGCGCCCGGAACGAGGACCTCCTGCACGCGCGGCGCGCTGGAGCCGGCTTTGACCGGCTCCGGCCATCCCTGCCAGAGGAAACGCATCGCTACCGGGAAGAACTCGTTCCACCCCGCCACGTGCGGCCCGTCGAGGGCGCGAAAGAAGTAGTCGTAGCCGGAGCACTTGAGCGCCTTGTCCATCTCCTGATCCAGCAGGTACCAGTCGCCCGCGCAGTTCTCCATGTCGTGCATCCCGGTGGTGAGGTAGGCGCGGAGGGGTCTGGCTTCGAACTTGCGGATGAGCGTCGGGAACTCGTGCCCGCCGCGGAAGGCGACGAAGCTGCCGCTGTTGGCGTAGACCCGGGAGAAGGCGTCGGGGCGCTGCCAGGCGGCATTGAAGACCGCAATCCCGCCGCTGCTCCCGCCGGCAATACAGCGGTCATTGCCGCTGTCCGAGAGCTTCAGGTCGAACTCCCTCGCCACAAAGGGCAGCAACTCGTCGACGAGGAACCGCACATACGCGTCGCCCACGGCGTCGTACTCGAAGCAGCGATTGCGGCGGCCCATTGTGTTCGGCAGCGGCGCCGGCGGGTCGCCGGGGCGGATGAACACGCCGACGGTGACCGGCATGTCGCCAGCGGCGATGAGCGCCTCCAGCACCATCCTCGGCGCACTCACCGGAATGAGGGTGAACGGCCCGTCCCAGTCCTGCGCGCAGCCAACGGCTAACAGTGGCGCAAAGGCCGAGAGTCCCGTTGCCGAGCGGTGTCCTGACGAGAATGCTGAGCACTTCATGTTTGTCGTGTCCCTCTCGTTACCTCTTCTGCCTGCACCGCTCAGGCGCAGTAGGTCCCGCACTATTGGCGGCAACGAGAACCAACGCCCGCTCACCGCTGGAACAGATCGGCGTGCGTCCCCATCCGCTCGAAGATGAGCCGGTCGTCCTCCACCTTGTACACAAGCAACCAGTCCGCTTCGAGGTGGCATTCACGTCGGCCAATATAGCTGCCGACCAGCCGGTGGTCTCGGTGAATGGGGTCCACTGATCCGCCCGCCAGCAGCGTCCGCGCAATGCTCTTGAACTTCCCCAGGTCCTTGCCCCGGCGCTGTGCCCGCTTGGCGTCCTTCTCGAACTGGCGCGTGTAGACTGGGGTGTACATCACATTCCCAGCTTGGCGAACATGTCGTCGGCGTCTTCGCAAACGACCAGCTCGCGCGCGGCGTCAGTCGCGGAGAGTGTGCGTTTGGTCACCGCGTTCGGGACCGCAACGTCGAACGGCAATCCCTCACGAAGCTCCACCTGCCGGTAGAACATCGTGATTGCTTGCGTCGCGCTCAGGCCCAAGCGGCGGAAGATGGACTCTGCATGCTCTTTGAGTTGGGGCTCCAGCCGAGCCCGGACTGTCGCTGTCTTGCTCACGGTCCTGCCTCCACTGACTGCCTCCAATGTAGCACAACCGGGCCACGCGGGCAAGGAAGGGAACTCGCGTGTTCGCTCCAGTGCCTTTTGCGGCGAGGAGCTTGCACAACGTGGCGCCAGTCCAAGCAGACTCCACTGGTGGTGCCCCCATGAATCTCGCCTTCCCTCTCATAGCCTTGGCCGTCGGCGTCTCGGCTGCGCCCTACAATCACGACCCCAACGTCGCACAAGAGTTGCGGCCGCGTGACGGGCTGCCCAACGTGTTCGCGAAGATCGCGGCCGGCGAGACGGTTCGCGTGGCGTACTTGGGCGGGTTCCCGGTGCAATCGGTTGAAGGGGTCGTCCGCCACGCGTGGCAAGCCAAGCCGCAGACCGACCTCTGCTTCGTCTACACCATCGGCACGTGGATGCTGAAGGAACTGCAGGCCGGCAAGCAGCCCGGATTCGGCGCGGTGATGGAGACGGTCGCCAACCACTATGGCATTCCGAGCATCGACCTGGGCGTCGAGATCGCCAAGCAGGAAGCCGACGGACGCCTGGTCTACCAAGGCACGGCCCCGGTCGAGGGGAAGCTCGTCTTCTCGGCGGATGGCGTCCATCCGGGCGACGGCGGACACGAGATCTACCGAGACGTGATCGCCCGCTCGATCCTCGCCATGCAGGGCACCGTCGGTCCCAAACCGCATGTCTTATACTCGCGAAGGTTAGGAATACACCGAAGCTATTGCACAAGTTCGACGCCTCTGCGTGCACAGCAGTGTGTTGGGTGCTCACCACACGCCCACGGGTGAAGTTCTGCGAACTTCCACTTCGGTGTATTCCTAACCTTCGCGAGTATACGTCGTGCGTCGGCGCCTCCGTGCCGGGCAACTCGGTGGTGAAGCCAACGGGCTCTTCCGAGATGTTGACGAACACCTGGCAGAGGCTGCCGTCGCGCCCGCGCCAGGCGGCGGTCT
>Ga0210049_1005255_pt1 | contig 11094 bp, 13 predicted proteins | sample CryGeyCG2014_300_2_FD_183964 | JGI IMG/M metagenome (GOLD analysis project Ga0210049, IMG submission 183964) | Groundwater microbial communities from aquifer - Crystal Geyser CG06_land_8/20/14_3.00 (SPAdes) (version 2) | ecosystem: Environmental > Aquatic > Deep subsurface > Groundwater | place...
AAATTGAACGGTGTTTCGGATAAAATTTTCTTTGTGCAGGGAGACCTGTTCACAGCAATAAGGATTGGAGAAAGATTCGATTTGATTCTCTTTAATGCTCCATACTTGCCTTCAGAAAGTATTGAGAATACGTCTTGGCTTGGGCGTGCTTGGTCTGGCGGGGTTGCTGGTAGACAAGTTGTTGACCGCTTTATCTCTGAAGCACCAAAATATCTGAAGCGGGATGGGCATGTCTTTTTGATGCAGTCCACTTTGTCTAATGTTGATGAAACTCTAAGAAAGGTTGAAGAAAATGGCTTAAAAGCGAGTGTTGTTGCAGGGTGTGATTTGCCATTTTTTGAAGCAATAGTGCTTGTGAAAGCGGAACGCTGAATTTTTTGGGAAGTTAAATAAGTCTATTCATATAATTTAGGATGGATGGTTTAGATGGAGAAAATGGTTGGATATTGTGGAATAGTCTGTTCTGATTGTCCGGTTTTGATGGCGACACGGAAGAATGATGATGCGGAGAGGCGGCGAGTTGCTGAAGTGTTTACTAAACAATATGAGAGAGAATATAAGCCAGAGGACATTAACTGTGACGGTTGTTTGAGCGATAGTCCACGAATTTTCAGCTACTGCAATGTGTGTGAAATAAGGAAGTGTGGAAAGGAGAAAAGCGTTATGAACTGTGCTTCCTGCGCAGATTATCCATGTGAAAAGCTGTCCAAACTGTTTGCTGGATATTCAAAAGCAAAGGAAACATTGGATGAAATAAGACGTGAGTATGGCATCATTTGAGGGAGCCTTGTCTATTGAAGGAGTTTCTGTAGTCTTAGCTCGTCTCTTACTGGCAGTCCACCTATCCCTTTCAGGACCATGCCATGCTTTTCCGCTATAACGTTAGGTTTTACTTCGTAAATCTGAAACCCGAGGGACTGGTAAAATGCTAAGGCTGGCAAATCGTCATTTGAAGTTGAAACTAGCAGCTTTTTCTTTCTAAGTCTTTTAGTTTCTGCTTCCACTTTTTCGATTAAGCTTTTGCCTACTCCAGCGTTTTGATATTGGGGTAATATGCCTAAAGCCACGATTACAATGGCGTTACGCATTTCAGCAAAAGAAACAAATCCAATAATGTTGTTTCCTGATTTTTTCGCTACATAAGTAGGAAGCTCTGTTACGATGAATTTTCTGTCAAAAGTAAGTTGCTCTTCCTCTCCCCAAAAACGTTGAACAATCTCCCGAATTTTTTTCCTTTCCTTGTCTAATGTCACTTTGTCAATTGTGCAGTTCAAAGTGGTTTTCTTTATACATGAGGTGCATACGGTTCGCAATTTAGCATGTTCTCCGCACATCAGCTTTTCGCAGATGCTACACCTGTAAACTGCGTCTTTTCCACAGTATTCACAGTTCATGAAGTTCACTCCTTTCATTATGTTCTGTTAAAAAACTATATAACGTGAAAGTTTTATTATTGCTAGAAAAGCAGTTGGAGGTTTTAGCTGATGTGTATCTTAGGTAAGGATAAGCTGAAGGAGCTTATTGAGAATTATAAGTGCATATACCCCCACGACTATAACCTGCTCGACGGAGACAGCTATGTCCTAACAGTCAAAGAAGAAACAACACTCAATTACCTAGAACACAAAAACCTAATAACTTATGAAACAGTCTTCGCACCACCAAACTATGTGGCTCATTTAACAGCAAAAAGCAAGTATGGAAGAATGGGTTTATCCTTCCTAAACGCGGCAAAAGTCCACAGCGGCTTCGTCGGAAGACTCGCCCTCGAACTTGTAAACCTAAGCAACGACCGCCGCCCCATCACAATCAAACGCGGAGACCCTTTCATGCACATAGAATTCGTAACAAGAGAAGGCGAACCAGCACCATACATGGGAGAATACCAATTCCAATACTTAACCGACGACGAAATGCAAATGTACATTCCAATACTGAAAAAGGTTTTCCCAAACTACGACGAACTCGCTAAGACATGGTTTAAAAACAGGCGACTACAACCATGAAAACATGACTGAATAACACATTCTGATTTTAAAACTTGATTTAAAATTCATAACTTTAATCAAAACACATCGTCAACAAATCGTTTAAATATAACGGTTATGGTATGCCAAAGGGGAATACAAAATGCGCGGAAAAAATTACAGAGCCGTTAAAGGCCAGTCTTACACTAGAACAGAATTTGTAAAGGGGTTTCCACCCCCGAAAATAAACAAATTCACCATGGGCGATACCAAGGCAAAATTCGAATATGAGGCTAGGCTTATAGCCTTGGAAGGGGCTCAAATCCGCCACAACGCCCTAGAAGCAGCACGCGTGGCAACAAACCATGAATTAATGGAAAAACTTACAAACAATTACTGCTTACGTGTTCAACCTTACCCGCACACAATCCTTAGAGAAAACAAGATGATTTTTGGCGCGCATGCGGACCGTCTTTCAGATGGTATGCGAGGGTCTTTTGGAAAACCCATCGGAACTGCAGCGCGTGTAAAACCTGACCAAACAATTATTACCGTCAATGTGAATGCAAACGGCGTCGAAATCGCCAAAAGAGCTCTAAAACTTGGAAGCACCAAACTTCCAATTCCATGCAGAATAATCGTAGAAAAAGTGCAAACAGAAGAGGTGAAAGCCATTGACTGAAATGAAAGAAGACTTGGTAATCTGGTTTGAAAATCTAAGAAAAACCGATATTCCATCCGTTGGCGGCAAAAATGCCAATCTAGGTGAAATGATAAACGTTGGCATACCAGTTCCGCCAGGCTTCGCCATAACAGCCTACTCCTACAAAAAATTCATTGAAAAATCCGGCATTTCAGAAAAGATTTACGAGATCATAAAGGAAACAGTAAAAGACCTAAACGATCCGAAACAATATGAAGAGGCTTCTAAAAAGATTCGTGAATTGATTGAAGCAACGCCCATGCCCAAAGATATTGGAGGCGCCATCAGATCTGCCTACGAAGAACTTTGTAGAAAACTCGGTTTAAGCGATGTTTTCGTTGCTGTAAGGTCAAGTGCAACAGCAGAAGACCTGCCTGACGCATCTTTTGCTGGGCAACAGGAAACATTTTTGAATGTTAGAGGCGTTAGGCACCTTCTTGAAAATACCGTCAAGTGTTGGTCTAGCCTCTTCACGACACGTGCAATCTTTTATCGCACAGAGAAGGGTTTCGCACATGAGAAAGTTTTCATAAGCGTTGGAGTTCAAAAAATGGTAAATTCCAAAGCTGCAGGTGTCATATTCACCATAAATCCTGTAACCGGTGACCCCAGCCAGATAGTTATTGAGGGCAATTATGGTTTGGGCGAATCTGTTGTTTCTGGGGCGGTTACTCCAGACGATTTCGTTGTTGACAAAAACACGCTAAAAATAATTGAGAGGCGCATAGCCAAAAAAACAGTGCAATACCTCCGCGACCCAGACACTGGCAAAACAGTTCATCTGGACGTGCCCGTTGAAAAGCAGGAGCAACCATGTCTAAACGATGAGGAAATAATCAAACTTGCAGAATTAGCCAAACGCATCGAGCAACATTATGGAAAAGCCCAAGACATTGAATGGGCAATCGACAGTGACCTATCCTTTCCAGATAACATTTTCATAGTGCAATCAAGACCTGAAACAGTTTGGAGCCTAAAACTTGCACAAGTGCCAGCAAAAGTTGAAGCTGAAGGAATGAAACCTGCCGAAATGTTAAAAGTTATCGTTAAAGGAAGTCCAGCTGGAAAAAGAGGCTTCGGCATAGGCGTGGCAAAAGTTGTTTCAAATCCAGAAGAAGCCGCTAAAGTCATGCAGAAAGGCGACATCCTCGTCACAGACATGACTAACCCAGACTATGTGCCCTTCATGAAACTTGCAGGCGCCATAGTAACCGACAAGGGCGGAGTAACGTGTCACGCAGCCATTGTAAGCCGTGAGCTTGGCATACCATGCGTTGTGGGAGCAGAAAACGCCACGAAACTAATGGTTACTGGGAAGGAATACACAGTGGACTCAAGAAGCGGCGTTGTTTACGAAGGTATAATGCCAACATTGACAGAGCAACTTTCATCATCAACCGGAGCTACCACACTACCAAATACAGTCACTGGAGGCATGTTTCAACCAGTACCGGTGACAGCAACAAAAATTTACATGAACTTGGGTGTTCCAGAAAAAATAGAGGATTATAAGGACTTGCCTTTCGAAGGCATAGGGCTGATGCGCATAGAATTTATTTTAGCCAGTTACATAGGAGAGCACCCATTATACCTTATAGAAACTGGGCAATCCCAGAAATTTGTGGACAAACTTGCAGAAGGAATGGCAACGGTTGCAAGGGCCATACAGCCACGCCCAGTTGTTGTTCGCTTCAGCGACTTCAAGACCAACGAATACAGAGAACTAAAAGGCGGTGAAAAATATGAAATTGTTGAAGCTAACCCTATGCTCGGATGGAGGGGATGCAGCCGCTACATAAGCTCATGGTACGAAAAAGCCTTTAGACTTGAATGCCAAGCCATTAGGAAATGCCGTGAAGAATGGGGGCTTAAAAACGTATGGGTCATGCTTCCCGTTGTGCGCACAACATGGGAAGCCAAGAAATGCCTTGAAATTATGCGCGAAGAAAGCTTAGAAAGGTCTAGGGACTTTAAAGTATGGTTCATGGCTGAAACACCTTCAATTGCTATACTTGCAGATGAGTTTTCAAAACTATGTGACGGTTTCTCCATAGGCTCAAACGACATGACCCAAGGCATACTCATGATTGACAGGGATTCCGAACGCTTAGGACAAATGGGGTACTTCGACGAAAGAGATCCAGCAGTAAAAAGAATAATTGCCCATCTGATTAAAGTGGCTCACGAGAGCGGATGCACGGTCTCAATTTGCGGAGAAGGCCCATCAAACCTACCTGACTTTGCAGAATTTCTTGTAAGGGCTGGGATCGACAGCATCTCAGTAAACGCAGATGCAGTAATTGCCACCAAAAAACTTGTTGCAAGCATAGAACAGAAAATAATCCTTGAGCAACTTGCTGAACAGCATGAAAGAGCCCGTGGGCGTTCAACCCTAAAGCCCAAAGAAGACTGGGAATGGGCGCCTCGATGGGGCGGGACGGCAGAATAGCAATCTCTGTGCCTCTTTCTCTCCTTTTATGCATGCCTATATTCTTGTGACTTTTTGGATGTGATGGCATGAAACAATTCGATTTCGAAGAAGAGAGAGTGAAGCAAGAAATACTTAAACTAAAAGCAAAACGCGTTTTAATCCAGCTCCCAGAAGGTTTAAAGCCTGAGGCAACACGGCTAGCGAAGATTATTGAAAAATCTGGCGCTCTACCAATAATTTCTGCGGATCCATGTTATGGTGCATGTGATTTGGCAACGGTGGAGGCTGAGAGTCTAGGTGTAGACTTAATAATCCATTATGGGCATTCAAAACTGCTGAAGTATGAGCGGGTTCCCACAATTTATGTCGAAGCCAGAGCAACCATGAATGTGAATGCCGCTGTTGAGAAAGCCTTACCCATGCTAGAAAACTGGCAAAAAATAGGTTTAACTACAACGGTTCAGCATGTACAAACTCTTGATGATGTTAGAGAAATTCTACTTCGTGCAGGAAAAACAGTTGTAATAGGCGACGCTGGACGCTTAAATTATCCGGGGCAAGTGATCGGGTGCGATTACAGCAACGCCAAATCAATAGCAAATGATGTTGAAGCCTTCCTCTTCATTGGTGGCGGAAAATTTCACGCTTTAGGCGTCGCCCTCTCAACTTCGAAGCCCACAATAGTTGCAGATCCTTACGAAAAAAGGGCGTACTCAGTTGATAAAGAGGCAGAGAAAATCATTAAACAAAGGTGGGCAAGCATAGAAGAAGCTAAAAAAGCGAAAACCTTCGCAGTTTTGGTCGGGTTAAAACCGGGACAGAAAAAACTGGAAGAGGCTTTAGATGTGAAAAAGAAACTTGAAGAAAGCGGAAAGACTGCATGTCTTTTTGTTGCTAAAGAAGTTACTCCAGAGGTGCTTATGGAGTTTCCAACAGTGGAGGCTTATGTGAACACTGCTTGTCCCAGAGTATCCCTCGACGATGCTTCAAAATTCCAAAAGCCGGTACTGACGGTTAATGAGGCTTTGGTGGTTGTTGGAGAGTTATCTTGGGAAGAATTATGCAGAAAAGACTTGTTCGAAAACTAGAATTGGAAATGCTACTTTCGCAAATTGAGCCACATCCATCCCCTAAACCAAGCCTTGAACAATACACAATTCCAGCCGACATTGCTGCAGTAATGCTCTATATAGCAGCTTATACGCATGGCGGCATCGTTGGTAAAACAGTTTTAGATTTAGGGTGCGGTACTGGGAGGCTTGCTCTGGGTGCAGCTTTCTTGGGTGCGAAACAAGTTGTAGGCGTTGATATAGATAAAGACGCGATAAAAATGGCTTTTGAAAATTCGGTGAGGGCAAACTTGAAAGAAAAAGTGCAGTGGATCACTGGCGACATAGACGCTATCCATGGAAACTTTGATACTGTTTTGCAAAACCCGCCCTTTGGTGTGCAAAGGCGAAAGGCTGACCGAAAATTTCTGGAAAAAGCCTTAGAAACGGGCAAAATTATCTATTCACTTCACAAATGTCCAGAGAAGGATAATGCCTTTATCAAAAAATTAAAAGCAAGCAAAACCAGCGTTGCGCCAGTCACTCCCTCTCCTTTCTTAAAAAATTTTATTGAAGGGCGTGGTGGAAAAATTAAAGCCGTTTACGCTATGATTATGACAATTCCGCACATGTTCAGCTTTCATACGAAGAGCAAACATGAGTTTGTAGTTGATCTGTTTGTTATAGAAAGGAGATAAAAGTGTATGGTGACTAAAATATTTTGTTTGTCTAGAAATAGGTCAACAAATAAAAAGGTTTATTGCGGAGCATAGAAAAGTACAGATATATCCATTTAGCAAATGTTTACGTTTAATAATGCGCAAGCATTTACTCGTGGACTTACATGATAATAAAAAAGGGAATTTAAATGAGTTCGCGATCCTCTGAACGAAAAAGCAGCCAATTCGTGTTGCCAGGCGAACGTCTAGGCGTAATCGAAGAGTTTACTCCGGGCACTGGAACATACGTTAAAGACGGAATCATTCATTCCGGGGTTATTGGCCGCGCCTTACTTGACCTTTCGAATAAACGTGTTTCGGTTCATCCGTTAGTTCATGGAGCAAGAGTTCCCAAAGTCGGAAACATAGTCTTGGGGCAAGTTTCAAATGTTCAGACTGATAATGCTGGTGTACGAATCTCTAAAATAGACGATAAACCGCTTTCTGGCTTTTTCTCAGGCGTTCTCCATGTTTCTGATGTGCAACTAAGTTACGTTGAGTCAATGTTTAACGTTTGTAAACCCGGCGACCTCATAAGGGCCAAGGTAATCAGCGAAAAGAACCAAGTTTCTCACTTGTCCACCAAAGACAAGAGTTTAGGCGTGGTTTACGCGTTTTGTTCGCAGTGCGGCTACACATTAGAGCTAAAGCGGCAAACTATGTATTGTCCAAGATGTGGAAAAACTGAAGAGCGTAAGACCGCATTAGATTATGGAAAAGGAATACTATAGCATAAAAGGGTAAGTGAAAATGAAAGTTAAAACATTGAAGAGAACCTCAAACGAACTTAAAATAGACGTAGATGGTATTGGGCATGCTCTTTGTAATCTGCTGCAAAAGAGGCTTGTGGAAGATGGAAACGTGGATTTAGCGGGCTACGACGTACCGCACCCGTTAGCCTCAAACTCCGTAATTTATGTCCGCACAAAAGGCAATGTTAAACCTGAGGAAGCCTTACGGAAAGCCGTGGAAAACATACGTGAGATGAACAAAGAGTTCAGCAAAGAGCTTCAAAAAGCCCTTAAGAAAACTTAGCTCTGGTCTTTATTGTTGCGAGCAATTGGCTAAAACCATCTATAGGGTCGTCAGTTTTTTCCAGTGTTGCGACGCTTTCTTCTAGTGTGATGCAGTTGTGAAGCCAAGCATAAACTATTAAAGCTTCGGCAGCGTCAGCCAGCATATGGCGTGTCATTCTTGATGGCAAATACTCTCTTAATCCGGCTTTTTTAATGGCTTCGGCGAGCACGGTTCCTTTAACTTTTGCGCCTGAAGGTTGTCCCTTTCTGTTCGATAAGGCTAGTGAATAGACAAAGTTTATGTATGCATCTCCAAGAGATGCCAGTTTATGGTTTGTCAATACTTCGGTTATGTTTCCATGAGTTTTTATGAAGGAAAATGTTCCAACGTGTTTCTTCAAGGGTGAACGCCTCTGCATAATGTTGTTCTTCGCTAAACTTATAACATCTGTTTTCTCATATTTGTTGATGTCTTTGAGGAATTGTTTTGGATTGCAAGAAATTTCGTGTGATTAAGCCTGAAATTCGTGTTCTCGGGGTTGATGATGGAGTATTTACCCCTCACGTAAAAGGTCTTGTGCCAGTTGTAGGCGTTGTTTTCCGCGGTGGATATTGGCTTGATGGTGTAATGCACACGAAAATAAAAGTGGACGGATTTGACGCCACAAGGAAAATAGCTTCTATGATACTTAACTCGCCACATTACAAGCAGTTAAGGCTGATAATGCTTAATGGAATAACATTTGCGGGTTTCAACGTCGCTGACATCAAAAAGCTTACAGCGAAAACAAAACTTCCAGTAATATCAGTTACACGTGAGAAACCCAACTTTGCAGAAATCCGCGAAGCCCTGAGAAACCTGCCAAAAAGTGAAGAACGTTGGAAGACTATGCTAAATGCTGGAGAAATATTCGAAGTTTGCACCAAAAGTGGAGGCGAGAAAATCTATATGCAAATTTCAGGAGTTTTTGAAGAAGATGCAAAAAAAATTTTGCAGTCAACCTCAACTCGAAGCAATATTCCTGAAGCGTTACGTGTAGCACATCTTATCGCCTCGGGGATCAGCGTCGTTTAGCCCCAATACTTATTGTTATGCAAAAAAGTTTAAAAGGGACTAAGTTAAGGGGAATGAGACGGACAATGGTGTAAAAAGATATGGAATTTTGTCCGAAATGTGGATCCCGCCTCGTGCCCAAAAAAGGGAAAGCTGGCAAAAGATCATCTGTAGTGCTGGTTTGTCCGAAATGCGGTTATAAGAAGCAAGCGTTAAGTAAGGAAGTGGAACCAAAAGTTGCAAAGGTTATCCAGCATAATCCGCAGCAGCTTGTGGCTGTTATAGGCAAGGAGGAGCAGAAACTGCGGACTTTGCCCACTGTTCGGATTGAATGTCCCAAGTGTGGAAACAATTTGGCTTATGTTTGGCAAGTACAGACAAGAGGCGCCGACGAATCTTCGACACAATTTCTACGTTGCACAAAATGTAACTACACGTTCAGAGAATACGGCTAAAAACCTTCAATCATATCTTATCATGAGCAAAACATTTTACAAGCTTAGTGTGGTAGATATCTCCCGCAAACCGAAATTTTTGTTTGAAAGCTTCTTTAGGTTAAGCGTACTACAAGCGAGTTCAACCTATATATAAGGAAGGGGGCTAGGTCTCAACAGAGAACAAACTCCACCCCACAAGCAACGACATATCATTTAAAGCTGAAAAGTTAATATGCAAATCTTTTATAACAACTAAAAATATATCCAATAGAAAGGTGACCCATCATGTTCAAACTCAAAGTAGCCGACGCAAAACTCCTAAGAGACATGATCACATCCATATCCATCCTCGTAGACGAAGCCACATTCAAACTCGACCCCGAAGGCATAAAACTTCGAGCAATGGACCCATCACGCGTTGCTATGATTGATTTTGAGTGGCCCAAAACAGTTTTTGAAGAATACCAGTGCACGGAACCGACAAAAATGTGCATAAACATAAGCGAACTGTTAAAACTGCTTAAAAGAGCCGGCAAAGATGAAGTTGTAGAGCTTTCTCTTGACGAGAAAACTGGGCGCTTACAAATAAAAATATCTGGAAAATATGCACGGGACTTCACAATGCCAACGCTTGAAGCCTCGGAAGAAGAGGTGCCAACACCAAAAATCACTTTCAATGTTAGGGCTAAAGCCACAACCCAAGGTTTAAGTCAAGCAATCGAAGACGCCCAACTCGTAAGCGACCACGTCAGAGTCGAGGCAGATGCAGAAAAACTGGTTTTTCATGCTGCTGGAGACCTTATGGGTGCAACAATAACACTTCAAAAAGGAAGCGACACTCTCCTAGACTTGGAAGCCAAAGAACCTTCAAAAGCAACATTCAGCCTAAGCTATCTATTAGAAATTGTAAAGGCGGCATCTGCAACATCTGACATAGCAACGATGGAGTTTTCGTCAGACATGCCCATAAAACTGGACTTCCAACAAACAAAAGAAGGAAAACTAACGTTTTATCTAGCACCAAGAATCGAAACAGAGTAACGTGAAAAAGAAAATGCAAAGACAGATTAAAGGAGGATTGAGAAAAATGCAGTTTAGTAAAAACCTATTCAAAGCAAAACTTCCTAAAGGATTTGATATTATTGAAAGCGTTGACGCAGACGGCAGAAGTGTTTAAACCAGAAGTTGCATTTCTGTTTAGTGTCCACCTTTTTCTTTGAAAAGTTCACAACTGTTGAGTTTTAATTCTTATTTTTCAACAACCACACAGACTTGTTAGGAATACATTTATATAACAGGTAGCTTAACGTATCTTTTGACCATAAAACAAAACAACAAAAACGACAAGTGTAGAGTGTATGTGCGTATGCACAACACATTTGACGTAAGGTGTAATAGACTTACGTAAACGCACTAACGTACTGACGTACACAAGTGCAGTAACACAGTAAGTCCAACTGTGGGATGTCTCATAGGTGGTGTGTGTTATGTATTGGCAACATAAAGTCGTGTTGACAAGTTTAAAAAACTCGTAGGCGTGTTGCTTAGTAAGTTAAGCCAATTACGATAGGACGGGGCAACGGTTTTACCACAAGCCAGGCGTGGACGGGCGTAAAGTGGTACATAACCGCCCCGAAAGGTTAAGGCGGTCTGAAATCCTGCCTACCGAAGTCCAAAGGAAAGTAAGAGACATTGTAAACACTTAGCCTTAACTCGTC
>Ga0210049_1005256_pt1 | contig 11087 bp, 5 predicted proteins | sample CryGeyCG2014_300_2_FD_183964 | JGI IMG/M metagenome (GOLD analysis project Ga0210049, IMG submission 183964) | Groundwater microbial communities from aquifer - Crystal Geyser CG06_land_8/20/14_3.00 (SPAdes) (version 2) | ecosystem: Environmental > Aquatic > Deep subsurface > Groundwater | place...
AACATAAAGGAAGTCCCTATATGCGCGCGGGAGCAAAAATTACCACTATTCACGCGGTGCTTGGTTTGTCCCTTTCCTTTTTGATAATTCTCTTATTGAACCTCTTTAATAAAGTTATTAACTAATTTCTCATTGGAGTTTCTTATTGGGGGCTGACCCCCAAATTACCCCTAAATTACCCTACAAGTTACAAGTATAGAAATTCCTCCCAAAAGATTATATACTTAAAACAAAAGCTTATGATTAAATCTATAGATAGGGATAAAAAAGGTAATGTCCTCCTGAAAATTAAATGGGATGTTGCTGTTTTTATAGATTGGGCAAATGTTTATAAGCTGGGTTACATAGTAATAACTAAGGATGTAAAATTTCTGAAAGTGTACAACGAGGAACTAACTGTGCATATATGGAAAAGAAAATGCGATATGGATTTAGAAATGGAATTAGATGCCTTTAGAGATGTCCGAAAAATACGACTCCTTTATATTTCTAACGGGAGATGGGGATATGAAAACTTTATATGAGAGGTTACTCAAAAGGAAAAAGCAAATCGTTGTAGTTTATATGTACGGACATTTGAGAAGGGAAATATGGCAAATAAAACGAGGGGTTTACAAAATACCCTTAAAAAGTTGGGGGATCTAGTTAAATAAAAGATGACCCCCTCCTACGGAGGGAGGCGAGATTGTTTTTAATATAACACAAAAATGTAATAATGTCTATCACACCTCCAAGGTGTGATGGTATTATTCGCTAAAGAACAAAGTACCTTTAAGGTTAATATCTGATAAAATTAATGAGGTTAATTCCAGTTCAGAGGAGTCTAATATGTATTGGACGCATACATCCTATTGACATTCTGATAATACATATTTATAATATCCGTATGACATATAATACAGCTAGTAGTACAGTAATAACTGTCTACAGGAGCGGTAATAGCAAAGTTATTACAATTCCGCCTAATATCCCTGTTGAAATAGGAGAAAAATTTAGAATCACAGGTACGCAAAAAAGATTGATACTTGAAAAAGTGCGCGATTTTGGTAAGAGAATAAAGATTGCAAGACTAGAAAAATATACGGGACTTTTCCCAGATTTAACCAAGGGAATGGGTATAGAGCAATTAGAAAAAGCTTTAGAAGGTGTGTATGAGTAATGTCTTCATTGATTCCAACATCCTTATATACAGCCAGGATGCCGCCTCTTCTAATTACAAAAGAAGTATGCAAATACTTAAAGGAATTTTAGAATCTGGCGGATCTATAGTAATAACACCCTTTGTATTAAACGAAACCCACTACTTTTTTATTAAAGCGGTGGGTATAGAAAAAGGAGCAGAGGCAATTACAAAAATACTAAAAATTCCAAACCTAAAACTTGTAGACCTTATATTAACAACAAATGATATTAAAAGCATTTTAAGAATTTCTAAAAAATACAAGTTAAAAACATTTGATTCGTTTCACACTTACTACTGCAAAAAACTACGGATTAAAAAAATTGCGACCTTTGATACCGATTTTAATAAAATCCCCTGGCTTAAAACAATTAACTAATTAACAACCCGCCTTTATTGTGGTTAAATATAAGTAATATCAAATGTCAAAAAAGTTATTAAAAAATATATTAGGTTCAATGCTTGTTGCTGTGGTAGTTTTTATTTCTAACCCGAAGGCGCTATTTGCCGCAACTTGCGGCATAAACTATTACCCAAGAGACAAATCTATCACACCTCCAAGGTGTGATGGTATTCTCTTATTAAACCTCTTTAATGATCTCTTAAAATAGTTAACATAAGCTTTATTACCAAAAAGTTATGTAATATAATTAAACTGCTTATGAATAAATTTTCCTTTGCAAAAATATTTGTTCTTTTTTTTCTATTATTAACAGCCTTCCCCAAAGAAGCTCACGCAGAGGATTTTGGATACAACATATATAATTTAGGTCGAGAATCCGAACAAAATATAGGCACTATATTAGATTTTGTAGCAGGTAGCTGTAAAAGCAACATTGTTAGATTCTGGGGATTCAACGGAACGCTTGGAGTAAACGGAGCAGAAGCAATTTCGCGAGTTTTGAGCGCGGGAGCGGGGAAGGGAATAAAATTCATTGTGTCTTTGGAAGACTATACGCACGGACTCATCTCTCAAAACCCTACAACTTGGTACACCTCTGATTACAAGAATTCTTATAAGCCGTATGTGCAAGATGTAGTAAACCAATTCAAGGGGCGGGTTTTTATGTGGGAGCTAGTTAACGAACCTGTGTGCGAAAATACCCCTCAATGCAAAGAGGCTATGAAAAATTTTATGGCGGATATGTCCACAACTATAAAGAACATAGATTCGGTGGCGTTAATTTCCCCAGGTATGAAAGCTAGAGGCGAGGGCGGAGATGATATTGGTGGGTATTACGACCAAATTACTGCATTACCAAACATTTCCGCTAATTCCTGCCATTATTACAGCGTTGGCGGAGAAACCTGCCAACAGGCAAGAGGTGTTGTCAAAAGTATGGGAAAGTATTTCTATGTCGGAGAAGCGGGGATAGAAGTGCCCGGATGCACAACAGGCGCTTGCACAAATGCTTGTTCCGTCGACCAGCTTCAGGGAAGAGTTGCGACAATAAATTCTGATATAGCATCTATAGGGGCGGATGCGTACTTAATTTGGCAGTTTGGCATTCAACAAAATGGGCTTTTATCTTGCGACCCCTTTACGGTATTTGATAACGACCCCTTGTGCGGAGGGACCGGAGGACCGGGTCTTCCTCAAACACCGGGGGGGAACCAACCACAACCCACCCCAGTTAGATGCAGAGATGAGGTTAGGGGGCTTGCAAGTCCCGGGTGGTGGAACATCGCGGAATGGAACGGGAGTTTGCCAAGTTATGTGAAAGATGTATTCGGAGACCTCCAATCCAAATATGCAAGGGTAGGTATTGATTGGGCGCAAGTAGAACCGTCGCGAGGTAATTTTCAATACAATAGGCCCCAAGCGCCTATAGATACCATTGTTAATACCTATTTATCCAACGGAATAACCCCCATAGCTGTTTTCGTAGCCGCCCCGTCTTGGCAGGACCCGAGCGACGCTAATTGTCAAGACCCTAACAAAAATGTATATTGCGATATAATTCACGAGGACTCTTTTAGAAATGCCGTTAGAAATATAATAAGCCACTTTAGCGGTATTAAATATTGGGAATTTTGGAACGAACCGGAGCAATATCAAAACAACCTTAGGGACCCAAATGAATATCAAAAGTGGTTGAACATCTTTTATGATGAGGCGAAAGCAGTCAATCCAAGTATAAAAGTAGCGGCGGGTTCCGATTCCGCCAACTGGTTTTCCCCAATTGCGCAAACAGCCAAATACGACGCTTTGGTTGTCCACCCTTATACTGGAAACAGCCATGAGGGGCCTCTTGATAGAGGAGAAGTTCAGCAGGCCGCTTCTATAATAAAAAGCGGGGCAACAGTCTGGATAACGGAATGGGGATACAACGCGGATGAAATAAGCGAAAGCACACAAGCCGAGCAATTGAAACAGGATATAAGCTGGTTGAATTCACAAAGCTATGTTGAATTTGCAACATTTCATTTACTGGTAGACGAGGGCTCCACTAGATACGGACTAATGAAAAGCGATTTTCTAACCGCAGGCATTAACGGCACAAGAAGGCTCGCCTACGATGTTTTCAAAGATTTATTCGCTTGTGGTTACGCAACTTCCGCAACTTCCGCAGCCTGTGAGCAACCCCTCGTGGCGAATCCGGAAGCGGGGTGCTACAATTGCAATTTTGAAGGAAGCGCTAGCCAGAGTGCTCCCGTTCCGCCGGGACTACTGGCGGGTTTATGCGCGATTCCTGTTGGCGGGCGAATTTGCAATTTTATAACTAGCGTGGCAGCAACACTTGGCATAAATTACAATGCTACAATCAGAGTGGACGACATAAAATCCCCTATAACAGAAGAGCATTTAGTGGAATGGTATGGGCAGGTGGACGATGTTAGTGAAGAAGTGCCTAATACTGAGGAGGATACGGGGTACCTAGCTTATTTTCTTAATCCGTTAGATTGGGCGATTGCCCAACAGCGGGGCTCCCAATACAAAAACACAACTTCAAGGATACTGTACGATACCCAAGTTCAGAGTGGACAAATTTCTGCAGAACGGGGAGAGGGTTCCACTAAAGCCGTCTATGGAACTCAAAATGCTGTGTCGGTAGTGGAATGCTTGCTAACGGCAAGTCCCGAAGACCCAGAATGTGAAAGCGTAACCCCCGACCTAATTTCAAGAACTAATAAGTATTTAGCGCTGATGACGGAGCAGAAGAGGAATTTTTCTCAAAATCCGCCCGCGATAAAATTATCTGATGGTGTGTTATTAGACAGATTGGAAAAAGATGTATCAGAAAATTTTGACACAAAGACATTATTGGCAAGTGTAGGGGGAGCGAGTTTACTTGCAAAGGAGAATTCAACTAATGAGAATGTTCTAGGTTTTAACACTATTTTTGGCTTTTGCCCTGACAAAGAGGATGCTCCTCAGCAAAGCCTCCTTTGTCCAAATACCATATCGGGGAGAGATATAAGGTTATCAGGAGTGATATCTCACGATTATTTTCAAACAGATGCAACTGGAGCTGTTTCTAGGGGAACTTGCAATACTACTCACACAATAAATGCAAATGGGGAATTAGAATCTTCTTCAGGGGATTGTAGTTTGGGGGATACACAAAGAGTAAGTATTGCTCCAAGATTTGATTTTGCTACAGGGACAACTTTAGATGGACAATTAGGAGCTATCCCTGGTGTAATAAAAATATATAGTATATTTATGCCTCCAAACTTTGAGACCGCTGATGGAAAAGACATAAAGAAAAAGAATGATGGAAAAGTGGATTTTTCAATAACCCGCGTCCCTGGAAATGCTAGCATATCTAGACCCTTAAGTGTAATATTGCGCATAATAGATGCTGCTTTACATATTGATACCAACAGTGTGGAGGGGGCTAATGTGGAAAATGGAAAGAAAGCAGAGTGTTTGTCTACCATAACTAAAACTGGGTGGCTGCGAAATCCTTTGGAAGCGCAAAGTATTCCTGATGAGTGTTTGGAAAAGAAAGGCGTAAAGCAAGACACTATTCCAGGTATGTGCGAAAACGGAGATGGTGGGGTTATCTATTGGAATAATGCAACGACCACATTTAATAGCCCAATGAATGGGAGCACAGGAAATGTTTGTGGAAAAATAATCATAAAAGACCCTAATCCAGAACATGGGGGGATACCTAGGAGCCCCTGCTCTAAAGCTACAGGGAGAGCCTGCGGAACAGTGGGTACTTACATAATCAATAAACTGAACTGCTCCTATGCACAGGCATCTGCCTGTGTAGGCAGAGAGGCAAATGAAACATGCGGATGCGCTAAAACTGAAGTTGGAAGATGGAATGCTCCGGAAGGAATATATCAAACAATAATAGATTTGAACCTTCTAAAAGATACTGTGTACAGTATCTCTGCTAAAAAACTTTGCTACGGAGCATTGGAATCCCCATGGTTTTCAACCAATACAAATTCTTGTGTAGATATGTTGATGTATAATATTCCCTCTAACCCATGTCAAAACTGTAATCCAGTGTCGGGTTGCAGTCATGGGGACCCCGCCCATAGAGACGACGATGATACGGCGGAATATTGCGGAGTTACGGATAACTGTTGCGATTACGATTGGGCTAGATGCGGTTTTGGAAACGCTGAAGAGATGGGAAGAATACCCTGCCTGTTTGGAGTTCAATCTTACGCTGTTTTATGTGGCGCTAACATGTGTCCCAACGGAACGGACCTGATACCTCCTAGACTTTCCGACTTAAGTATTTCGGATATTTCTTGTCCAAGCGAGAATGTGTGTTTTGCTTCCGCCCATACCCTTAATTCAAGCGGCGTTGAGAACAGAGCGTTCTTGGGAAATACTACAGACGGAATAAACTGGGTATTTAAGCGGGCAACTTATATGGAAGGAACGGAAACCGCAAATCTTGAAATAGTCCCAAGAATAAAATTTGTCAGTAATGCGACAGGTTGGCTGGTTGCGAAATCTGAAGGCTCAGTTAGAAATGTTATACTGAAAACCGTTGATAGCGGGAACACTTGGACAAGACAAGCTGGGGAACTTTTAGAATATAGCGGAAGCGTTAGAAACTATCAGTCGTTTGATATGCTAACAGATGTCTTGGGTGTTGTTGGGCCCTCTTCCGCTATAGTAAACACAGGAATACTTTACACAACAAACGGGGGAGAAGGGGAACGGTGTTCCTGGAACCCAAGTAAATGGTGCCCAACTTGGTTAAAGCAACCTGTTTCTTCATCAATTAGAGACACCAATACCTTTAATTCCGCTTTGGACATCTCTTTTTATAGTCCGGATAGTTTAATGATGTCGGCAAACGGGCATAGAATGTATGAAATATCTAATACAAACGGCGCATGGAACATAACGGGGGGAATAGTTAGCGGGTGCGATGGAAACGGTAATTTGGGCAGTAATATGGAACGGGTCAGAATGCTATCCGGGTCGCTTGGATACGCCGCGGGAAATAGATGCCCCGCTAAATACGATGGCGGGGTGTGGACAAAATTAAGCGGTTTTGATAATGTGTCGTATCTCGGATTGGACGCAAAAGAGTCTACTCAAATTTTTGCGGCAGAAAATGGGGCGGTTTATGTTTTGCATAGAGGGGGGGCACCGGAAAAAATTGTCCTGCCAAACGCGGGCAGGCTTCTTTCGGTAGAGATTATTGGGGACACCGTTTTTGTTGGCGGAGATAGAGGGAAAATATACAAATCAACAGACGGCGGCGTAACTTGGGCGGAGGTTGCCGCTTTAATCTCACAGCCGTAATTTATAGGGGTCTGACCCCTCCGAGGTCAGACCCCAAAACACTACTCAAAATCTATCTTAACACCTTCGGGGACAATGTCTTTACTCTTAAACCACGCAAAGACATCTTTTTTAATGGCATCCGTTTCATCTTTATAAATGCCGAAAACAATAACAAAATACTCGTCTTTCTGCCTTTGCATAATAGTGTATTTTTCGGTTCGGTAAGGTAAAAATTTTAGAAGGGGAAATGTTTTTTCATAAGTCTCAAACGCCTCTTGCGCTTCTGGCGCGCCTATTCCAAACCTCTCTACTTCGGTAGTGAACGAAAAATTGTAAGGGGTAACCCTTTTGCCCGCTATACTTAAAGTATACGCAGTTTTTGCCAAAAGCTCTTTTTGCGGTTTAATTTCAATGCTTTGTCCGTTTGACGCAACCGAAATATCCCATTCGGCGGGCGGAGTTGAAACAACTTTAACATTCTCGCTTAAAATCTTGGGCGCCTTCCTACTAAAATAAACTTTAATCGTTATTTCTCGCGAAGTATCCCTAGCGCCGCCAACAGGTTCAGTTTTAATAATCTCAATAGGGAGAAAGAAAAAATAATAAAGCGCCAAGCTCGCCAGAAATGTCAAAACTCCTCCTATTATTAAAAGCGCAAACCCTTTTGTTGTATCCATATTAGTTAGCAACTAAAAACCCCACAAATGTTAAACCCGGAAGCGCTTCGGGGTTAATAAGCGTTCCTTGCGCGTCAAAAAGAAGCGTGTATTCGGTTCTTCTCATATTTGACCCCGTTATTTTAACTGTGGTTCTGTTTCCGGAGGTGCTGGATTGTGTAACAATTCCAACATGCCCCCCCGAAGACGCGCTGAAAATAAGCAGCGCCCCTTCCGGTGGAGCAAAGGGGGCGGAACCCGCTCTATATTTAGAATATAATGTTCCGTCCGCAGTATCAAACCAGTCGCTTCCATTGCCATTTACATAATAATCCGCTCCCCCATAACAACCTACCGCTATATTCGCAAAAGCAACACATTGCAAGTTGCTGGGATAATATAGTGGGATTGCTGAAGAATAGTAAGCGGCGAAAGCGTTTGAACAGTTTATAGTGTTTAACACCGGTTTGTTCGCAACGCAACTCGGGTTTAGAATAAGATATGTCCCCGCGCTGTGATTAAGCGCCAAACAGTCTTTTAGAGCGCTAGCAATTGCCGCTAGATTTCCCGTTTCTTTGCAGCCGCCCCCTCCAAAATCAATTTGTTTTCTAACCGTACCGGTATCCGAAACTCCTACTCCTGTTCTGGGAACTATTTCAATAAGAGCTTTGTTGAGGTAAGTAATATTGCCCGTTACGGAAGGAACATCTTTTATCTCATACTCATAAACAACCGTTTGCCCGCTTTGCAAATCAATATGCTCCGATAGCCCCGGGGACATCCCGGAAAAATCCAAGTACCCATAGGAACCCCCCGCTGTTGTAGTTAAGATAATGGGAGCAAGGGAGCAATCCTCCAAGTAAACGGAAGCGCTGTCTCTAACAAATTGTATCTTTTGGGGTTTGCTGTCTTTGTTGGTAACGGTAACGATATACTTTATGCTATTAGTAGAGGGATTGTAACTGCCATTTTTTGTAACATCCAAACGGTCAAAAATAGCGCCTATGGTAACCGCTTGACCAGCTTGATGTATCAGCCCGAATACCGCGGGTATAAAGAACATAATTATAAAAATCAAAAGAATCAGTGGAGAAAGGCAGCAAGCGGCCGCGCCGAGAATAAATTTCCCAAGTTTGGCAACAGCTTCTTTGGTGGCTTCAACCGGTTTTCCTCGCAGTAGATTAAATAAATCCGAAATGAGTTTTCCTCCTATCCATACCACTATTCCGCTAACAATTCCCCCCACCGCCCCGAGCAAACTTCCCACCACTTTTGTTAGAGAGCCTAAAGCTTTTGAGCCTAGAATTTTGGCTAGCGTCCCCGTTCCTCCCCCGCCGCCTATGTTGATGAGTTTTGCGCTTAAAGAGTTCAGAGATTTTCCAATTTTAGAGGCATCCCACATTTTGGCAAATTTGAGATTACCCGACTTAAACCAGTCGGCATATTTTCCAAAAACAGGGATAGGCTTTATAAACCTATTAACAATAACATTTTGCGTATGGTCCAAGAAACGACCCAACCTAATTAAAGGTCCCGCAAACTGAAACTCCTTTTTAATAAACTTTCCCTTAGCGGTGTCTAGAAAACGAGCAAATTCCTCGGGATTATCCACATTAATTAAACTCCCATACTTGGCTCGGATATAATCTCTGAACGCCCTAAATTGTTCCAGCTCTTCCTGTGTTAAAAGATTCTTTTTAATAGTGTCAAGGGCATCAGAAATTGCGGAGGTTGCTTCAGTGGACATTACAGGAGAAGCTGTGGAAACTAAACTATCCAAGTCTAAAACCCCAGGGTATGTTCTCACATCCGTAAGGAGTACATTTTTAACCTCGGGGGTTAAAGCAGTGCCGTTAATAACCGCTTTATTATCAACCAACTTTCCCAGCTTTTTATACGCATCCCAAAAATCGCGGGGGTCTTTACCTTTAAGCTGTCTAGGGTCTAGAAGGAAAAAGTCGCTTGCCTTAAAAAGAACTTCTTTCCCCCCCGCCAATGGGAAATACGCCGCATTGGCAAACCTTCTAAGAAAAAGACCTTTGTCTCCAAAACTCGCCAACCCCAAAACATTGTCATCCAGCCAACCAATCAACTGACTTGTGTAAAAAGAAGGTGTTAAATAGGTTAACCGCGCTTTCCAGTTGCCCATCCAATCCGGGAGATGCGCTGACATTTTCCCAATCCAGACATAAGTTCTAAAAAGGGTATTTTCATCAAACGCCGCCTCCAGGAAATCCTGGGTTAGGTAAACATGCTCTCTAAATTGCAAAACTTTCTGCCAATCAAAAAGCGCTGGATTGGCTCCCAGCCTTTCCAAATCCCCCCTTAAATCCTGCGCTCTTCTATGCAAATCGGCGGTGAGCTCATCCACTTTTTTGTTTTGCTGTTGAATCCAGCGGTTAAGCTCTTTATGTTTTTTTATTGCCGCTGCTCTAACTTTAGGGGGAACAAAGGGGTTTCCTATAAACTGCGTTTCCAGCGTAAAAAGTTGACCGTTTATAAGCGTCATTTTGCTCTCATAAAAGCTTTTTGCCTTCTCAAATTCCGCGGTGCTCATAAGACCTCGCGCGGAAGCGGCGGTTGCTCCGGAAAGAGCCGCGGGGGTGGATTTACCAAATATCTTTTTAAGAGCCGCAGCATTGCCACTTATTACAGAAGCGATATCTGCATCGGACATTGCGTACAACTTTTGAGCGGAAATTCCTGTTTTTTTGGAAATGTCGGCGCAAAGCTGGTATTTAAAAATAGGGTTGTCCAGCTTGGGGTCAAAACCTTGGGAAGTTAAATAGGTATCCAACACCAATCTTCCTCCCCCCGCGGCAGTTCTAAAAGGACTTTCCACAAGAGGTGTTACACCTTTTAGCCTTTGGAGTTTTGAGCCTCTAAAAATCCACCCATTAGTTTTCCAGACATCCTGAGCATCGTTTATGAACTTTTCAATATCGGGATAACTGGGTAGATGTATACCATTTTGTATAGCAAAAATGGTTACATCTATAGCTACTGCATCTAGCCATGCTCTTTGCAACATACCCCACTGCCCCATACGGTCTACGCGTGACCTGCCGTATCTTGCCCAATTTTCAATTAGAGTGGACAAATTCTCATAGGGTGTTTTATCCTCATCAAACCACTTTCCCATCCCTTGTGGATATACAGTTGCAAAACTATGTATGCGATTTCTGTCGGCGCCTTCGTATAGGTCGCTTCCGGGGCTTACAGGAGTTAGCAACTGTCCTAACCGCCCACCGTTTTGACCTCTTGTTAGCGGTTTCCAAATGTATTGTTGTTCGGTAATAACATCCAAGTCGCTCCAAGAAATAACCGATTGCAACCAACTTTTAAAAGTGTTAGCGGCAACTTTTCCAAACCCTTTTTTAATATACTCGCGGGGGTCCGCGTTTATGGCAATACCCACCGCGCCGGGCTGTTGCTCAAATTCTGTTTCGTCGGCAACTATTTTTGCGGAGGTTAGTTCTTTGTAGCTTATCCTAAAAGATTGGTCAAAATCTTTCATTATATTTTCCCAAAAGAGGCT
>Ga0210049_1005258_pt1 | contig 11086 bp, 11 predicted proteins | sample CryGeyCG2014_300_2_FD_183964 | JGI IMG/M metagenome (GOLD analysis project Ga0210049, IMG submission 183964) | Groundwater microbial communities from aquifer - Crystal Geyser CG06_land_8/20/14_3.00 (SPAdes) (version 2) | ecosystem: Environmental > Aquatic > Deep subsurface > Groundwater | place...
GATGTCCGCATTTTCAGCGCGGCTCTCACCCAAGCCCAAATCCAACAACACTACGCCGACGGGTTGAATGCTCACCAGCCCCTTGCTCAACACTAAGAAGTTTGGCTGGGGTCAGACCCCAGCCAAACTTTAAAATTTATGCCACGAGAAAAAAGACAATTTGAAAATGGCGAGCTATACCACATAAGTTTGCGCCGTATAGCTGATGAGATTTTATTTAAAGATATTAACGACTATTTTAGGGGTGTTTTTGGTATTTATGAATTTAATAATGCCAACCATGTAAGCATTACAAAACGACGGAGAGATAGAGCTCAGTTCAAAAAGAGAGCATTAGAGATTGGTCGGGGTCAGACCCCAGCCAATCTTGGCTGGGGTCTGACCCCGACCAATCTTACCAAGATACAGCAGGTGGCGGTGGAACAGGATAAGAGGTTAAAGATAGTGCAGGTTTTGAGTTTTGTTTTGATGCCCAATCATCTACATTTAATCTTAAGACAGCTTGTAGACAAAGGAATCAGTTTATTTATGCAAAAATTTGGTTCAGGCTTGGCCGCTTATTTTTTTGAAAGATATCATGCTAATATAAAAAAGAAAGGACATTTTTTTCAAGATAGGTTTAATGCGGTTCATATTGCTGACGACAGGCAATTGCAGGTTGCTTTTGTTTATGACTGGACAAATCCTGTAGCGCTTATTGAACCGGGCTGGAAAGAGAAAGGCATTAAAGATCCAGTTAAAGCGAAAAAGTTTTTAGAACAATACAAGTGGTCAAGCTATCAGGACTGCATAGATATTAAAAACTTTCCTTCTATAATAGAAGCAGAAAAAAATTTTATAATGGAAACGATGGGCGGAGTAGTGGGTTGCAGTCAGGCGGTAGGTGATTGGATTTTACAAAAAGGTGAAATAAATTTGGACGGGGTCTGACCCCAGCCAAACTTGGCTGGGGTCAGACCCCGTCCAATTAATATATGTTTGATGTCATTACATTTGGTTCAGCCACCGGGGATATTTTTGTCAAAATGAAAGAATGGCCAGGTCAGAATGGCGCGAGCGCCTCGCCAGCCGAAGCGGCTAGTCAATTTTGTTTTAACAGAGGGGATAAGATTGAAACAGGGGATTGGCAGATTTTTAGCGGCGGCGGGGGCGCCAATACTGCCTGTACCTTTGCTTTACAAGGCCTAAAAGTCGCCTATTGTGGAATTGCGGGTAATGATTATTTTGGCGGGCTTGTTCAGCAAGACCTCAAAAGCCGGGGAGTTGATTTGCGATTTTTTAACCAAGTGAAAAGCCGTCAAACCGCGCTTTCGGTTATTTTATCATCGGGGCAAAACGATCGCTTGATTTTCGCTGGGCCGGGCGTTTGCCATTTTATGACAGAAAAAGACATTGCTTGGTCAAAAATCAAAAAAACCAAATGGTTTTATATTGCTCCCTTGCATCATCAATCTTGCGACTTGCTAAAACCATTGGTTGATTTCGCCATAGAAAATAAAATTAAAGTGGCGCTAAATCCCAGCGAGTTTCAAATAAAAAACAAGCAAGACGAATTAAAACAAGTTATGGCGAAAGTAGATGTTTTGTTGCTAAATTTTGATGAGGCGGCTTGGCTGGGCAAAGAAATTCAGTTCAGCGGCGCGAAATTAGTGGTGGTTACTGAAGGCGAAAAAGGAGCGACAATTTTTGACGGTCATAATTTTTATACAGCGGGCATTTTTCCCATTGAGGCAATAGAAAGGACTGGGGCGGGGGATAGCTTTGGCAGCGGCTTGGTGGCTGGACTTTTATCGAAGAATGATATAAAATATGCTATTCGCTTAGCCATGGCCAATTCGGCCAGTTGTTTGAAAGAGGCGGGCGCGAAAAATGGCCTTTTGAAAAAAGGCGAGGTTGAGAAATGGCCGTTGTTGGATATTAAACAAAATGCAAATTAAAATTGACCAAACAAAATGCATAGGCTGCGGCACTTGCGTGGCCTTGTGCCCTGACTTTTTTGACTTGGGAGATGACAATAAAGCCATTTTGAAAAATTCAACTGCTCCGCAGAAAGACCAAATAGAAGCTGAAAACAGCGGTTGCGCCAAAGAAGCGGCCGAGGTTTGCCCAGCGCAATGTATTACAATAAAATAATGACTAATGACTAATGACTAATGACTAATAAAATGTCCAATGTCTAATGACAAATGTTAAAAATTTGGATTTAGGCATTTGGGCTCTGACATTTTATTTGACATTAGACATTGAGATGGTTGCAAAACTATTTCGTAGCGAAATTTTAGATTTTCGAGCGAGGCGAGGAAGACGAGCAAAATGTTTTGAGGCCGTAGCCCAGCTACGGCGAAAAGCATTTTGCGAAGTCTGACGATGACGCAGCCGAAAAGATAAAATTGTAGCAGGAATAGTTTTGCAACCATCTCATTAGGATTTAGGATTTAGACACTCAAATGATTTCATTAACTGCTACAATTAGAAATAAAAAAGAGAAACTCAATATTTTACGAAAACAAGGTGTTTTGCCGGCTGTTTTATATGGCGAGGGCATAGAAAGCGCTCCCATTAAAATGGCCTTAAAAGATTTTCAAGAAATTTTTAGCCAAGCCGGGGAGAGCTCTTTGATTTGTTTAGAAGTGGCCGGAAAAAAATATGATGTTTTGATTCATCAGCTTGATCGCGATCCCGTGAGTGGTCAGATTGTCCATAGTGATTTTTACCAACCCTCAACCAAGAGAAAAGTGGTAGTTGAAATGCAATTGGTTTTTGAGGGCGAATCGCTGGCGGTTAAAGACCTTGATGGCGTTTTGGTTAAAGAAATTCAAGTTATTGAAGTCAAGGGTTTGGCCCGCAGTTTGCCGCGAGAAATTGTGGCGGATATCACTTCGTTAAAAACTTTCAATGACCGCGTTCGCATAGCCGACCTTAAAATGCCAGCCGGTGTGGAATGCTTAAAACACCCCGAGGAAATTGTGGCCTTGGTTGTGCCGCAAAAAGAAGAAAAAGAAGAGACGCCGCCTGTTTTAGCCGCCCCAGAAGGGGCGGGCGAAAAAGCCGCTGAAAGTTCCGAGGAATCTTCTAAATAGGGTTATTTATAATCGTATGAAATTTTTTCAGCCAAAATTTTTTACGGCCATAGCCATTGTTTTTTTAGCGGTGGTTTTTTGGTTTGCCCAAGGGGATGTTATTTTTGCTGAAAGCGATTTGGACGCCAAATGCCAGTGGGACAACATTGAACAGGGCGAAAAAAATCTTGCGCAAAATGACTTTCGCGCTTTATTGGAAGAATGCAAGAAATACTACGAAGACAAAAGCAGCCAGATAGAAGGAGATATCAAGCAAACCGCTCAAGAGAAAAAAACGCAAGCCAGCAAAATCGCTAATTTGCAGGCTGTCATAAAAAAGCTAAACAATCAAATAAGCCAAAGCAATTTGATTATCAAGGATTTGAGCGCGCAAATTTCCAACACGCAGACATCAATTGTTAAAACCGACCAACATCTTACCGGGCTTAAAGCTGAAATGGCGAATTTGTTAATACTGCGCGCCGAGCAAGACCGCAGATCGTGGTTAGAAATACTTTTGGCTGAAAAAAGCATGGCCAGCTTTTTTGACGGCGTGGTGGCCTTAGACAATTTAAGCGCCAAAATCAGCGGGCTTTTGGGCAATATCAAGATCCTCAAGGGCGATTTAGAAACTCAAAAAGTCAGCATGGATAGCGAGAAAAAAGAACAAGAAAATGTGGTGGTGATGCAAAAATTGCAGCAAAATGACAGCGCCAAAAAAAAACAGGAAGCCAAGCGCCTGCTTAAGCTTACTGAAAAAGAATATCAAACTTACTTGCAAGAGCAAAAAGACGCCAAAGACAAAGTAACTAAAATCGGCAACTTATTATTTGAGTTAGTAGAAGTGCCCGCGGGAGGCATTAAAGTGGAAGACGCCATTGTTATTGCTAAAAAAGTGGCTAAGTTAACCGGGGTGAGGCCGGCTTTTACTTTGGCTATTTTGTGGCAGGAAACAAGAATTGGCAAAGTAATGGGCGGTTGTTATTTGCGGGATACGGCCACGGGCGAGGGAATTTATATCAAAAGCGGCAACAAAGCGCCCCGCACCATGCATCCAACCAGAGACGCGCCCATATTTTCGCGAATTGTTTCTGCTCTAAATCAGGCGTCTGCCCTCAAGACCGATGTTTTTAATACGCCGATTTCTTGTTGTATGATTAAAGATGGCAGTTATTTCGGCTGGGGTGGAGCGATGGGTCCGGCGCAGTTTATTCCTTCCACTTGGGCTATTTATGAGGAGGCCATCAAACAAAAAAGTGGGCGAAGTATCACCAACCCTTGGAATATCAAAGACGCTTTTTTAGCTAACGCTATTTTTTTACAGGATTTGGGCGCTAAGAGCGGCGATAGCACTCGCGAGATGCGGGCCGCTTTGAGATATTTCGGTTGCACCACTACTTGGTGCGAAACAAATTATGGCCGGCCAGTCATGGCCGTGGCCTCTTGTTTTGAGAATTATATCAGCAAGGGGTCAATGTCAACCACTTGCGAAAACCTAATTTTTTAATTTAGCGAGTGTTGCATTATGTGAGCGATCGCTCATATCTTGCAACACTGATTTTTTGCGGTTCTTATGGCAGGTTTTTTAGTTTTTCTACGATGTCGTCAAGCTTGCCTTTCATTATTTTTTCTATGTTGTGCCAGGATTTTTCCACGCGGTGATCGGTCACGCGGTCTTGGGGAAAATTATAGGTGCGGATTTTTTCCGAGCGGTCCATAGTGCCAATTTGGTTTCTTCTTTCTTCGGAAAGTTGATGCTGGCTGGCGTTATTTTTCAGGTCAAAAAGTTTGGCTTGCAAAATAACTAAGGCCGCTCTTTTATTGTCTTCCAGGCCTCTTTCCACCTGCGAGCAAACTATTAAGCCGCTCGGTAGATGAGTAAGGCGAATAGCGGTTTGCCGTTTATTAACATTTTGCCCGCCCGGACCAGACGATCTAAAAAAATCCATTTTGATATCGCCGGGATTTATTGTAACATCAGTTTCGGGCGGCTTAACCAAAACAGCCACTGAAGCGGTAGAAGTGTGAATGCGATTATTTTTTTCGGTTTTGGGCACTCTTTGCACTCGATGCACGCCGGCTTCATGTTTCATTTTTTCCAGCACGCCATCTCCTTTGAGCTCAAAAGTAATTTGCTTGAAGCCGTTCATATCCGAGGAATTGGAATCCAAAATAAAACAGCGCCAATTTTGCGTTTGGGCGTATTTACTATACATCTCAAATAGATCTCTAGCGAAAATAGAGGCCTCGTCTCCCCCAGCTCCCGCGCGGATTTCCATAATAACAGAATCGCTCATACTTACTTATTTTTTAGCAGGTTTCTTTTTGACAGCGGTTTGTTGCTTGGCTATTTTTTGCCTGAATTTTTCCACTCGCCCGGCCGTGTCAATAAATTTATCTTTGCCAGTATAGAAAGGGTGGCATTTGGAGCAAACCTCGGTTTCAAGGTATTCCTTGGTTGAACCAATTGCAAAAACATTGCCGCAAGCGCAACGCACCTGGGCCTGGGCGTGATATTGAGGATGAATTTTGTCTTTCATATTGTTTTTTTTTAGATATTTTGGTATTATAGTTTATTGTTCAGAAAAAGCAAGTAATCATTAAATCATTATTTAATCTATGACTATATCAGACAAAAACGCTAAAGATTTAGAAGAGGAAGTTGTTGAGCAAACCATTATTGAAGAAGACAACCCTCAAGTAGAAGAGCTGGCCATGGCGGGCGTTCATTTAGGGCACCGGGCGTCTAAATTGCATCCCAGAATGAAGCCCTTTGTGGTTGGCTTGCGCAACACCATCCATGTGATTGATTTAACAGCCACGGCCAAATATTTAGAGGCGGCCTTGGCCTATATCGCTCAATTGCAAAAAGAGGGCAAGGACTTGATGATAGTTGGCACCAAGCCGCCTTTGCGATTGTTAGTTAAGCAAATAGCCGAAGAGCTTGGCCTGTCTTTCGTGATTGAACGCTGGATCGGGGGTACTTTTACCAATTTTGGAGTTATTCGCTTGAGAGTAAAGTATTATTTGGACCTACGGCAAAAAAGAGCCAGCGGAGAGCTGGACAAATACACCAAAAAAGAAATGGCCCAGTTTGAAAAAGAAATCGCCGACTTAACCAAAAAGTTTGAGGGCTTAGCCAAAATGGAAAAATTGCCCGAGGCCATTTTTGTTTGCGATGTGGTGCACGATAGTTTGGCTATCAAAGAAGCTAAGGCGAAAGGCATTAAGACCATTGGCTTAATTGACACCAATGCGGACCCTTTATGCGTGGATTATCCAATTCCAGCCAACGACGACGCCATATCATCGGTGAAGTATATTTTGGATAAGGTAAAAGAGACAATATTGCAGAGCAAAGTCAATAACCAATAACCAATAACCAAGAAACAAGACACAAATAAATAAAAAAATTCAAATTTCAATATTCAAAACCGTTACCACTTTGGTTATTGAATATTGATTATTGAAATTTTTTTGGTTATTGTTTCTTGTATCTTGGTGATTATATGATATGCCTGATATTAATTTACTCAAACAACTTCGCGATGAAACCGGCATTTCAATGATGGAATGCAAAAAGGCCTTAGACGAGGCCAAGAATGACTTAAAAAGAGCCAAAGAAATTTTGCGCGAGAAGGGCAAAGAAATGGTTAAGGGCCGAGAAGGCCGAACAGCCGCTAAAGGACTGATTGAAAGCTATGTGCATAGCGGGGGGAGAATTGGCGTTTTACTGCAATTAAATTGCGAAACAGATTTTGTGGCCAAGTCAGAAGCGTTTGTTAATTTGGCGCACGAGCTTTGTTTGCAAATAGCCGCCGCTAGACCGCTCTTTGTTAAGGCTAGCGATGTGGCTGAAGATTTTTTGGCCAGTGAAAGAAAAATTTATCAAAAACAATTTGAGGAATCAGGCAAGCCCCAAGACATTATGAATAAAATCATTCAAGGCAAGCTGGATAAGTATCAACAAGAAGTTTCTCTTTTAAGCCAGCCCTGGGTGAAAGACCCGTCTAAAAACATGCAAGGCCTGTTAGAAGAAGTGCGCGCCAAAACCGGCGAAAACATTGAAGTAGTTAAATTCGCTCGTTTTGAGATATAGTAGCTATGCTCAATTTAATTTTATTTTGTTTGTTAGCTATCAGCTGTGGCGGAATGGTGTTTTTGGCGGCTCGCAAGATGCCTGCCTTGGCCTCGCTTTGTTCAAATGAAAGCGGTCAAGGAAATGGCGAGCAAATGCCAACCGAGCCGTTTTTGGCTAAAGAAAAAGCCAAGCTTTTAGCCAGAAAGTTTTTGATTATAGCCGCTCAAAAAGGTATTTTCTTTTTGCGCTGGTTAGAAACAACTATAAAAAAGTCCTCGGAAAAGATGGGACGATTTTACCATCGCCAACGCCATCAAAAAAACATTCAAGAAGATGCGGTTAAAAAGCAAGAGGAAATCGCTAAAAACGCCGACTACTGGCGCGCTATTAGACACACTCTGGTTGGCCGCAAAAAAAAAGAGAAAATTAAAAAGGGGAGCGGCCTTTCCGATGAAACCACGCCGATGTAGCTCAACAGCAGAGCAACGCTTTTGTAAAGCGAAGATAGGGGTGCGACTCCTCCCATCGGCTCATGAGAAAAACTGGGTTAAGCGCCCTGTTTTTTATTAGGAAAAAATTATGACAAGTAAGAACGATCGTTCATACTTGTCATAAAAAAGAGTGTAGTGTTTTAATGTAATATTTTGCCTCTTGACATTGTTATTATTGTAAGTAGAATTGATATTGTAATCGAGCTGGTTACAAAATTATTCCTGCTGAAATTTTATCTTTTCGGTTGCGGCATCGTCAGACATCGCAAAAAGCTTTTCACCATAGCTGGGCTATGGCTTCAAACTTTTTTGCTTGGTCTTGCCCGCCTCGCTCGAAAATCTAAAATTTCGCTACGGAATCATTTTGTAACCAGCTCGTTGGCTCGTTCCAATTGAATATTTTTTATTGGTAATTGGTTTTTTTAAGTTGTTTCGCCTGTTGAGATTTAATTATCTCATAGGCAACCGTTTTTATTTTTTTTGAGAGTTTGATCCTAGCTCAGGATGAACGTTGGCGGCGTGGATAAGGCATGCAAGTCGCGCGATCGTTTGTGCCTTTTTGGGTATTTGAAAGTAGCGAGTGTATGAGGTCAGACCTCCCCGATACTGGGGCCCAGTTTTTTGGAGGTCTGACCTCATACACTCGCTACCACATTAACACCCAAAAAGGCGCAAACGATAGCGGCGAACGAGTTAGTAACACGTGGGAACTAACCTATAAGACTCGCATAATTCCGCGAAAGCGGAACTAATACGAGATGGTCTCTGTCTGTAAAAAGATAAGAGTAAAGGAGAAATCCGCTTATAGATAGGCCCGCGGCCTATCAGCTTGTTGGTGGGGTAATGGCCTACCAAGGCGATGACGGGTAGGGGGCGTGAGAGCGCGTTCCCCAACGATAGCACTGCGACACGGGCTATACACCTACGGGTGGCTGCAGTCGAGAATCTTCGGCAATGGGCGCAAGCCTGACCGAGCGACGCCGCGTGCGGGAAGAAGATCTTAGGGTTGTAAACCGCTTTTATTAGGGAGGAACTTCGGTGACTGTACCTAATGAATAAGGGGGGGCTAATCACGTGCCAGCAGCAGCGGTAATACGTGACCCTCAAACGTTATCCGGATTTATTGGGCGTAAAGAGTCTTAAGGCGGTTAAGTAAGTCCTTGGTCAAATCTTCGGGGCTCAACCTCGAAACCGCCAGGGAAACTGCTTTTCTAGAGGACGTTAGAGGCCAGAGGAACGCACGGTGTAGGGGTGAAATCCGTTGATATCGTGCGGAACACCAAAAGCGAAGGCATCTGGCTGGGGCGATCCTGACGCTGAACGACGAAAGCTAGAGCAGAAAAAAGGATTAGATACCCTTGTATTTCTAGCTGTAAACGATGGATACTAGCTGGTGGAAGTATCGACCCTTTCACTGGCGAAGCTAACGCGTTAAGTATCTCGCCTGGGAAGTACGATGGCAACATTAAAACTCAAAGGAATAGACGGGGATCTACACAAGCGGTGGATCACGTGGCTTAATTCGACGATAAGCGAAAACCTTACCAGGGTTTGACATGCTAGTGGAAATCTAACCGAAAGGTTGGACCCCGCAAGGCCGCTAGCACAGGTGTTGCATGGTTGTCATCAGCAGGTGCCGTGAAAAAATGCATGTCGCGGCTTTGGCGAGAAATCGCCATAGAAAAACTGGCTCATAACGGTGAAAGCCCGCGCCTTCTTGTTGTTATCTTTTCTGTGCTAAAATTAAAATATATGCATAGCTTAAATGACATCAAAAAGGCGCGGGACAATACCGTGGGAAGTCGGGAAGCAATTCCGAGAATTTTTCATACGAAAAAAAATTTTAGGGATTCTACATTGAAGTTAAATCAAGATGAATTTGATGTTTTGTTTGGATCAGTGCTTGGAGACGCATACATAACAAAAAAAGGAAGAGTTCAAATTGAACACAGCGATAAACAGAAAGATTATCTTATATGGAAATATAAAAAGCTGTGTAATGTGGTAAGCACGAGCGTCTTAATGACGCAGAGAAGCAAAAAGCAAGATCCGAGCAAGAAAACTATCTCCTATCGTTTTTGGAGCAAACAATATTTTCATTCTTGGAGAAATCTATTTTATCCTAATGGTAAAAAATCAGTCCCGAAAGGCATTAAAGAAGCATTGTCTCCTTTAGTGATGGCGATTTGGTATATGGATGATGGATACCTTAGGCCGAAAAAGGGTTGCTGTCTTTCTACGGATTCATTTTCTAAGGAAGAAGTTGCAACTATCCAAAAGGCCTTAATGGAAAAATATGATTTAAGGGCAAGTATTGTCTCAAGAAACAGATTAAATATTGGCGTTATAGCAAGCCAAAAATTTTTTAGGATGATTGATCCTTTTGTTATTTCTTCAATGCGTTATAAACTTCCTTGACCCCGTAACGACTGATCTTGTAAAAAAGAGAGATGGTTGCGTTAAAACAATCATCAAACGCCGGTCGTCCTCCTTAGAGATAAGAGGATGGTGGTATAGTCTAAATGGAGGTGCATCCTTAAATGGGGAAACCTGCGAAACCCCTGTTCTATGTTTTAATTGTCATAGAGGACTGCCAAGGTCAACTTGGAGGAAGGTGGGGACTACGCCAAATCAGCATGACCCTTACACCCTGGGCTGCACACGTGATACAATGGCCGGTACAATGGGTTGCTAAGCCGTAAGGTGGAGCCAATCCCATCAAAACCGGTCCCAGTTCGGATTGAGGTCTGCAATTCGACCTCATGAAGCCGGAATCGCTAGTAATCGCAGATCAGCTATGCTGCGATGAATATGTCACTGGATCTTGTACTCACAGTAAACGCGCCCGGCAGATATACATTGAGATGGTAATAAAATCATCTCTCAAACTAAAGAGTTAAAATCTCTTCTTTCGCTTCCGTCGCGGAAAGTAGTTGATGAACAGTCGTTGCGAGCGATCGTAACGGCAGAGGGTTCGGAAACAAACAACAGCCCCAACCAATGCGGTTGGTTGACCTATGATTGGGTGGTGAGCATAGGGAAAGCCCTAGATAAAACCCGATTGGGGATGTTGGGAATAGTTTGTATATTGACCCGGGGATATCTGATAAAGAACGAAATTATTGCTTTATCAGAAGTCAGCTAACTCATAGTATCTTGCTTAGGCAAGAGAAGGAGTTTCCCTTAGATAATTTTAATTTATTTTTGGGCTCGCCCGGTGCGGGAAATCTGCACGCCGGGTGGGAACGCCTCTGTTAAGTTTCTAACAAGCAATCGCCCGTCACGCCAGAGAAGTTGGGAACGCCCCAAAATCCGATTTATCGGGACAAAGGCGGGCTCAGTGACTAGGGCGAAGTCGTCGATGTAATCTACATATTGCGACCTTAGCGAGTAATCGCTATGAAAAATCCAACTAATATCGGTGAAACTTTCCTCTTAATTTGTTATAATTAAGG
>Ga0210049_1005259_pt1 | contig 11085 bp, 10 predicted proteins | sample CryGeyCG2014_300_2_FD_183964 | JGI IMG/M metagenome (GOLD analysis project Ga0210049, IMG submission 183964) | Groundwater microbial communities from aquifer - Crystal Geyser CG06_land_8/20/14_3.00 (SPAdes) (version 2) | ecosystem: Environmental > Aquatic > Deep subsurface > Groundwater | place...
TGCTCGAACAACTACGGCCCCTATCAGTTTCCCGAAAAACTGATCCCGCTGATTGTCCTCAACGCCCTGGAGGAAAAGCCCCTCCCCGTTTACGGGGACGGACGAAATATACGGGACTGGCTCTACGTTACGGACCACTGCGAGGCGATCCGGACGATCATGGAAAAGGGACGGCGCGGGGAGACCTACAACATCGGCGGCCATGCGGAGATGGAAAACATTGCCATCGTGGAGATGATCTGCGATCTCGTGGATGAGCTGGCGCCGGCGGCGGGCGCCAGGCGGCGTCTGATCACCTATGTTGCGGACCGGCCCGGCCATGACCGCCGTTACGCGATCGATTTTTCGAAGTTGCACGACGAGCTGGGCTGGTCTCCCGCGGAATCGTTCGCCTCCGGACTCCGGAAGACCGTCCGCTGGTATCTCGAAAACAGGGCCTGGAGCGACCGGATCCGCAGCGGCGCGTATCAATCCTGGATCCGGGAACAATATGGAGAACAGCCGGACTGATCTTCAGGAAAAGGGTTTTGCGTCAATCCTTGAATGTGGGATTCATATTGGGGGTGATGGCAGATTGGGCGGCAGATGACCCATATTGTGTTTGACAATAGCAGGCATTCACATTAAATGCATCCCGCAGATCACACGTAACCGATGTTCTCATGATTGCAGGACACCGTTGAAGGAGGCGCCGTTGGTTGAAGAACCTTATTTTTACCTGATGGAACATGAAGGCGAAAAGGATCGCCTTGAAAAGAAAACGGATCCTTTGGCTTTGCGCAAACAGGCCGAGTGGTGCGGCATCAAGCCCGGTCAGCATCTCCTGGATTTGGGCTGTGGCCCGGGCAAAACGACCGCGATCCTCTACGACCTGATTCAGCCGGGCGGATCGATCCTGGGGCTGGATGCATCCCCGGAACGGATTGCCTATGCAAAGAAGTGCTATGGGGGCAAAGCGGGGATGGAATTCGCCGTCCATGATATCCGGAGGCCTTTGAACGGTTTTGGTAAATTCGATGCCATATGGGTAAGATTCGTCCTGGAATATTACCGCCGGGAAAGCCGGGAGATCATACAGAATGCTGCGGATAACCTCCATCGGGGCGGCTTTCTGTATCTGCTGGATCTGGACTACAATTGTCTCAGTCACCATGAACTGCCGCTGCCCCTGGCGAAGATTGTTCCCGAAATCATTCATCGTTTGGAAGACCTCTATAATTTCGATGCGTATGCCGGCCGTAAACTTTACGCCCATCTTTTTGATCTGGGCTTTGAGAACATCGAGATCAATGTCACGGCCCATCACGTGATTTATGGGGAGATTCGAGATGTTGACAGTTACAACTGGACGAAGAAAATCGAAGTGATCGCCCCACGTTTGGCGGATCTTTTCGAGACATATCCCGGCGGATACCAGGGGTTTTTCATGGATTTCCGCAAATTTTTTCATGATCCCCGTCGGTTTACATACACCCCCTTAATCATGGGTAAAGGAATGCGACCTTACGCCGATTGACCTGCATCATCCAGAATTTCCCTGATTTTATTGCTCATGTCCTCAATATAATATGGTTTCTGAATGAAGGCCCTGGCCCCGGCGTTGATGATGTCTTTTGTTTTTACATAGGTCGTGTTCCCGCTTGCGATCATCACCTTCATCGCGGGAAAGATCTTCCGTATTTCCACAAGGCATTTTTCCCCCCCCATTCCGGGCATCATCAGATCCATAATGACGATGCCGATGCGCCCCCCCTCCCGTTTGATTGTGACCAGTGCGTTTTCCCCGGACGATGCAGTCAAAACGTTATAACCGAGATACGACAGGAGCTCCTGGCCGGTTTCGAGAAGAGACGGTTCGTCATCGACCAACAAAATGGTTTCATGGCCCTTTGATAAATCGGGCTTTTTGCCCATTTCCATCCTTTTTTCAATCCTCATGATATCCAAAGCAGGCAGATATAACTCAAATGTCGTTCCCTTGCCCGGTTCACTGGCGCAAAAGATGTAACCGTTGTGATTTTTGATGACGCCATAAACAACGGACAGTCCGATACCGGTACCTTTGCCTGCCTCTTTGGTCGTAAAAAAAGGTTCAAAGATTTGATCCAGGTTTTCTTTTTCGATACCGCATCCCGTATCGGAAATCCTGAACAGAACATGATGACCCGCGTTCATCTTTACATGATCCCGTTCAAGAGAGGTGGCGAGTTCGATATTTTTTGTCTCGATGCTCAGTTCACCGCCGTTGGGCATGGCGTCTTTTGCGTTCACCGCCAGGTTCATGATGACCTGTCCCAACTGGGTCGTATCCCCGTGGATGGGACGGAGATTGTCCGCCAGATTCAACCTTATGGCAATCGTTTTGGGGAAGGTGCTGACCAGGAGTTCATGATAATTCTTGATCTCTTTGTTCATATCGATGGGGACCAGTTTGCTTTCGGCTTTTCTGCTGAAAATGAGCAGTTGTTTGATCAAGCCCGTGGCCCTTTTTGTTAAGTCATTGATATTCATAAGATACTTCCAATCAGGATCGTCCTCCGTCTTTTTTATAGTCAGCAGTTGATTGTAAGCGCTGATGGCCTGTAAAATATTGTTAAAATCATGAGAAATACCGCCGGTAAGCCTGCCTATCGCGTTCATCTTGGAGGCCTCGCGAAGTTGATATTCCAATTTCCGTTGTTCCGTGACATCTTTCAAAGTGCCGACAACGCCCGTCATTTCTCCGGAAGCATTGAGATTGGGGGCGCCGCTCATGTCGAACAATCGCACCGTGCCGTCCTTGGACAGGAGTTTCCCTTCGAAATTTTTTATGGTTTCTTTACCTTGCTTGATTCTGTCAAACCCTTCTGAAATCGTTCCCACATCATCCGTCTTGATAAATTCGGTAAAATGTTTACCAATTACATCTTCTTGTGCATATCCCATAATTTCATCCGCTGCCGGATTGACATAGGTCAGGAACCCGCTGTTATCTACCGTGTAGATAATGTCCGGCGAGTTTTCGCTGAGGGCGCGGAAGCGTTCCTCGCTTTCCATGATCTGGCGGAGAGATTTGGCGTTGTTGATGCTGATGGCGATCTGAGGGGCAATCCCCATTAACAGACTTACCTCGCTTTGGTTGTGCGGTCTGTGGGATCGATAATTATCCACCGCCAGGATGCCTTCCGATTTTCCCTCGTAGATGATGGGGACGCAGATAAATGAACTTACACCCAACGTTTCGATCAAGTTCGCGCTCCGCGAGGAAATAACTTTTTGCACATCCTCGATGTCGTTGACCTGGATTGGCTCCTGCCGTTTGAAGGCGATCACGAAGGGACCCTTGGATTTGGGGTTGTCCAGGTGGAATTGCGTCTCTTTTAAAATCGTTTCAGTCTCGGGGCTGTATCCGTAGCCTGTTACATAGACAAGTCTCGTTTTGTCCGGGTTGGCGAGCATGATCATGCCCCGGTCAAAATCGAGCCTCTTTTGCAGCGTCTCCATCACAAACTTCAGCAGATGGTCGATATCCAGGATGCTGGATACAGCCTGACCGATCTCTTGCACCAAAAGGGCGTTGTTGTAGCCGAGGGTGATCTGGTCGAGAAGACGATTGGCGGTATCGCCCTGCTGTTGGATTTTTGCATAAATATCGTTTTTTTCGACAGATTGAGCGTAATAGGAGATTCCAAAGATAATGCCCGCCAGCACGGATCCCAATCCCGCGAGTTGTAACGGGGAGAGTATAAAACCGCAGACCACCAGCGATAAAACGGCGGGGACGGCCAAATAATTCCGAATCCGTTGCCATTTCAAAAATATCGGTTCTTCCCAACTGATGATGTATTGGCAATGACTTCCGCCTTCGTGAATACAGACCGGATGTTCCAAAGTGGGGAATTTGTTTGTGAAGAGTTTGGCCACGGCCTCGAAGCTGCCCTTGCGATTCTCGCATTGATAGGGCTTGTCGCTGACGCCGTCGACGGGTTTGATGATGATTTCAACCTTGTTCCGGCTGATCTTTTTTGCCTGGGAGGTCACTCCGCGGTCCAGGTAGGACATGATCTTCCCCAGCATGGTGTAGGCATGGACTGGTGTAATAAAACCCATGAGGAACTGACGGAGCGCGCTCAAAGAACGGGAAGATGCCATGTAGCGCCCGGCCTCCCGGAAGATCGAAGGGTCATCCGTTTGCCTCAGCACGGCATCGTGAAAGTCGTCCACCTGCCGCTGCGTCAACCAGTGCCCTTCGTCCTCCACCTCATAAGACCTGATGCCGGAATCCATCAGCAGGGCTTCGATATCGATATCGGGCCGGGCATTTCGGAAATACTCCAAAAAAGTGTTGATGATCCTGCTGTTGTATAGACGAGGTTCTTGCATCTATCCACCATAATCAAATTTTATTCGTAACTTCCGTCTAAGATATTCGACGTATGCATTTGCATATTGCATATCCGTAATCCACAGAAGATACTGTTTTTTCTCATAATCTATACCTGTTTTCCGGGCATAGTCTTCGGGAGAGATCAGCAACGAGAAGGACTCCGTGGAACGGTTGCCGATCAATTCAGCGATTGCGCTGAAAAGGATATCCGGGCGAAGTTCGGGGTCCGCGACAAACACCTTGAAGCCGTTCAGCAGGTTTGACAGGTTGATTCCGGCATCGGATTGTTCGGCGATGATGAAGGCTTTCGGCTGATCGAGATAGGTCAGTGCAAAGGTCTGCCATCTGCGGACAAAGCCGCACCCGGCAAACGCCTCTTCGATCGACGGCCTGTTCCGCCGATTCTTTCCCGTGAGAATGGACCAAAAGAGGCCGCCGGAATGGTTTTTGTAAAACTGTTCAAATTCCCATAAGTCTGAAGAAGAACATTCTCTTAATGACCAGCGAAGCGGGAGTTTATCGGCGGTTTCGCGGGTCGGATATGTGAGGCAGGTGAACAGATCGAGGGAACAGTGCTGCGGATTGTTATGGTCTTCGGCGAATCCCCCAAAAAAGCGCGCCGGGAACTCATTTTCCGGACGATAATAGGCAATTACATAGTCCAGATTTGCAGAAGGGAAGCGATATAAATCAACCAGGGAATAGATCAATTGTTTCAGAACGGCCAGACCAATAGATTTTCCGCCAGTCGGCCGGGCGGCGTGGTGGTGAACCATCCATGTCCGTTCATAGGCCCGCAGCATCGAGATGTGGCCATAGATCCGTCCGTTGATCTGATAGGTAAAATGGTGGGCGATCTCCGGCGCTTCTTCGTAGAGCCTCCGATAGGTGTCGCGGAAATGATCCTTGAATGAGCGGATAACTTTATATTTGGGGGGATAGATAAAATCCGTGTCGAAAAAAAATTCCCAGAGGGCATCCAAATTGACCTCGTTTGACATGCCCGTATCGGCACTGTGCAGGTTGTTCAGGAGTCGGTTTAAATGTTTATAGTTGGTTAAATCCATGTCCAGGATCACGAGACCGAAACGGATCTGATCGTCTCCCCCTTTGCGATAGATAACCTGGGCCTTGCAATGAATCTTGAGAACCCCGGCATAGGTGATCGTCATGTCGGGGATGATCATCCCCGGAATCAGCACAACCTCAGCGGATTTGTCGCTGATGGAGAATCCGGTGGTGGAGATATCGAAGATTTCGCGTTGCACCTGTTTCTTGATAAAAGGGTGTTCAAAGATGGCATGGAGGGGGGGAGCTCTGCCTGCGGGGATTTCGCAAAGACTTGGCCTTGAATCGCTGTATCTGATCATCTGTGGGGGTTAGAATGATCTCGCGGCTGCGGCCGTCTTGTTTCTGATACATGCAGTTGCAATGACCCGAATAAAAAACCTCTTTGCCGTCCGACAGGTGGAGGGCGGCCGGCGCATCGAGATTAAACCATTGAAACGAAGAGGGCGAGTCGGCTTGAACGCGGATGTGAAAGGCATGGGGACCGAAATCCATTAATACTCCCTCCGCCTGGAAGCCGTTCTGCCATAGTTCGGCTTTGACGCCTTGGCAGGGGAAGCGTGGGGCTTGTCGTTGGCTGATCACAAAACTTTGCTCCGGCAGTCGCATGGTCATTCCGTCGCTGTTCGTAACAAACATTCGGGTGGGGACGAGGATAATGGATTGCTCATGGGGGAGCACCAGATATTGGAAATCGTATTGCTCCAGTTTGTAAACGGAATAGGCCCGATCCCAGTGACAGATGAATTCATCGCCCAAACAGGGTTCAGGATGGGCTTTGACCAAAATCCCTTCTTCATACCGAGGATGCTTGAGGAGCACATAGAGATGATCCCCCTTGAAATGTAGATAGTTGAGCGTGTTTGTCAGTTTCTTTTTGTCGATATGAGCTGCGGACGCGATTGTTCCGATCAGGTCGTTGTGGCGGAACAACCAGGGCGGCAGCAATGTTTCCGCATTCGGCTGAATTTCGAGGAATCTAATTTTGTCGATAACGCCTCTGGTCTTCTCGGGATTATGAATTATAAGTCCTATATATCTTTAGAGATAGTGTCTGCTTGTATGGAAAGTGATCATACATGCTGTCACAATCCTTTGCAAGAAAAAAATGTTATAAATTTTGATTTGGATGTCGGCCCGGGGCGGAAAACATTCTCCGGCTGCATATCTACCTGATCGCTCATACATCGCGAAACATGGCTTGCGAAATCCCCGGCCGACAATCATATTCAGCTTGAGGGTGGAATCAATATTTGATAGAAGCAGGATGGTCGGCGGTGGGGTGATACGGCGCCCGGGTCGTCGTGCTCTTTTTCCTTCCCTATCCGCAGATGCGAAGTCATTACTCCGGCAACCATAAATGCCAATACTGTCATTCCCGCGAAAGTGGGAATCCAGAACAGGACTGGATGCCGGATCAAGTCCGGCATGACAACCATTGACAGGTTTACTTGCCGGAGTAACAATTTCCGGGGGACCGATTCGAAGATGAGGAGGCGGCGATGGGATTGAACTACGAAAAGGAAGGGCATATCGTGAAGGTGGGGATGAACCGGCCGAAGGAGCGGAATGCGCTGGATCCGCAGATCCTGATGGATCTCCATCAGGCCTGGAAGGAGATCAACGCCGATGATGCGATCCGCGTGGTCATCCTCCACTCCTGCCTGCCGGAGATCTTCTGCTCCGGGATGGACCTGCGGACGGCCATTCCCATCCTGACGAAGATGAAAGAACCCCAGACCGACGCGGAGCGGTGGCTGTCCCGGATGGGCCCGCATGTGGGGGAGGCGATGCTGAAGCAGAACACCGTGAAAAAGCCGGTGATCGCGGCCGTCAACGGCTACTGCCTCACCGGGGGATTCGAGATGATCATGGGGGCGGATCTCCGACTGGCCTCGGAGGATGCGGTCTTCCAGATGCGGGAATCCAGCCTCGGCATCATGCCGACCGGCGGATCGAACGTCTATCTCCCCCGAATCCTGACCCCTTGCCGGGCGCTGGAGATCTTGCTGACTGCCGGGAATTTCAGCGCGCGGACCCTCGACGAGTGGGGTTTTCTGAACCGGGTCGTTCCGGTCGGCGGTCTGATGGAGGCGGCGATGGAGATGGCGGAGAGGATCGCCGGAAACGGGCCGCTGGCCATCCAGGGGATCGTCCGCTGCTTCCGGGAGAGCCGCGAGATGGGCTATACGGATGCCTTCCGGAAGGAGATGGAGATCGGCATGCCGATATTCAGCAGCGCCGACGCCCGGGAGGGGATTCGCGCCCAGAAGGAGAAGCGCAAACCGGAATTTCCGGGAACGTACGACTGATGAACTCGTAAAAGTCTGAAAATCACATATTCTGTCATTCCCGTGAAAACGGGAATCCGGTATTATCAATTCGTTCCATCATCTCTGGATTCCTGCCTGCGCGGGAATGACGACTTTTTGCGAGAGCGTCACAACGGATGACCCTAAAAGTCGTCCCCGCAATGAAGCGGGGCGCATACCAGAAAAGGAGAATTTCATGGAAAAACGTTTGGATGCGCTGGACATTGCGTTGAAGAATGAGATGAATGAGCACCATTTCTATCTGAAGAACGCCGAGAGAACGGCGAACCCCGTTGGCAAGGCGATGTTTGCGCAGATCGCCGCCGAGGAGTTGGAGCACCACGAGCGGCTGAAACAACTGGCCGAGAGCTGGAAACAGGACAAAAAGTGGCCGGAGACCGTTCCTCTGAAGGTGAACGATACGGCGGTCCGATCCGTATTCGGGAGGGCGGCCCGGGGAGGCGAGAAAACGGCCGGGGACGACGATGATCTGAAAGCCGTCCGCACGGCGATCGCGTTCGAGGCCAAGGGCGCCCAGTTCTATGCGGGGCTGCGGGACCAGTCGGCTGATCCGAAGGAAAAGGCGTTCTTCGGGCTTCTGGCCGATATCGAACATGAACACTTTGTCTCCCTCAAGGATACGGAAGAGTTTTTCATCGATCCGGCCGCATGGTATCAGAAGGCGCAGAGTTCGGGCCTGGATGGGGCGTAACGGAGACAAGGTTTATGATTGAAACGATGGGGCGGGCCGGTGTGATGCCGGCCCGTTTTTATTCAACACAGTCATCCAGGTTCTCGAAAAATGATGCGACCCTCTCAAATATTCCCGAACGGGAACAACAGGACTTTTCAGGAGGCCTTTGCTAACAATTATTCCCGAACGGTAATATTGTGCTTGACAGGGGTTCGCAACCCATTATTCTTACCGAGAGGTAACCATATTGCGATGTGCATCGGAGGCAGACTTGGATGAACGTCCAACTCTTCTCCAAGGCCGCGAGAAAGTCTTCCCGCGTTTTTTAAGCCATATAGCGCTTCAGATCGCGGTAGAAATTCTCGTGCGCGCCCAAGGCAAGCAGAAACACTTCCTTTTCATCGTATTCATAAGCCAGGAGATACAAGCTATCCCGGACCTTGAATTTGTGAACAAAAACGCCTGTCAGGTCTCCCTTTTTCGCCTCGCCGATTTCGGGCGCCTCGCAGATGCGCCGGACCTCGTCATCCAGAACGGCAATCTCCGCTTTTGTCAGACGCTTCTTTTTCCTCTCAAAAAGGGGCGACTGGGAAACCTGCCGACTCATTTGCCTTCACCAAAGACATAGGGCGTCTTCAATCCGTTTTGCACCTGCGCTTGGGCGATGAGGATCTCCTTGATCAGGGAGACCGGAAGATCAGCGTTTTCATCTGCTACCCTTCCCAGCTTCGCCCAGTACTCCACCTGGCCGGCAAGTGACCGACCCTCGACGCCGGCATATACCGCGGCGGTGCTTGCCAGCTCATCGGATATTTTGACGGCTTTCGGCATAATTGATCCTCCAATCTATTTTTTATAGGTTCATTGTATTGCATTATGAAATATTTTGCAACACCTTTGCCATCTCACCTCCTCACCTGCTGAAATAAAAGAAAATCTGTGCCTTGCCGCGACGCTGCCCCGGCTTGTGAAAAAGAGGCACAATAATCAGCAATACCGCCGCCAGCGCGGCCTGAAGCAGGGTTAAAAAGACCGCCAGATAGCCGATTTCAAAAAAAGGAACGGTCCGGTTCCCGAAATGTTCCGCGATGTTCGGCAGGCTTTTCCAGCGCAGAAACTGGGCAAAGTAGGGGCGGTCGTCCGTGGCCGGACGAATGTTGAAATCGTAAGCGGCATATAGAGATGTTCGTTCGGGCGAAAGCAGTTGGTCGAGGTGGTTGAAAAAAAGATCATCCTGCAGGGCGTTGAAGAAGGCGCGTTCGGCTGCCTCGATGTCGGGCAGAAGGGCAGGATCGAAGTTCAGGCGGCGGCAGAATGCGCGGATATTGCTGATTTCTTCAGGACGGAAGGGTGTTTTCTTGACCATGAAGGTGATCGCACCCCAGCTTCGCGCGGGGACGGCGTCCGTATAGGTCAAGCTGAGTTCTGGCGCGTAACGGAGCGCCGGCGATGAAAAAACCAGCATGAAACCGCAGGGGCTGTTTTTCCCCAGCGTCGTCTGCGCCTCAGGAAGCTGCATGGCCCGGCTTAACCCTTTGTATTCAGAGGGAACCAGCGCCGGAGGCCGGAGGATCGTTGCTGTTACACAGATCAGAGAGAGGGTTGCCATGATCAGGATCATGGCGCCAGGTTTTCTGGGAATGACCAGAAGACCCGAAAATACGGGGATCAACGCCAGGATGGCCGGTATTTCGCGGGGCGGGAAAACCCACATCAGGCCGAGCGCCAGCAAACCTCCCGCTCCGGAGCCGACCAGATTCCAGAAATAGAGAACGCCGATGCGACGGCTGTATTTTGTAAAGGTCAGCCCGATGGCCAGACAAAACCTTGGCGGGATCACGGGCTTCTCCTGAAGGGGACGAATTGCACGGGCAACAAGCTCGTTGTTTTGACTTTTCCCTTGTCTTTTTCAACCAGCATGAGGGTCTGCACGAGGAAGGGGGCGCCAACGGGGATTACCATCCGGCCGCCGTCTTTTAACTGCCTGATGAGCGGCGTCGGGATATAGTCCGCCGCGGCGGTCACGACGATGGCGTCAAAGGGGGCCTGTTCCGGCCAGCCGTCATAGCCGTCAGCCACGCGCACCTGGACGTTGCGGTATCCCTGTTTCTGCAAACGCTCACGGGAGGCATTGCCCAATTCCGGGACGATCTCGATCATATAGACCTGCTTGACGATTTCTGCCAGCACGGCGGCCTGATACCCGGAGCCGGAACCGATCTCCAGGATTTTTTGGGTCGCTTTCGGCCGGATCAGCTCCGTCATAAAGGCGACGATATAGGGCTGGGAGATGGTCTGCCCGTAGCCGAGGGGCAGAGGCTGGTCTTCATAGGCGCTGCCGGCCAGGTGAGGCGGGACAAAAAGGTGCCGGGGCACGGCGCGCATCGCCTGCAGCGTGGCCTTGTCCCTGATTCCCCGTTCCGCGATCTGCGTCCGGACCATGGCTTCCCGTCTGGTTTGATAGGCGTCATCGGCCAGTGCGGACGGCGTAAAAAGAAGGATGAAAATAGAGATAAGCTAGGTAATTGCAAAACCATTTGTCATTCCCGAATGCCTCTATCGGGAATATGGTTTTTCAAGCTGTTAGAACCAGATTCCCGCTCAGAATCGTTGCGGGAATGACAGAATGGGGAGTTTTGCAATTG
>Ga0210049_1005271_pt1 | contig 11070 bp, 11 predicted proteins | sample CryGeyCG2014_300_2_FD_183964 | JGI IMG/M metagenome (GOLD analysis project Ga0210049, IMG submission 183964) | Groundwater microbial communities from aquifer - Crystal Geyser CG06_land_8/20/14_3.00 (SPAdes) (version 2) | ecosystem: Environmental > Aquatic > Deep subsurface > Groundwater | place...
GTATTGCTCATCTTGTCTCTCATAGTCGTTTCTCTTATTCGTGATAGGGCTGTGGAAATAAAAGCAAAAAAAATCCAGCTTGCAAAGGAAGCAAGAGAAAAAGAAGAAATGGAGAAAAGAAAAGCCGAACAAGAAAGAAAAGGGGCCGAAGAGGAAAGAATCAGGGCTGAACGTCTGGGGCAAATAAAAAAACTTATTGAATCCATTAACAGCAAAGAACAGCCGTTATGGAGCGAAATTTTGCCCGTGGTCCAATATTTTAGTCTTTGTCCAAGCAAGTTTTCTGAGATTGCATCAAAAATTCCATTGGCTCCACTTTCACAAGTTGTTTGGATTTCTAAAATAAAAAAAGCAATTGTGTGGGGCGGAAATTTTCAGGAAGCACTTCAGGCAATTGAGAAGCTTGTTGCAAAATCTTATGATGATGAAGAATTGCAACTTTTCATTAAGCAACTCGATGAGTTTATTAAACTCATTAGCCAATGTAAAGATTTCAAGGGCTATGAGGAAATAATGAAATGCATCGAGTCCAATTGCCCGACAGTATTTAAACTACTTCCCCCAAAATAGGGAAGCAGGGCCATAAACATGAATTCATGTCTATGGCCCTTTTTGTTTTTTTAATATTTTTAAATTTAGATAGACTTAATTTTAACGCTGGTCTTTTTTTCTCTGTCTATTTTTTGAAGTCTTATTGTTAGAAGGCCGTGCTTTTCCGTCGCTTCAGTTTCATCTGGCTCTATTTCTTGCGGGAGGAGTATCGTGCGGGAAAATGCCCCCCAATAAAGCTCTTTGCTGAAATAATTTTCTTCTTCTATTTTTCGGCTTTCTTCCCGCTTGCCGCGGATTGTAATCATATCGCGGGCTATGGTAAGTTCCAAATCCTCTGGCTTTACTCCGGCGACCATTGTCTGCACTATAATTTCTGTCGGTGTTTGATAAACATCAACAGTTAATTCCGCTTCCTCATTCTCTTCCTCTATCCAATCATTGCCTTTTTTATCTCCCTTGACGGATATTTTTTTTAACTCTTCGTCATTTTCTTCGGCGCGAATGCTTCCGGTTAATCTCTCAAAAAAACTTCTTTTTTTATTTTGCATGTTAATATTTTTTTATTGATAAACGATGTTAACTTTTCTACTCATTCTTCTTAATTTTTCAAAAAGTAGCATAATAATAATTGTAACGACCCACAAGAAAGCGAACACTCTCAGAAAGTCACTTCCATCATTCTTCATTATAAAAAAATTAAAGGCGCTATGCAAGGCAATAGCGAGGATAAAACCCGTTAAAAGATACCATTTTCTTTTGAACCATTCCATATAGAAAGAAAGACCCAGAGTAATGCCTATAATTCCGCTTGAAACGGCGTGTAAAAGCGTGGATCCCAGAAACCTAAGCTGGCCCGTAAGCAATCCTACTATGGCTTGATCTAATAAAAGCGGTTTTATCAGAAATAGCGTATTTTCAAGCGCTGCAAAGCCCAAAGCCGCGGTAATAAGATAGATTGGCCAATCTATAGGCTCATTAATATATATTGTCTTATACACAACAACCATTACAGCAAGATATTTTATTATCTCTTCTACGCTTGCCCAGCTTATAACTTGCAATTGATGCGAACCTATATTAGTTTGTATGAATTTTTGGATCGGCAAGACAAGAATAACAGATAGCATTCCTAAAATAAAACAAATTGTCAAGAGTCCTTTTGGTTCGGGTTTTTCCTGATTTTCTTTTAGCCAGAACCAAAGCCAAAATAAAGCCGGAACAATTCCGCCGATAAATGCAAGGATTAAAATTTTCGAGTCAGTGGTCATTTTTTAAATAGGCCATTTTTCTACTATTAGTAAATTTTTCTTTTCCGGCAGCATCGACCAAATCTCTTCAGTGACAAAAGGGATGAAAGGATGGAGGCAGATTAAAATTTTATTTAAAGTATGCAATAGAAATTGTTTTCTTGATATTATTTCTTCCCCCTTTCCATTTTCAAATATTTTTTTGCTTTCTTCCAAAATTTTATCCGCCAGAACATGCCAGGCATAATGATAAATTTTTTCAGAAGCCAAATAGAATTTGTATTCTTCCATGTCTTTTGTCATATCAGCCAGTAAATTATGTCTTTCCGTCCTAAGTTTTAAATCCTCTTCTGAATATTTTTCAAATTTTTCATTATATTTAATGTCTTCCGTATTGCTCAAAATAAATCTGGCAATATTCCAAATTTTATTTGCAAAATGCTTATAGGCTTTTATTTTATCTTCAGAAAGGGCGAGGGAAGTACCCGGAGTATTTCCCACAATAACACCCATTCTGAACGCATCAGTGCCGAATTTTTCAGTCATGACAATCGGATCTATGACATTGCCCTTGCTTTTGCTCATTTTTTGTCCTTTCGCGTCCAGAACCATGCCATGAAGGTAAACATATTTAAACGGCAATTTTCCTGTCCTATAAAGTCCGAGCATTATCATTCTGGCGACCCAGAAAAATATTATGTCTCCGGCTGTTTCCAGAATATCAGTGGGATAGAAATTTTTAAAATCTTTTCCATCTGGAAAACTAAGGGTAGCAGATGGCCATTGTCCTGAAGAGAACCATGTGTCAAAAGTATCAGAATCTATTTTTACACTTTTGCCGCACTTATCACATTTTGTAATTTTATTTTCTAAATCTGCCATTCCATTTCCGCAGGAATTGCAGATTTTTGCCGGAATAGGAATGCCCCAGACAATTTGGCGGGAGATATTCCAGTCCGTAATGTTTTGAAGCCAGTGAATGGTAATTTTTTTATAATATTCAGGAATATATTTTATTTCATCTTGCCCGATTTTTTCCAAAGCTTTTTCCGCCAATGGTTTCATTTTTACGAACCATTGGTTTTTTATTTGGGGCTCTATGACAGTCCCGCATTTATAGCATGTTCGCACCACATGCTTATAATTTTCATCAATTTTTTCTACCAGACCCTTATTTTGCAATTTTTCAATTATCAAGGGGCGGGCTTTATTTATATGTATTCCGGCAAATTCGCCGGCGATGGGCAATAATTTTCCAAATTCATCGATGATTTGCTCTTTATCTAATCCATTTCTTTCTGCAATTTCAAAATCAGCATTATCATGCCAAGGGGTTATGGTCATTACGCCCGTACCGAATTCCATATCAATGGACTCATCTTTTATAACAGTTGCCGTAATTGGGCCATTTATCCATTCCAGATTTATTTTTTGCCCATGTTTGTATTTTTCATATCTTTTGTCATCGGGATGCATTACGACATATTTGTCTCCGAATTTTGTTTCCGGACGCGATGTAGAAATGATAAACGGCCCATATTTCAAATAATAAAATTTTTCTGTCCTCTCGTCGTCCTGAATTTCAAGATCTGAAAGCGAGGTTTGGTGTTTTGTGCACCAACTTACAATTCTATTGCCTCTGTAAATTAAATTATCATCATAAAGTTTTTTAAAAGTTTGATAAACTATTTTTACTATGTCATCGTCAAGGGTGAATTTTTCCCGCGACCAATCGCAGGACGCCCCCATTTTTCTTACCTGATTTTTAATATCCGAAGAATTATTTAATGTAAAATTCCAAATTTCCTTATAAAGTTTTTTTGGATCCATTCCAAATCTGGTACGGCCTTCTTTTTCCAATTGCCTTTCGTATACTACTTGCGTTTCAAATCCTGCGTGATCAAGCCCGGGAAGCCAGAGGGTTTTAAAACCGCGCATTCTTTTATAGCGCACAATTATGTCTTCTATAGTCATTACGAGGCCATGACCGGCATGTAAGGAACCGTTGGCATTTGTGGGCGGCATTAAAATGGTAAAAGGTTTTGCGTCCTTTTCAGTTATACCTTTTTTCACGCAAATATCCGGATTAAAAAAACCACTTTTTTCCCAAAGCTTGTAAATTCTGTCTTCTGTTTCTTTCGGATCGTAGGGCTTCAGTAATCGCTCGTCTATCATATAAAAAATAATAGCATTTTTTATAGCTTTAATCCACCTTCTGCCTTTATTTTATCCGGTTTTATATTTTTTCCTTTGTTTTTTAAAAACCTAAGATAGCCAGCGATGCCTATCATTATGGAATTATCCGTGGCCAATCCTTTTCCAGGAAATAAAAGTTTGATATCTCTGCCAATAAACTTTTTCATTTGTCGCCTTAAATATTTATTTGAAGATACTCCGCCGGAGACAATAACAGTCTTCGTCTTATATTTTTCTTTTGCTTTTATTGTTTTGTAAATTAAAGTTTCTATTACTGCATTTTCAAATTCTAAAGCAATCATTTGTTTTATTCTCACATTCTGCAGAATGTTGGAATGTTTTTCTTTGAGGTCTCTTATCAAATAAAGCACGGCAGTTTTTAATCCGGAAAAAGAAAAATCAAAATTTTTACTGTATATCATCGGTCTCGGCAATTTAAAATTATATTTTATTTTTTCTTTTCTGCCTTTTTCCGCTAATTTGGAAATTTCCGGTCCGCCAGGATAGGGAAGGCCAAGCATTCTCGCGACTTTATCAAATGCCTCACCAGCTGCATCATCTAAAGTTTCACCTATTATTTTGTAATTCATCCATTTTTTTGCAAGTACTAATTGGGTGTGTCCGCCAGAAACTAAAAGAGATAATATTGGAAGTTTTACTTTGGGAATTGCAAATTTTCCTTTATTTTTTCCAAATACGGAAAGTATATGCCCTTCCATGTGATTTACAGGAATTATTGGAACTCCCCATTTTTTCGCAAGTTCTTTTGCAAAAACTATTCCTGCCCAGAGCGCGGGCTCTAACCCCGGTCCGTAAGTCACAGCAATAGCGTCAATTGGTTTTTTAAAGTTAACAAACTCAGCGATAGCTGAGTTTGTTAACTTTAGCAATTTGGACTTCTTTAAAACTTTTTCAAGAAGTATAGGCAAATTTTTTATGTGTTCATTTTTGGCGAGTGCTGGATAAACTCCGCCATATTTGGTATGAATTTTTATCTGCGAGTCTGAGGTGTTGGCTATGATCTTAAAAGAAGCATTTGAAATACTTCCTTTTGCTTCCAGTATGGTTATTCCGGTGTCATCACAGCTTGTTTCAATAGATAAAATTTTCATCCCATTAGAAATTTTAATTAATAAAGTGCGCGATACAGGGCTCGAACCCGTGACCCTTCCCACGTCAAGGGAATGCTCTACCAACTGAGCTAACCGCGCGGTTTTTGATTTTACATTTTCTCTTTAATTCTTTCAAGAGCCAAGATGAAAGCACCCATGCGGAGATGTGTTTTGTTTTCTACCGCTTTTTCAAAAACTTTTTGCGCCGAATCTTCCATTTTTATTTTTAATTTTTTAAAAACTTCTTTTTCGCTCCAGTGTTCATTCTTTAAGTTTTGATCCCATTCGAAATAGGAGACTGTGACTCCGCCGGAATTAGCTAAAATATCTGGAACTATTGGAACACCTTTTGTAAATAATATTTCATCTGCTTCTGGTGTAATTGGGCCATTAGCAAGCTCTAATATTGCTTTGGCTTTAATTTTGTTAGCATTTGCGCTAGTTATCTGGTTTTCAAATGCTGCTGGGATTAAAAGGTCACAGGGAAGTTCCAGTAATTCTTCATTTGTAATATTTTTTGCTCTCGGGAAATTTTTTAAGCCTCCAGTATTTTTTTTATGTTCCATAAGTTTTTCTGTATCTAAACCATTTGGATTATAAATTCCGCCTTTTGAATCTGAGATAGCTACGATAGTGTGTCCTGCTTTGCTCAAAATAGACGCCGCATTTGATCCGGCATTTCCAAATCCTTGAATCGTCACTTTGCATTTTTTCGGCAAATTTAATTCTTTTTTAAGAGCTTCAAAAACAAAAAATCCACCTTGCGCTGTGGCTGTGCCTCTGCCTTCTGAACCTCCTTTGTCTAAGGGTTTGCCTGTTATCATTGCTCCAGTTGTATCTCCAGTTATTTTTTGATATTCGTCATTCATCCAAGCCATTATTTCTGGTGTTGTGTTTAAGTCTGGAGCTGGGACATCTTTTTTAGGTCCCAAAATGTCCGAAAGTTTTTGGATCCATCCGCGCGAAAGTCTTTCCAATTCTCCTTTAGATAATTCTTTTGGATTTACTGTGATGCCACCTTTGCCTCCACCCATCGGAATCCCAGCCACAGCGCATTTGAGTGCCATCCAGAAGGCGAGTGCTTTCACTTCATTTATTTCAGTATCTTGATGATATCTTATTCCGCCCTTGTATGGCCCCAAAGTATTATTATATTCAACCCTATATCCCTCAAAAATTTTCAGTAATCCGTCGTCCATCTTTACAGGAATGGAAATTCTAATATCTCTGTCTGGCTGACGGAGGCGAGCAATGAATTCATCGCTTGCCCGTTTATTAGGGCCAAAATTTTTAATCTTTGAGACCTTATCTAACTGTGACATTGCATTTTGAAATGGGTTTTGCATAGGATATGATTATACAACTAACTTTTCTAAAATTTCAAGTTCTTCTTTTGTATTGGCACCGAGAGCTTCGCGTGGATCTATTTTTACGGTTTCTATTTTTTCATTATTCTCTGAAGCTATATGCAAAAGATCTGTTAAATAATATTCTTTTTGAGCATTTTCATTTTTTATTTTTTCTAAATTTTTCCAGAGCCATTCTGCATTAAAAATATAACATCCTGCATTCACCTCTTTTATTTTCTTTTCCTCTTCAGTTGCGTCTTTAAATTCTTTAATTCCAATAACTTTTCCATCTTTTCTTAAAATTCTCCCGAAAGCTGTGAATCCTTTCCGCCAATCCAGAAAGTCGGGGAGTACGGTTGTAGTAAAAGTTACTTTAGCTCCGGATTCCAAATGTTTTTTTATCAGTTTTTTTATAGTTTCCGCTTTGATAAAAGGCTGATCACCGGAAAGAATTACGATGTTTTCAGCATCTTTGCAATTTCCTTTAGCGCAAGAAACTGCATGTCCTGTGCCAAGCTGTTCTTTTTGCAATATATAGAAACATAAATCTCCAAGTTCAGACTGCACAAGCTCTGCTTTATGTCCGACAACAGCATATGGCTTTTCATTATGAATTTTGCCGACGGATTCTATTACATGCCTGATCATATGTTTGCCTTTTACTTGCGACAAAACTTTCGGCAGGTCGCTTTCCATCCTTTTGCCTTTTCCTGCGGCTAGAATAACTATTTTTATTTTATTTTTTTTCATGTTTGGTGATTATACAGAATTAAAATTTTATTTTCAATGAAAATTATGTCTTTACTTTTAATAATTTGTATGGTATGCTTATTATAAATTTGTTTAGGAGTAAAAACCTTTTTAAAAATTAAATATTATGGGAAAAATAGTTTCAAAACAGAAAAGAAAAGCAATTCTGTATTTTGTTGCTGGAGTGCTTTTCTTAATTCCAGCGCCATTTTCTTGTTCTTATTATAAATTTGCTGGCGCTATTTTGATAGTAGCAAGTATTATCCTGATTTCAATCGGGATATATAAATTGCTGAAATTCTCTCCGAAAATCGAAGTCATCGACTTCGAAAAATTGAGAGAAATTGCCGAAAAAATATAAAAAAAGCCGTCTTAGCACGGCTTTTTGTTTTGCAATTTGATTTTATAATGTTATTATATTTTGACTTGGCCATATCGTCTAACCAAGTTAGAATATAGCGGACATCGGCTTTTCGAAAACCGAGATTGTTTAAAAATTTTGTTTCAGTTTTGAAAATTATATTTGGCCCTATCGTCTAACGGTTAGGACATCGGCTTTTCAAGCCGGTAATCCGGGTTCGATTCCCGGTAGGGTCACAAAATAAAACTAGCAAGGATAATTCTTTTTTGAAAAAATCGCAAAAAATGTTAGATTAAATTACATGGAGGAGTGGCTGAGTGGTTGAAGGCACCGGTTTCGAAAACCGGCATCGAGGAAACTCGATCGTGAGTTCAAATCTCACCTCCTCCGCCAAAATTCGGAAATTTGAATTCCGAATTTTGACGGTGTTTATTGGACAAAGTTCGAAACTATTTCGAGTAAAATCCCGACTGATTGCCGAGCTTTGCTCGGCAGAACCAAAACGGAACGCTCGGGCGGGCAAAAAGGAAGGGGGTTGGAGTGTCATCCCTACCAGGAATTTTTGCCCGCCCTCGCTTTCGCCACTTCTTTTTTCGCCACTGCAATTTTTCGTGCCAGTGAAACTGGCGCGCCACCTGAATTCAATTTTATCTTATTAGATTTCCAAAATATTGACAACAAAATGTTATGGGTGTATATTCATACAAAGGTGGAGGGCCGGTTGGCTTTCTTTTAACCAAAATTTATCATAAAATATAGAAAGAATCAAATATATGCCAAGACCAAGACTTTGCCGAAAAATTGAATTTAATCCGAATATAACTTATTTCAAACCTCAAGGCGTGCCGATGAGGGAGCTTGAAATTGTAGAGCTTACCGCCGAAGAAATAGAAGCGTATCGCTTGCGACACATTAACGATATGGAACAACAAGAAGCGGCGGACAAAATGCACACTTCCCAAAGCACTTATCAAAGAATTCTATATTCTGCTTACAAAAAAATCGCTGACGCTTTAATCAATGGTAAGGCAATTAAAATCATTAAACATGAGTAATATGTTATTAGAAGTTAAAAATTTAGATGTCAGTTTGGATGGAGAAAAGATTTTGGAAAATCTGTCTTTTCAAGTTAAGCAAGGTGAAATCTTGACTGTTCTAGGTCCTAATGGATCTGGGAAAAGTGTGTTGCTTAAAACTCTCTTAGGATTTTTGCCGTATGAAGGAATTATTAAGTGGAGTAAAAAACCAAAAATTGGATACCTCCCCCAAGGATTGAATCAATTAATGATAAAAGACTTTCCACTAACGGTACAAGACTTTTTTGCACTAAAAAATATCCCGTCAAAAAATAAAGAAATTGAAAAATACTTGGCATTGGTTGGGTTAGAAAAAGATATTTTATTTAAAAAGGCTGGGAGTCTGTCGGGCGGACAGTTTCAAAGAATGCTTGTGGCATGGGTTTTAATCTCTCATCCGGAGGTTATCTTTTTTGATGAACCAACAACTGGAATAGATATTGGCGGAGGAGAAACAGTCTATTCTCTTTTGCATAACATTTGGAAACAAGAAAAATTGACTATTTTTCTTGTCACTCATGATTTAAATATAGTCTATAAACACTCGACTAATGTGTTGTGCCTGAATCGTAAAGGCTACCATTGCTTCGGAACACCCAAAGATATATTAAGTATGGAAACATTGGAAAAAGTTTTTGGGAAAGAAATAAAATTATACGAACATAATTAATATATTCAATATGTCATATCAGTTATTCCTTACTTTAATAAGCGGAATGTTCATAGGCGGAGTGGCCGGCTACTTGGGCACATTAATGCTTTCAAAAAAAATGTCAGTGGTGGCCGGCCCTCTCGCTCACCTTGCTTTGCCGGGAGTAGCAATCGCATTACTTTGGGGTTTTAGCATATCTCTTGGGGCGTTCCCTTTTGTCATTATTGGTGCAATTTTGATCTGGATATTAGAGAAAAAGACAAAGCTTCCAATGGAAAATTTAGCTGCAATTATTTTTGCGTCCGGAGTCGGAACCGCACTCTTGATTCTACCTATCGGCAAGGCCGAAGAAGCATTGGTCGGCAATATAACAACTATAACTCCACTGGAAACACTTGTGACGGTTGCACTAAGTCTTCTTGTTTTTTATGTTGTTGATCGAATATATAAAAAGATGATGCTGATGAACGTGTATGAGGATTTGGCGACAGTAGAGGGAGTTAACACAAGCTTATACAATTTGCTTTATCTGTTAAGTATTGCTGTTGTTGTAGCCCTAGGTGTCTATCTGGTGGGAGGGCTAATAACAGTTGCCCTTATTGCCATTCCGGCCGCATCAGCAAAAAATATAAGCAAGGGATTATTGTCATATAAAATTTCGGCTGTTGCATTCGGCATTCTTGCATCAATAGCAGGTATTATTATTGCTCAATTCACTCAATTACCCACCGGTCCGATGGTTATAATTTCCGGTGTGGTTTTGTTTTTAATTTCAATCATCTTTCATAAAAAAACTTTTTAAAATCTATTAATTTAATTTATTAAAACATCAAGCGAAGCGGCGAAAGCGAGGACGGGCAAAAATTCCTGGTGGACACTCACTCTCCAACCCCCTTCCTTTTTGCCCGTCCGAGCGTTCAATTTTGGTTCTGCCGAGCGAAGCTCGGCAATCATTAATTTTTGGTGAAAGTCCGTTTCTTTTACAAGCAAGCACTGCTTGTTTGATCTCCCAAGTGCTTCCGCTTTTTGTAGTCATTAATTCGTTTATAATCAGGACATTTTTGAAAGAATTAATACCACTGCGGATAATTGTGGGATTGCCATTCGTTGCTGTGTTTATTGTTTTTAAGGAGAGCGTGCGGTCTTTCAGAGCAAGGTTCACCCTCGTATTTCCAAAATGCCCCGAAATAATCAAAGATGGCAACCATCTCCTCTTTTGTCATTTTAGCCATAGAATCGATGCCAAATGTTCCAGGATGAAGTTCAAAAACTTTTCCTGCTTTTACAAGATTTAAAATCTTACTCATTTTTACCTCCTGTTTTTAATATACATTAATTTAATCGTCATTTTACTTTAAATATGAAAATGTGTCAAGCAAACACACAAAAAACATAAAACTTTTTTATTTTTTTAAAAATATATTATTTTATTTTGTATGTATTGCCAAATAAATATCTTCCAGAGCTTTAACGGCGTCGCCGGCGGCGATGTTGTTTTGATGGTAGAGGACATTGGTGCAATCACCGGCGGCCCAGATACCTGGAGTTTCGGTTTTCCCCGTCCATGGATCTATTTTTATCCTGCCGATTTTATCAAGCGGAACTATATCTTTTACAAAATCAGTATTTGGAATTTGACCGATTTCAATAAAAATTCCAGCAACTTTTAGTTCCCTCGGCTGTAGCTCTACGGGCGAAGCTTTTTCTATGCCTATATTTTTATCCCCGCCTGCATCAGCTATGCTGAAAGCATTGCGGGCAGGTTTTATTAAAAT
>Ga0210049_1005272_pt1 | contig 11068 bp, 9 predicted proteins | sample CryGeyCG2014_300_2_FD_183964 | JGI IMG/M metagenome (GOLD analysis project Ga0210049, IMG submission 183964) | Groundwater microbial communities from aquifer - Crystal Geyser CG06_land_8/20/14_3.00 (SPAdes) (version 2) | ecosystem: Environmental > Aquatic > Deep subsurface > Groundwater | place...
AGTGTTTTTGGGGTAATCCAGAGCATACTGGGGAATTAGGTCGGTGACCGAAATTAGATAACCCAAATCCTGTCCATCATTATAGGTCTTATTTCCGATAAAGCCCTTTAGATTGACCTTGAATGCATAGGAATTTCCTTTCCCCCTCTCCTCATTCCTCCCCCTCAAGGGGAGAGGTAGGTGGGGGTGTAATTTGAATGCACAGGAATTTCCTTCCCCCCCTCTCCTCATTCCTCCCCCTCAAGGGGGGAGGTAGGTGGGGGTGTAATTTGAATGCATAGGAATTTCCTTTCCCCCTCTCCTTCCCTTCCTCTCCCTCAAGGGGGGAGGTAGGTGGGGGTGTAATTTGAATGCATAGGAATTTCCTTTCCCCCTCTCCTTCCCTTCCTCTCCCTCAAGGGGAGAGGATAAGAGGTGAGGGGGATCTATCTTTGACGTCAAATTGGTATCATTTAATGTCACTCCAACCTTCTGGGCGAACTGTTCCTGTGTAAGGTCGAGCTTATCTCTGAGTTCTTTAATCAATTTTGATACATCTTTATTTTTATTGTTAGAGCCGTTGCCGAAATTAAAAATTGCTTGATTGGACAGGGGTTTTAGCCTTGTCCAATTTACAAATTTTTACAACTTCAAAGAGGCTTTTTTACAAAGTTAAATTTCTGTTCTTTGACAATTAGAAGCGGAAAGTCAAGCTATGACTGCGAAAAAGCAAAAGCGTCTTTCTCATACCTCCTTTTTATGATAACATAAAAAAGGTGATTTTGTAAAAAAGGAGGAAATAGTAAGTCACTACTGTCCAATAAAAGTAGAAAAAGTGTCTCCCCCTCCCTTGATGGGAGAGGCTTTCCCCTCACCTTTATCCTCTCCCGCAAGGGGAGAGGAGTACAGGGTTTGAAAATTCAAGTCTCCCGGTTTTTAATAGAAACTCAAACCATTATACTGCTTACATCTCCGACAATTGCCCAAATTTTTTATTGGATACTACTGATAGTAAGTATTCCTAAAATGTCATTGCGAGCCCGTAGGGCGTGGCAATCTCGTTTTTTAATACTGGGATTGCCACGTCGCAAACTACGCTCCTCGCAATGACAGACACAAGGTTTACTGAATTTTTTGGGCGATTTGTCCAATTCGCTTCTGATTTTCAAGGAACAATTATCTCGAATCCCTTACAGGATAAGGGTTTCGTGAGTTTTTACTAAAAATTTAAGTTTAATTTCGGCAGCGGCTCCCCTATTAATTCTTTAATCTCCTTGCTTATTTTCTCCGATGGTGGTATTCTATTATTCATAGCGTTGGTCTCCTTTCAGAGGGCTATAGCCTCTTATAGGTCATAGCCCTCTGCTTCAAGGGAGAATTCCGACACAATTATGGATGAAAAGGATTTAAAGTTAATTGTCCAGATACCCTGTCTGAATGAGGAGAAGACCTTACCCATCACGGTAAAGGAGATACCCCGACAGATCGAAGGTATCGCGAAGGTTGAAATTCTGGTGATCAATGATGGCAGTACCGATAATACCGTTGAGGTGGCTAAAAGGTGCGGGGTGGAGCACATTATCAGTTTTACAAGTAAAAAAGGCTTGGCGAGAGCCTTTGAAGCGGGACTGGATACCTCCCTGAAATTGGGTGCCGATATCGTTGTTAATACCGATGCCGACAATCAATACCGGGGAGAAGACATCAAGAAACTTGTTAAACCAATCATAGATGGCAAAGCAGATATCGTCATCGGCAATCGGGATATTGAGAAGATAAAAGATTTCTCCTTCCTGAAGAAAAAGCTTCAGAGGATCGGGAGCTGGGTGATCAGACAGGTTTCGGGTACCGATATACCGGATGCCACCACTGGCTTTCGCGCCTATAACAAAAGAGCAATCTTAGGATTAAATGTCATTTCGAGCTTTTCTTATACACTCGAAACCATAATTGCGGCGGCAAAAAAGCAGATGAGCATCGCCAATGTCTCCATCAGAACCAACAAAGAACTGAGGAAATCAAGGCTTTATCATAATACCTTCCAATATATCTGGAAGTCCATTATGACAATTGTGAGGATCTATACCGTCTATGAGCCTCTACGGGTATTCCTGACAATCGGGGCTATACTATTTTCCGGTGGCTTTCTTTTAGGATTAAGATTTCTATACTTCTTTATCTTCAAGATTAATCCTGGCGGTCATATCCAGTCCTTAATTCTGGCAGCAATATTGTTGCTCTTAGGCTTTCAGATTATGGTCATCGGGCTTATGGCCGATTTGATATCCTCCAATAGAAGGTTAATAGAGGATACATTATTAAGAATAAAGGAGAAAGAGGCAGATTTATCGCGAAAGAATAGTAAATGAAAATTGCTCTTCTTGGCCCAACCTATCCCTATCGCGGTGGTATATCCCATTATACAACATTGCTCTACCGGGCTCTCAAAAAAGAACACCGGATAAATTTTTTTTCCTTCCTCCGCCAATATCCAAAATGGTTATTTCCGGGCAAAACCGACATTGACAAAAGCAAGACCAAGATTAAGGAGGAAGGTGTTGAACGGACACTCAATTCCTTGAATCCCTTTACCTGGGTTAAAACAGCATTTCTTATCAAGGGATTTAACCCTGATCTTTTAATTCTGCCCTGGTGGTCCCCCTTCTGGATGCCTCATTTCCTGACCATCTGTGGCATTTTGAAACTTCTCTCTAAAACAAAAATAGTTTTTATCTGCCATAATGTCACGATGCATGAAGCAAGATTCTTTGACAAGGCCTGTATGCGCGCCGTATTAGGTCTTGGTAATTACTTTATTGTCCATTCCCAGAAGGAGAAACAAGATTTAGTTGCTCTCTTACCCGCGGCCGATGTAAGGATAACCTTTCATCCCACCTATGAAATCTTTAAATGGAAAAACCTAAAAAAGGAGGAGGCCAAAAAGGAATTAGGAGTTTCGGGAAAAACGCTCCTGTTTTTTGGCTTTATCAGGGAATATAAAGGGTTGAGATATCTGCTGGAGGCTCTGGCCAGGGTCCTGGAAGAACTAAAAGATATTACCCTTCTCATTGCCGGAGAGTTCTGGCAGGATAAAGCGGTCTATCTTGATTTAATAGATAGATTGGGAATAAGGGATAAAGTGAAGATCTTTGATCAATATATCCCCAATGAAGAGGTAGAAAAATACTTTCGCGCCGCAGATGTGGTTGTTCTTCCCTATCTTTCTGTAACCGGAAGTGGTGTTGTTCAGGTTGCCCTGGGATTGGAAAGACCGGTAATCACCACCAATATCGGCTCTCTCAAAAGGATAGTTTTGCATGGTAAGACCGGTTATCTGGTAGAACCGGCCAATGCCGATGCACTGGCAAATAGTATTCTGAAATTTTTCCGAGAGAATAAGGAAGAGGAGTTTACAGAGAATATCAGAAAAAGGAGAGAGCTCTTCTCCTGGGAGAGGTTAGTTAAGATTATTGAAAGCTTCCATATATATGTCCTCTAATGAGTGAGAAATTCTGGGGACTTATTTCTATATGGGACTCAACATGGTAGATCGAATATCCCTTTGAAAAGAGAAAGCCTATTAGCTTTTCTGAATTCTCATGTATCTCTATGAATAAACCAGGCTTGTAGTTATTGATAGTTCCAACCATGGCGTAAAGAACATCCATTTCAAATCCCTCAACATCTACTTTGATAAAATCGGGCTTGGGCAATATCCCTTTTTCCATCAGGCTATCAAGTGGGAACAGTTCAACCTTAACAGCTCTCTTCCTTCCTCTTCTAATCCTTCGTTCCTTTCTATTTAAGGTCCCTCTCGCAGGATACATTGGATCGACAACCATATAGACCCACTCATACCTTCTTCCAAGCCCAATCTGCATCGTGGTTACATTGTCAAAACCATTCAACCTCACATTATAGACCAATTCCTCATAGTTCCTTGGGTTGGGCTCAAAGGTTACCACCCTTCCCTTTTCTCCTGTGGCCCGAGCGAAGAATAGAGTATGTATTCCTACATATCCCCCTACATCAAACACCGTCTTCCCCTTAAAATCTAACCGCATCAGAAATTTTTCTTCATCGGTAAGAGAAAATTTCGGTTTAAATCCAAAACCATATCTTCTCTTTAACCCTTTTGCCAATCCCGTCCTCATTGTAAAGGTAAGATTTTTTAAGAGAAGTTCTAAAATTTTTAAGATGAGAACAATTATATTCCCCATTTCTGATGTTGTGCCATTTCATTTTTACAGTTTTTTGAAACTCCTACCTATTGCTCGCCAGGGCCATTGACAAATCCGACGAAGAACAAAGAAAGGAGATTGCAAAAATGCTTGAATTAACTCCCCTATCGCCGCAAAGAATCTAGATCTTTGTAAAAAAAATAGTCCCCATTTTAAATGTTCGCTTACAACCCTCCTTTGCCTCCCAAGCTTCTCAGTATAGCTTTCCGTCGACCAGGAGAGCCTTTTGATATTTTTACTTTTTTGACTTTCTAATTCTTCGAACTCTTTAAAAAGAGCTGGCAATACAATATCGGAAGAGTAATATCGCCTTGCTTTTTCATAACCCGCCTGAGCAATCTCCTCCCTTTCCTGCTCGTGGCTAAGGTAATATTCTATTTTTCGTTTGGCATCTTCAAGATCATTGAAGCAGACTACCTCTTTGCCAGGCTCGAAATAATCCTTTAGATAAGGGGCATCATCGGTCAGGATAAATCCTCCACACATTGCTATTTCTATAAGTTTTCCTTTAATCTGTTTAACAATATCCTTGGACCCTGGCATATAATCGGGTACATAAGCACGGGATAAATTGATATTTATTTTAGTTTCATTATACACCTTGACCACATCCCCTATTGATAGCCATCCCTTCTTCCAACCCTTACCGTATTTATTCACCAAAAGGCCGACATTGGCTAAAGTCTGGAAAAATATTTTCCTATGGCGATACGCCTCTCCCACAAAGGAAATGTCATATTTTTTTGAGCAAGGATAGGGATGGTAATATCGAGGGTTGGTAAAAATTGGAATAAGTATAGCATCTATCTTGTAATTTTTGCATTTGATGTAGGAGCCTCGATCATGCGTTACATAATAGGACAAAACATCTGTCCACCATTTGGAGTAGATGTCAAAATTTATTCCATCGTCAAAAAACCAACCCAAGGTAAGGGAACCGGCGGTGTTCATTTTCATTATTGTTGATTTATAAACCTCTTCACCCGCAGCAAGATAAAGGATAAGCTCAGGTTTCTCTCTGTCAAATAATTTCAATAAATCCCGGTTCATTAATTCTCCCCTCAATTCTTCATATTTATCGGTATAATTGTAAACAACCCAGTTGCTGAAGATCTCCTTTAGCGGTTCAACGGTATTTATTCCGAAGGCCATGCTTGAGCGCATGGTCAACACCAAGATTTTTTTATTGAACATCCTACTTTGCCTGGAAGCACCACCATTCATATGTCAGCCTTAAACCTCTCCTTAATTCTGCCTTGGGCCGCCAGCCCAAAGCGGTAATCTTGCTTATATCTAAGAGTCTTCTTGGCATACCATCGGGTTTCATTCGATCGTAGACTATTCTTCCTTTAAAACCAACTATCTCTTTAATGAGAGTGGCAAGTTTTAAGATAGATATACCATTTTCGCTTCCAATATTTATAATTTCGCTTCCGCGATACCTATTCATCAGGAGAATACAGGCCTCGGCAAGGTCATCTCCATAGAGGAAATCTCGCCTTGGTTTACCTGTGCCCCAAATGGCAACTCCTTTCTCTTTTCTCTTTTTTGCCTCGTGAAATTTCTTAATTAAATTGGGTATCACATGACCCTCATCATTGAAATGGTCTCCAGGTCCGTAAATATTTGCCGGAATCACTGAAATAAAGTTTGTTCCATACTGTCGATTATAGGACTGACAGAGCTTTATTCCGGCTATCTTTGCAATTGCGTAGGGTTCATTGGTTGGCTCAATATGACCAGATAATAAATACTCTTCCTTAATAGGCTGAGGACATATTTTTGGGTAAATACAGGAACTTCCAAAAAATAGAAGTTTCTTAACCCTGTATCTATAGGCCAATTCAATTACATTGGTTTGGATCATTATATTCTGATAGATAAAATCTGCTGGATACCTATTATTGGCAAAGATACCACCGACTTTTGCTGCGGCCAAAAATACATATTCAGGAAGTTCTTTCTTAAAGAAAACTTCAGTCTTCTTCTTATCGGTTAAATCGAGCTCCCTATGGGTTTTAAAAAGCAAATTTTTGTAACCTAATTTTAATAGTCTCCGCACTATTGCTGAACCCACAAGACCGGTATGGCCGGCTACATAAATAAGGGAGTTTTTCTTCATTTTTTAAAATAATCATTTAAAGTATCGCGGATATAAACTAAATCATTATTATTTAAGTATTGATGAATACCAAAATGCAGCCCATTTTTACCTACATATTCGGCTGCAGGAAATTGGCCATATTTATAATTTAGAAACCCAAAGGCCTTATGTTGAGTGGGCAAACTCCCAAATAAGGTTTTGCATTGAATGCTTTTGGACTCTAAGTAGCGGTAAAGTTTAGAACAGTTATATTTTTCATCCTTTAAAACTAAGGGAAAGGCATGGGGGCTTACCTTCTCAAACCTTTCCTCTTTGAGAAAATAAAAATATTCTGATAACTCCTTGGTCAATTCTAATAGTTTATATAAATTCTTCTTTCGTTTATTAAATGTCTGGTCAAACCGTTCCAGGTTTTCCAATCCAATAGCCGCTTCCAGGTCATTCATCTTGGAATTAAACCCAATACGTTGAAAATCAAAGGAGATACTCTCGGGAGGACGTCCATGCGACCTTATTGACCTGATTATCTTCGCAATTTCATCATTATTGGTAACGACCATCCCCCCTTCCCCGCAGACTATTAAATGAGCAGCATAGAAGCTGAATGTTCCCATATCGCCAATTGTGCCTACAATTTTCCCTTTATAGGTTGCACCATGTGCCTCACAGGCATCCTCAATGACCTTTAAATTATAGGTTTTGGCAATTTTTAAAATGGGCTCCATCTCACAGGGTTTTCCCATTGTGTGGACCGCTATAATGGCTCTGGTCTTTTTGGTAATAGCTGCCTCAACTTCAGAGGGGTTAATATTTAAGGTTTCTACTTTGATATCAACGAACTTAGGGATAAATCCTGCGGCCAGAATTGAATTGGCGGTGGCAACGAAGGATAATGCCGGGGTAATAATTTCATCTCCCCTTTTTGCCCCGAAGTCATATAGTGAAGCACAGCAACAGATATCTGCATCTGTACCTGAACTGGTAGCAAAGGCATGGTTATAGCCAAATTTATGAGCAAAATTTTTTTCAAACTCTTTAACATTGTCTCCTTCAGAGACCCAATTCTTATCCAACGCTTTCTGGATATATTTTCTGGCAGTATCCCCAATTTTAATATCCCCAAAATTTATGCGCATTTTTAGATTAAATTACACCCCCACCTACTTCCTCCCCCCTTGAGGGGGAGGATAGAGGTGAGGGGGAAAGGAAATTCCTATGCTTTAAATTTTCTTTGCATCTTATGTTCAAGCATCTTTTTAATATGTTCCACGACCGCAGGCCCAAACTTTTCCTTAATCATTTCGATATATTTTGGATTACTAAAATATTCTACAAAGGCTTCATCCCGAAAGCGCAAAACCTCTGGAGAGGATAAATATTTTGTAGGTAAGGCCAAGGTCTCTTCGCTATACTGGCTATAACCATACCATTCCTTAGGTAATTTAATACCTTTTTTTAAAGCATCTTCATATAACTGAGAACCTGGATAGGCCATAGCCACATAGAAATTAGCATATTCGCAATTGAGCTCTTTCGCCATATTCAGAGTCTCCTGCATCGTTTCAAAATTATCATCAGGAAGACCAAAGATAAAGTTTCCAATAACATAAATACCGGCGCTCTGCGTCATCTCTACCGCCCTTTTTATCGCCTCCTGTCTAATTTTCTTAACAACTCCTTCACGAACCTTCTTGCTGGCAGACTCAATCCCAAATGCAAGCCAGTTGATACCGGCCTGTTTCATCTTCTTTAATATAGGCTCCCTAATGGTATCAACTCTGGCATAGGCCCAGATATTTAAGTCATAACCCCTCTTAATGATAAGATCACAAATGCGATTCACTCTCTCTTCTCTGAGAACAAATAACTCATCAATAATTTTAATATTTTTTATCTTATAATTCTTCACCAAGAAATCTATCTCCTCAACCACATTTTCCGGACTGCGAAAACGGATACCTGGCGAACCATCATATAAGGTATGGATATTACAATAACTACAATTGAATGGACATCCTAAACTTGTATACATCGCGGCATAGGGTTGTCTCTCTTTAATATTCTCAAAGCAGTGCCAATTATGGGCTCTATACTTTTCCATTGGCAATAAATCCCAGGCAACAAAGGGAAGTTCATCAAGATTCTTAACCAGTTCTCCCCATCCATTGGACACTATTTCATTATCCTTGATATACCAGAGCCCCCTGATTTTCTGATGCTCTACTTTCTTTCTTAACTTCAATAGTTCAAGAAGTTGGAGAATGGTAGAGAAATTTTCTCCGCGGCAGACAAAATCTATTTTTTCCTCTCTTAAAGTTCTTTCAGGAAGGGAGGAGGGATGGATACCGCTTAAAGCTACTTTTATCTTCTGGGATTTTTTTCTTAATGAAGTGAGAATCTCCCCAACAGCAGTCATCTTGGGAGTGGAGGAGGCGGAAGGGTTTGTTCCAGCGACAACAATATTCAGTAATAAGGGGTTATACTCCCTAATCCTTTCTGCCGTATCTTCGGGGCTTAAATTCTCTGCATCAGCATCAATTATCCTTACTGAGTATCCACACTTACGAATAAAAGCGGCAAGCAACCCTGCTGAAATAGGAGGCTCAATACCGGAAAGGGATGAGCCTAATTCCCCATAGATTTGCCTTCGGTTTCCGGGATTAACAACAACCAGGTCTATCCCTTTTCCCATGCTATATGCAACGCAATAAGTATTTACACATTTGATGTGAAATTAAACATCGGGTTGATAAAAGATGATCTGACTACCCTGATTTTCAAACTGGAAAGGAACCTGGAGAATATTCCTTAACCTTTCCTTTACCCGAGGTTGCTCCTCTGGCTTTACAAAAAATATCATAAAGCCACCCCCTCCGGCACCAAGCAATTTTCCTCCCAGAGCACCATTTTTGCAGGCCGCCTCATAAATCCCGTTAATCCTTGGATCCGATATCTTGCTACTTAAAGTTCGTTTAAGTTTCCAGGTCTCATTCAATAATTTACCAAACTCGGAAATCTCAATAGTGCTACTATTTAATATCTTTATTGCTTCCTCTACCATCTGATACATCAGAGAAAGCTCCCTTTTCCTTTCACCAATATTTTTAATCTGTTCTGCGGCAATATCGGAGGCAAATCTTGAAAGCCCGGTAAAATAAAGCATCAGATGTTTCTGTAATTGCTCTAACTTCTCCTTCTTCAAAATTACCGGCATTATCTGGAAACTGCCGTCTAAGTTAAAATTTATCCGGTTAAAACCACCAAAGGCGGCCAGGATCTGGTCCTGGGAACCCACATTTTCTTTAAGGATCTCCTGCTCAATATGAATTGCCTGGGTAGCCAGTCGATTTTTTGGGAGCATCACCCCCTTCAGCGCATAAAGCGCGTGGAGCAATCCTACCGTAAATGCTGAACTTGAACCCAATCCTGTTCTTGCGGGCAGGTCTCCATCATGATGGAGCTCTATTCCTTCTCTTATCTTCATAAATTGCAGTACCGCCCTTGCTGAGGGATGCATAATCTCGCTGATATCCTTTACATTTTCTATCTTGGAGTAGACAATCCGATGTTTATGTTCAAAGAAAGGCGGCAAATATCTGCAGGTGATATAACAATACCTATTGATGGTGGTAGCAAGAACCGCACCCTTATTCTCTCGATACCAGGCAGGATAATCGGTTCCCCCACCGAAAAATGAGACCCGGAATGGTGTTCGGCTGATAATCATTGGACTCCTATGCTTTTAAATATTAGAATAGTTGGTTCTTCTTATAATTTGATATCCTTTGATTAGCTCTACTATCCCTTCTTGCAGAGAAACCTGAGGTTTAAATCCGGTTGCTTCAATCTTGGCGTTACTGACAATATAATCTCTCTTGTCCGGATCCTCTCCAATCTCAGAAACGGTAAAGTAAAATGCGGGAATTTGCTTCTTAATCTCCTCGCACAGTTCCAATTTGCTCAGATTAGCATCACTCAATCCCACATTGTATGCTTCATTCCTCATTCTCTCATAATTTTGCAGAGAATGAATAAAACCTTCTGCAACATCCCTGATATGGATATAATTCCTCTTGAAGTGGGGCTGAAAAAGCACAATAAAATGGTCATTGACCGCCCGGTAGACAAAGTCATTGACCAAAAGATCAAGTCTCATTCTGGGACTGATGCCAAAAACTGTTGCCAGTCTTAAGGTAATACAATTCCCATCATCCAACAATATCTTTTCTGCCTCTACCTTTAACTTCCCATAGAAGGATACAGGTCTTAGAGGGGTCTCCTCTGTGCAATAGCTGCCCTTTTCTCCAATCCCATAACCGCTATTTGTCGTGGGAAAGATGATTGGCTGATTTTTACTCCGTAATTTTAAAAGCATATTTATCGCATCAAGATTGGTTGTTTGCGCCGCAACCGGGTCCTTTAAACAGGCCGGCGCGCCGGTAAGACAGGCAAGGGGGAAAATCACATCAACCTTTTTTAACAATTCCGAAATAAGCGCCTTATCCCGGGCATCCCCACGAATAATTGTCAAATTTTTATGAGAACAGCGGTCAAGAAGAGAGATTTGATTGTAGAGAAAATTATCTACTACAACGACCTCGTATTCTTCAGACAATAACTCGGGAACAAGGATAGAACCTAAATAACCTGCCCCTCCCGTAACTAAAATCTTCATCTTTCCTTCTTAAATTTTACGTAAATATTCAAGTAAACGCCGTATGAAAGTAATGTAGCGGTGGCATTT
>Ga0210049_1005273_pt1 | contig 11067 bp, 13 predicted proteins | sample CryGeyCG2014_300_2_FD_183964 | JGI IMG/M metagenome (GOLD analysis project Ga0210049, IMG submission 183964) | Groundwater microbial communities from aquifer - Crystal Geyser CG06_land_8/20/14_3.00 (SPAdes) (version 2) | ecosystem: Environmental > Aquatic > Deep subsurface > Groundwater | place...
GAAGATCAGCGCGGCCAGTGCATAAGCTCCGATACCGGCTGCCCGTGTTCCGGCGGCGCGGGTGGAGGCCACTGTCCACAGGCGCAGTCCGGCAGATCGGCCGTAGCGAAAAATAAGCAACGCCACAGACCAAATCAGGATGCCCGCCACAATGCAAGCGAGCATTATCCAGGACGGGAAAAAGAGCAGCAGAGACAAGCCTGCCAGAGCATCTGCTCCACCTATAACACCTATCAGCCAGATGACCATCAGCCCTCCCCAGCCAACAAATAAAGGCAGATAGGCAGGAGCAATGAGACGAACGAGCGGAAGGGTGATGGCTAACAAAGACGCCCCGATTACACCCGACAGTGGAGAGCGTTTTACCACTTCAGTCGCGAGCAGGGACAAGACAATCACGACTGCGCCCCAGGGCGAAAATAGACCGACCAGCGCCAGCCCGGGAATGAGCATGACCAGCGAGAACCAGACCGGAACATCGTGGCTGCGCAGGTCCCAGACCGTCTCAATGACCAGCCAGGCAAACAGAAGCCAGGGCAGTACAGAATCTATGTTCATGGTGCACCTTTTTCAGCCTCCTTGATCAACCGCTCGAAGGTCTCCCAGGGCAGCGCGCCGACTACCGCGCGGCCGTTGATCAACGTGGTCGGCGTACCTCCGATGTTCGCCTCTTGGGCGGCTCTCAAATTCATTTTGACGTTACTTTCCTGAGTTGGCAGGCATTGCAACAACTTCTCCACGTCCAGACCAGCAGCACCGGCGGCTAGTGTGATTGCCTTTTCATTGGTCGTCCCATAATCTGCCAGAGCGGTCAGGAACTCAGTATAGTGTCCCTGGTACGCCGCACAGCGCCCAGCCTGGGCAGCTTCCTCCGCGTCGGGGTGGAACGGGAGCGGAAAATCATAGAATTCGAGCCGCACATCATCCCGCTCGAGCAACTTGGGCAGCACCGTCTTTACCCACTCTTGTGAGAAGAGGCACTCGTAGTCCAGGAAGACCTGCACGCGCAAGGGGCCGTCCGGCCCATATATAAAAGCAGGTGACAACGAATGGTCATTGGCAAGGGAAATCGTTGGCAATTCGTCCCAGGGGACATCCAGGGCGAACGAGCCAGTGCCGGCGCAGGCCGAGGGCGGAGCATTCGTTGTCACCTGAGCGATGTTCTTCTCATTGAGCCTGTTGTACACGCCGATCTTCGATTCGGCGACTACACCGCCGGCAAAACCGGTCAGCAGGATCGCCAGGCTGAGGAGGATGTCCAACCAACTGTCAATCAGCCACTTGAATTTCAATTTCAATTTGCACCTCCAATTTAGGGTTCTCCGTGGACCGGATAGAAGACAACTACCCAGCTTCCCGTGTTGCTGGTCGCGCTGCGTCCACCAGAATCGGTCACGGTGAACCAGGCGCGCCAGTTGCCTTCCTGGGTCGTGCCGAAGTAGATATCGCCCGCCTGGGCTGGGCCAAAACTGAAATTGCCAGAAGGCGACAGGTTGTAGCTAGCCATCGTGCTATCCGGCGCCTGGACGTAGAGCGTGACCGCATACGGCTGTGTTCCACCGCTGATCGTCCCGTTCAGGGTCTGCGCCGGCAGCCCGAGTTTAGGCCCATACAGCACAAGCGATCCGTACTGCGGGGTGAGGCTGACCACCAGCGGCGCGACGGTCGGCGTAGCTGTGGGCGGTATTGGCGTAGCTGTTGGCGGTACGGGCGTGTTCGTCGGGGGCGGCGGTACGGGCGTGTTGGTCGGCGGCGGCGGTGGTTGGGGCGTGTTGGTCGGCGGCGGCCCAGATCCACAGCAATTCGTCCAGGCAGGGTTGCTCACCAGGCTGCACGAGTCGACATACGACTCGTATCCCCAGAAGCGCCAGCATTCGTAGTAGACTGTATGACACTCTTGATGGCAAACCCGCCTGCGGGAGGTAGAGCATTTATACTCCCACCAACAGTAGTAGGAATTGCAATGTCTCACCCACTGACATGATTCGTAATCCTCCCACTCGCATACCGTACTGCAATCCTGGCGGGAACAGGTCACTAATTTGTACACCGCCCTTTGCGCCCAGTTCGCATTGCAGGCCCCTTGGTCATATGTGCCGTCACAACCACTTCCACAGGAAAATGTGGACTGGTTCCATGATGCCGCGCAGCCCCAGCTCCGAACAGAGCAGCCGACGACCTTATCCACCACCGTCGTACCCAGGCAGCAGCCACTGGCGCAGTACTGGCTGCCTGCGCCGCAACCCGCCCCGACACATCCCTGCTGAGAAGGCCAGAACAGGACGAAACCCACCACAACCAGGAAGGCTGCGATGAAAATGCCAGCGAAAATGACGAGACGTTTTTTTCGGTTAGCGCTCATGGACAACCTCCGGGAAGCGCAACCTTGGAGATAGCATCATTCGGATAAACATACCAGCCATAAGCCAGGTAGTCAGCCGGTGGGATACCGGTCAAGAAGAACTGCGCGCTGCCGTCCTTGTCCAGGAGCAGGCCGAGGTCGCAGACGAACGGAAGGGTATTCTGGCCATCCTGGTAACAGCGATCCCAGTGCACCCCCTCCGGCTTGACGTACCAGTCACTGATCACGACATCGTAGACCTCGCCAGGCTGTGAGAAAGCAGACTGCGCCTGCTCGCTAGAACGCCAGTCTTGATTACTAAAGCTGGTGTAACTGCTGCCTGACGCGTCCGGTAGGGTAGTGGTCGAGGTCATTCCCACCGCAACCCACAGGCTACCAGGCGATCCATCCGCGCTCAGGAAATACAGGTGGGCCAGGTCGAGAGTTTCCTGTTCAAAAGGTCCCCTTCCACTCACAGTCAACCTACTCACCTGGCCGCTCGTGACGCCAACGAACTTCATTTCCGGCGGGTTGCTGCCATTCGTCTGGAACTTCAGCCCCCGTTGGTCTTGCGGGATGGCAGCCTGCAAAACGGTCTGGATTTGCTGTTCATTTTGGCAAACCGGAATTTCCGGCAATACAAGCTCTGCAACGGCAGGCTCTTGAGTCTCCGGGAACGGCTGATAGTCCCGCGGCAAGGCAGTATCATAGCGGATTTCACCCTTACATTCTGTATCCGGACCGACTTCGACATCGGCTGGTACCACGCAGCCGCCGTCAACCCAAAATAGACCATCTTTGGGCTGGCTGATAGGCTCCGGCAGGCCGAACCAGATGCCGCGGATGACTGCCTGGCCTGGCTGGATCTGCAAGCGACCCCGGTCATCCGGCTCTTTGCCAACGCTGAGACCGGCCCGAAAGAAGTCGTTGAGGAACCGGGAGTCGGATCCCGCAGGCACAATAAATTCGCCCGGCCTAAGCGATACATCACCGGGTTGTGCAGGGGGTTGTGCAGGCGGAACAAAGTGCCAGAAGATGTGTATCGTATCCAGGTCATACAGCACCAACGGTCTGTCAGATGTGTTGTTGAAGCGATAGGCAACCTGCACCACTGTCTGGGTATCCCCTGGCAGCAGGTCGGCAATCTCCGGCACAGCCTCGCTGGGCGCGGAGAACAGGCGCAGCAGCTCGATTGTCAGTCCATCTGAGACATCCTGAATAGTGCCGAGATCCGACCGCGCCAACGCCTGGCTGTAGTCGCCAACTTGCGTCCGCGGCTGCCCCTGGCTCTCTGGCAGGTCCGCGTCCAGGATCACGTCGCGCAGGCCCACCTCCATGCCCAGGCAGTTGGGTTCACCTTCCGCTGTTGGGCAACTGAGCACCAATTTCAGGCTGGTGATCGCTTCCGGCGGCACATCTGTGCCCAGCCAATAGCCAATGGTGTACTGTTCACCAGCATTTAAAAACTCACTCTGGGGGTGAGGCAGGCTCGTCCCCGCTTCAATGTAGTCCTGCAAACGAAAGGCGTCCAGCGTTTTCTCTCCGTCGCCCAGTACCAGCATACCCGCTGGCGAAGCGTATATTTGCATCTGGTTTGAGTTCGAGACCACCAGCTTCAGGTAGAGGATGGTTTCCTTTCCCACCAGAAGCGGAGAATAGGCGTAGTATTCCGGCGGAAGCACCTCGCGCCGGGCAATCAGCATCCGGTCGAGCTTGTAGGTTACGCCAGCGAAGGTGGCGCTGGCGAGGTTCTCGAAGCGGTAAGCCTCCCCTGGCTCAGGCTGGCGCGGAGCAGGGTAGGTAATTTGCGCTTCGGTGCTTTGAGGAGACGGCGTTTGTGCGAAACCTTGTAATAGCTCCGGCGTCTTGGTGAGAGTCGAGGTTGGGATCGCAGTCGCGGTAGGCGGCATCAGGGTCCCGGTCGGCGCAGAGGTGGAAACCGCCTGCGGGACATGACCATTGTCTTGATTTAGGACAAGGAATATTCCCAAAGCAACTACCGCAATTGCTATTGGCAAATATATGGCGAGAGATAGATGGCGTTTTTTATTCATGGTACACATCCTCCTGTGTTGTTGGGTAAATCTGCGTCTGCCCCGTCGAATTCAATCGCCCAGCCGAAGGCAAACCAGTCCTCTGGGGCAAGGCCAGTCTGGATGAATTGTGCACTGCCGCCGTGGGAAGCAAGTTCGAGGTCGAGGCCCAGGCTGCAAATCCCGGGTGGATTGGCAAACGCCCATTGCTCGCAATTCTCCCAGGCAATTTCTTTGTCACCGCGCAGAAAACCGGTCAGGATCAGGCGCAGGCCCTTCCCGGATTGCCGGAAGATGGCTTCAGCTTCCTGGCGGGTCGCCCAGGCTCGCTTGCCTCTGGGGTCCACGATGTTCATGGGGTAATACGTTCCACTCCCATCTACGTAGCCAGTGGCAAACCATAGGGCGCGCAGTTCGCCGTTCTTGTCTAGGTACAGCATCCTGGCCAGGTCCAGTTCCAGGCTGCCCTCCGCCCGCTGCTCAGTCTCGCCCGTCGTGACGCCGTACACAGCAACCGCTCTGGACGCTCCGCCGGGCGAGGTAAATTGCACTCCCTGCAGGGGGACAGCCGCCTGCACGGCAGTGAGCAGCGCGGAGCAAAAAGGGGAATAGAGCGTCGGGGTGGTAGTGGGTGTTCCTGCCTGTCCTGGCTTGACCAGGACCTGCCCTGGCGGCCAGGCCGGGGTGTCGGGCGACACGGGGGTACTTAACCCGGGAACAACGGTCACGATAGCCGTCGCCGGTGCGGGATTACGCCAGATGATATAGCTCATGACGGCGATCGGGACGAGAATAAGCGCGGCAGTGGTCAATAGGCCGAGATTAGCACGCACAAATTTCACTGTCATTATCCTCTTCTGCCTGCGCTCGCCGGTTATATTCGCCAATCTTGATGTTCGCAACGGCGAACAGGGCCAGCAGCGCGAGATCCATCACGAACGCCAACAAATTGTTCGTGCCGGGAATGGCTGCGGTAGTAACCAGCAATGCGCCGACGATTGTTACCCAGGCCACCCGGCACCAGAAAATTACTGAGAACATTTACACACCTCCACGATGATTGGATTGTTGTTACTATCCAGCCTTGCCCTGCGAATGTTTTGGGAAGGATCCGAGACCTGCTGATACCAGTTACAAGTCTGTGTTTGACCAGGAAGAAAAGCCGTCATGGGATCCACTGCCTGGCATCCCATCTCCGAGCATTGGCGTATCTCGAAATGGATGTGCGCGCCGGACGAGCTTCCATCGCGCCGGTCACCGTTGTCGCCGCCGCTCAACATCACCACCTCGCCCGCCTGGACGATCTGGGCGGATCCCTTCGTCAGGCTGGAAGCGTGTGCCAGCAAGACCTGATAGCCATCGTTTTCGATGATGATCGAAAGCCCATAGTCTTCTAAAAGTCCGGCAAAGGCCACTTTCCCGCCCATCGGCGTTCGGACGGGGATATTCTGCTCGAAGTTCGTGCCGATGTCTATCCCGCTGTGGGGATAGCCATCGGTTCGCGGCGTGCCGAAGACATCGGTGATGTACGTGACCCCTTCCGCAGCCAGGTTGCCGCAATAAAAACCTGCAGCCTGTGACAACGAATGCTCCGCGTCGCCGGCCGCATCCGCGGGAAGCGGATGTGACCAGGTAGAAGCGACAAAGAGGGCAAGGAAAAACAAGTCGCGCATCAGCATCATGGTGTGCAAGCTCCGCTGGGCTGGTGGACACTGGCAGAAGCAAAGACGTTGACCTGCACGGTGGCCGGCCGGCCTACGAAGGGCAGCAGGAAGGTTTCGACCGGGAAGGACAGGTACACGCCCACCGCAGGCTCATCGCTCGACCAGTTCCCGCGTCCGGCGCCCAGGCGGGTTGGCAGTGGGGGATAACCTGAGACAGTGCCGCCGCCGTAGTCAGGCAGGACGCGCACGTCGTAGCTGTAGCCGCTGATTCCACGCAGGGACATCTCCTGCTGCAAGAGGCTCACCGCTGCGCTCTGGGCAGTGGATTCGACCAGTCGGATCGGGGGCGGCCCGCCAGTGCAGGAGGGCGGGTTGAGAGCTGCCCAATCCCGCCCGTTGGAGATGCCCGACAGCGCGGCCTGCTGCGCGGCCTGGTAGCCCCAGTTGCGCGCCTCCAGCAGGACGTAGGCATCCACCAGGCCAGCAGCGAGCATCACGAAGATCATGATCAGCAGAGCGCTGAGCACCGCAACCTGGCCGCGTTGTCTCCGCTCGAACAGCTTGGAGATACCATCCCGGCAGCCTTGGCTGCCACCATGGTAGCGTTCTTGGCTACCATGATCCGTTGGTTGTGCAGCCAGTTCTTCCACGAGATTGTCCACCTGCGTAGCACCTGTGGCAATCTTTTTGCGCAGATAGCTGGCTGCTTCGGGAAACAGCCGTTGAAAATCCAGCCATTCGCTGAGATAGAGGGCCAGGGCGACATAACGGCGTTTCACGGATATTTCTCCACAATGCCCCAATGGCTGACGCGGATGGTGACCGTCTGCCCGCCGACCAGGGTGATCTCTGGGGTGTATGTGCAGCTTGCCTCCAGGCGGAAGGGGGCGCCGAAGGGCAGCGCTGCCAGGGCGCTCGAAGATATTTCGCTCCCGCCGGCGTTATAGACTTTGACCGTCACCGCGCTGACCGACCCCCCGCCCAGGGGATTGCCGCTCACTGCCTGGTTGATGACTGAGTTTGCCCAACTCCACTGGGTTGGGTCCAGGCTGAGGGCGCGCGTCGCCACGCCCACCCCACTGTCCAGGGCGTGACGGATGCCGACGCCGCGTGCCAGCTCAATCCCGCCAAACAAGAGCGGGACGAGGATCATTAGCACCAGGACCAGTTCGAGCGCTGCCTGGCCGGGTTCCGCGCCCCGGTGTTTCTGTGTCATGTGTTCCCGTGACACCGGAACACATGACACTGAAGCACTGAAACTACGAACCAATCTGGACATTGATCTCCTGCAACTTCGTCGAAATGCTCTGGGTCACAGCGTACAGGGCAGCCCCAGCTACAGCAATGACTACCGCGCCCAGAATGATCCATTCCAGAATGGCGTCACCGCGATGGGTAGTAAACATGGGATTTCCTTCCTCCAGTTGTCGGTCGAGCCAGGGGGCGAAAAGCCCACCCCCTGGCGTTTACCGACAATCATTTACGGATGCGCAGGCGGGACGTTGATGCTGTCAATCCAGGTAGCCAGGTTGTTGCCCTCGCCAGCGCCCTTCGTTGCAATGGTGTAGGCCACCACGCCAACAACGGAGATGACCAGCGCGCCCAAAACGACATATTCCAGGATGGCATCACCTTTATGGTTGGTAAACATAGCTTTTACTCCTTGTTTGAAAGTGGTTGCGCGTGAGTGGTTGCGCTCTTGGCAACCATTCTTGGCAACCAAAGTGGTTGCGCGTGAGTGGTTGCGCTCTTGGCAACCATTCTTGGCAACCAAAGTGGTTGCGTTCTTGGCAACCATAGATTGGAAAGTTAGTAAATTGGTAGAGCAGTGGATTTTGGCGCTTATTGCCTCAACCGCCACCCGCCACTCGTTTTTCGTCACACGTCACACGTCACTCGTCACTCGTTTCACCTCCTCTCAAAAACCTCCACCCCACCCCATCCCGGACATGTTGGCCAGCAAGCGGGCAACGACCGGGTAGAGCAAGAGCACGATGGTCGGGCCGAGCAGGGCCGGCAGCACCAGGATGGTCAGGCGGGTGGGGATGCGCTGCATGTGTTCGCGCTTCGCAGTGACCATCTCTCTTCGCAGCCTGACCAGGGCGTGCTCAAAGGGCACGTCGCTTGCGAGTGTCCCCTCCTCGGAAGCCTGCATCCAGGCCACCAGGTCTTGCAGGGACGGGATGGCGGTATCCTGCGCCAGGCGTTCGAGCAGCTCCAGCCCGTTACCCTGGAAGCCGCCTGCCAGGTAACGGGCAGTGACGACTGCCAAACGTGTGTTTTCTCTTTTAGCGACCTCCTGCAAGGCACGCAGGAGCGAGCCTTGCAGCGGCAGGACGATGCGCACGTCCATCATGAAAGCCAGCGTCTCGGCGTTCAACTGCCGCTTGCGATAGTTCGCCAGCCAGGCCCGCACTGCAAAGGGGGACACCGCCAGGAGCAGCACCAGCGCCTGCCGGGTGAACAGGTACAGCCCCAGCCCGGCCAGGAGCGACAGGACATAGATTTGAAGCCAGGGCAGGTTTCTCAACCCGAGCAGATCGTCTTGCGCAGCCCGGTATGGGGCCGCCTTCCTTGTCGTTGCTCCCATGAGGCTGGCAATACGCCGCCGCCGGCCGGTGACCAACCAGCCCAGACCCGCGTAGACCCCGGACAGCAGCAGGTAGGCCAGGATGAACAGGCCCAGGCCAAACAGGAAGGTGGTTCCAGACAGATAAACGTTCATCCGGCCTCTAACTGGCGCAACTCCGCCTCGACGTAGAAGCTGCCCAGGGCAGCCACGCCCAACATGCTGACAAACAGCATCCAGTTCTTCATGTTCTCTACGAAATAGAACCGCCAGTTCGGGAGCAGGCTCGCCGCCAGCGCAGCCGCCACGACGACCACCTGCAAGACACGCGTCGTCGAACGTACCAGGGTCAGTGATTGGCGGGACTGCTGGTGCAGTTCCATGCGGCTCTCGACCTCCTCTTGCAGCAGGCGCAGCGTGTCCAGGAAGACCTCCTGGTTGGTGTCCTGTACATCCGCCAGCAGCCCGGCAAAACGCGCCAGCACCACGTGTGACAACGAATGCTCCGCTCCGGCATCCCGCAGGGGTTGGACGGCCAGGTTTGTCTCCTGGTTCATGTTCAACCGGGCCAGGCACTTCTCGGTTGCCCGCCGCACGGCGCCACCTGGCAGGGTGGAGACAGAATCGGTCAGGGTGCGGATCAGCGAGCGGCTGATGGGGTAGCGGCTGGAAAACTGCACGATCAGGTTGGCAGCGTCTTCGTCCAGCCGCCGTAAGTGCTGCGAGCGGACCTGGGCGCAGTACAGTTCGCCACCGACAAGGATGACGGTTAGCGCAACCGGCGAAAGCAGTGCATCGGCAAAGATCAGCGCAGCCAGCACGCCCAGGGCGATCCAGGCGACCCGCAACTGGCTCAGGCCGTACAGGATCAGGCCAGGCGACAGGCTCTTTTGCTCCTTCGCGTCCGACTGTGCTACGCCCTGTTCTTGGAAGGCAATCAGACGGCGCATCGCTCTTGGTTGGAACTGGCGGCGCAGGTAACCGACCAGACCGGAGACGAGGTCGCTGGCAATCTCAAGAGCCTGGCGGGAAAACAGATACACGCCCAGCGCAAAGAGCATGGTGACGATCCAGTATAGGGTCATAGGTTCTCCCTGGCGTGGTGCAGTAAATGGGCAGCACCCAGACCCTGCTCTGACTTCCAGCCCGAGTACAGCGTTTCAAGCTGGTATGTGCCGTCCGGCGCAACGCCGGTGACCAGCGCCACTTCGGCCACGAAGCGGAAGACACGCCCATCCTGCGGATTGCGCGCCAGGTGTACGACCAGGTTCACCCCGCCGCTAATCAGCTCGCGCACCACCTCGCGCCCAATCTCGGATTGTTCCTGCAGGGCGAACTTCTCCAGCCGGCGCAGCGCAGCCCCCACCGTCCCGCCGTGGATGGTGGAGTAAGCCCGCCGTCCCAGGTTAGCCGCCATCAGGAACTGCATCGCCTCGCCAGGCGAAACGATCTCGGAGAGCAGGATGGCGGCCGGGTTGGTGCGGGTGTAGACCACGTTCAGCACCCAGTCCATCGTGGCGACTTCCTCCTGGCCGGGCAGCAGCATCGAAGGCGCAATCGCCCGCATCTGGAACAGGCGTTCAGGGGGTTGCAACTCCTTGAAGGTCTCCAGGATGGCAAGCGGAGCATCCTGCGGGAAGTACTGGCTGATGGCGTTCAGCAGGGTTGTCTTGCCCGAGGAGAATTCACCGGCGAAGAGGATGTTGCCTGCCTGGGCCGCCACCACCCAGGCCAGGAAGCGTTCCACTGAGCCTTGCGGCAGCAACGCCACCCGCTCGCGTAAGTCATCTTCCTGGATGTCATCCAGGCTTCCCGTCAGGCGTGGTTCGTACTGGTCGAATGCGCCGAAGGAACGCAAGTCCGTAACAGACAGATCTTTCGCTCCGTAGCGGCGGATGTTGATCGCCGGGCAGTCCGAGAGCGGTGGGAGCATCCCGGTGAAGCGTTCTCCGCTGGGCAGGTCCACCAGCACCGCCCGGTGACGGGGCGAGAGCGCCTGCCCGCGCTGGTCGGCAACGCGCTTGATCAGCACCTCCCAATACTCGTCGGGAGCATGGATCACGCCCCGTTCCAGCACCCCGCCGCGCTCGACGGCGACTTCGCCGTGCCGGACGTAGATCTCCTCGATATCAGGCTGGCGCAGGAACTGCTCCAGGAGGCCGATACCGCACAGCGAGTCGGCCAGGCGGCGAGCGGCTGCCTCCAACTTGCCTGGGCGGACGTGCTCTTTGAGCAGGTGACGCACCGTATCCTGGAAGCGGCGCTGGGCTGCGCCGTCTGTCTCGCCCCAGGCAGGCACGTGCACCGACTCTCCCAGGATGCCCTCCTGGACGACGGTCAGCAGGTCCAGGTCAGCCTGGTCGAGGCCGTAGAAGCCGTTCGAGGAGATCAAGGTAAAGCCAGTGTCACCCACAACAGTTCCTCTCCCAACTTCGTTCTGGCAATGGCATCCAGAATACT
>Ga0210049_1005302_pt1 | contig 11035 bp, 7 predicted proteins | sample CryGeyCG2014_300_2_FD_183964 | JGI IMG/M metagenome (GOLD analysis project Ga0210049, IMG submission 183964) | Groundwater microbial communities from aquifer - Crystal Geyser CG06_land_8/20/14_3.00 (SPAdes) (version 2) | ecosystem: Environmental > Aquatic > Deep subsurface > Groundwater | place...
ATTAAAACCAATTACACTCCCCAAGAAATAATTAATAAGGTTAAAAATTATTTAAATGAATAATTAGGCGAAGAAGATAAAATCTTCTTCTTCAACTACCGAAGCTTCAGCTGAGGTGGAGAAGAAGGAATCTTCTTCGACTTCGTTTCCATAGTCGAAAGAGAATTTTATTCTCTTCCTTACCTTCGCTTATCAAGTTTTCGTATAGCGAAAACGAAGATGGAAAAGAGATTTATCTCTTTGATCTCCTTCGGAAGCTCGGTAATGGAAGCTCGGTATGCAAAGAATTCTTATTAACGAAACAGTGAAATATCTCGGAAAACAGGCAAAAGTTTGCGGTTGGGTTAATTCCCGTAGAGATCACGGGAAGATTATTTTTATTGATTTACGCGACACCTCTGGAGTTTTACAGATTGTTTTTACCCCTCAAAATGAAAAAGTCTATAATTTGGCCCAGGAATTAAGGCCAGAATGGGTCATTTCGGTCGAGGGAATTATCAAAGAAAGACCAAAAGAAATGATAAATCCTAAATTAGAAACCGGTAAAATTGAATTACAAGCCGAAAATTTAGAAATTTTTAGTAGAGCCAAAACTCTGCCTTTCGAAATCTCTGGTAATAAAGAAGAAGTAAGCGAAGAATTAAGAATGAAATACCGCTATTTAGATTTGAGGAGAGAAAAAATGAGAGAAAATTTAAAAATGCGTCATAAAGTTACTCAGTATATGAGGGATTTTTTAACAAAAGAGGGCTTTATTGAAGTAGACACTCCAATTTTAACAAAATCTACACCAGAAGGAGCCAGGGATTTTTTGGTTCCATCTAGATTGCAACCGGGAAAATTTTACGCCTTACCTCAATCACCTCAACAGTATAAACAAATGTTAATGATAGCTGGTTTTGAGAAGTATTTTCAAGTAGCTAAAGCTCTCAGAGACGAAGATCCTCGGGCTGACAGACAAGCAGAACATACTCAATTAGATATTGAAATGTCTTTTGTTGAACAGAAAGATATTTTAGATTTAGTTGAACGACTTTATCTTGAATTAGTCAAAAATTTATTTCCAGAAAAGAAAATTACTAAAATTCCTTTTCCGAGAATTACTTATAAAGAAGTAATGGAAAAATACAATTCAGATAAGCCTGATTTAAGGCAAAACAAAGAAGATGTTAATGAATTAGCTTTCGCTTTTATTGTTGATTTTCCAATGTTTGAATGGAAGGAAGGAGAGAAAAGATGGGGAGCAATGCACCATCCTTTCACAAAACCCCAAGTCAAAGAAGATAAATCTTCTTTTCCACCTTCGTCCCGCAGGCGGGACTCGGTAACAGAAGATATTAAAGAAATTAAAAAACACCCAGAAAAAATTTTAGCTTATCAATATGATTTTGTTTTAAACGGTTATGAAATTGGGGGAGGTAGCATAAGAACTACTAACCCTGAAATTTTATTGACAGTTTTTGAGGTTTTAGGAAATAAAAGAGAAAAGGTCAAAAAAGATTTCGCCCATTATTTTGAAGCCTTTAGTTATGGTGTTCCGCCTCATGGCGGAATTGCCCCGGGAATTGATAGATTTTTAGCTGTAGTTTTGAATGAGCCGAATATTCGCGAGGTAATTGCCTTTCCTAAAACTGGTGATAATCGCGATTTAATGATGGATATTCCCTCAGAAGTTGAAAAGGAACAATTAAAGGAGCTACATATTAAGATAATAAAAGGTAAGGAAAAATGACCATTTTTACTTTTAATATAATTAAAGTTTTAGTTTTGGCAGCACTTTCAGCAGGAATAGCTGCCATTTTTGCTCCAATTTTAATTAGATTTTTAAATAAAATAAAATTCTGGAAAAAGGAAGCCAGAACTAAAACTATTACAGGGGATAATGCTGAAGTTTTTTATTCTCTCCATAAAGAAAGAGAAGTAACGGTGCCAAGGGGCGGGGGAGTATTAATCTGGGGTTCAGTGCTTTTTATTATATTTCTATTTTTTGGATTATCTTTTTTAACTCACCCTTGGTGGTTAGAAAAACTAAATTTTCTATCTCGAGGTCAAACCTGGCTTCCTCTTTTTACTTTGGTTATCGGTTCTATTGTTGGATTAATTGATGATGTTTTAACCGTCTATGGAAAAGGGAAATATGTCGGTGGGGGGATGGGATTTAAAAGAAGGTTATTAATTGTGATTTTAATTGGCTTAATTGGCGGTTGGTGGTTTTACAGTCAGTTAGATTGGAATACTCTGCATATTCCTTTAATTTCTGATTTTCCAGCCGGAATTGATTTATCAATTGGAATTTTAATTATACCTCTTTTTGTCTTAGTAATGGTAGCTTGCTGGGCCGGCGGAGTAATTGATGGTTTAGATGGATTATCGGGCGGTGTCTTCGCTGCAATTTTCGGCGCTTTTACCATTATTGCCTTTGCTCAAGGTAAAGCTGATTTAGCTACTTTTTGCGCCGTAATTCTCGGCACTCTTTTTGCTTTTTTATGGTGGAATATCCCGCCAGCCCGTTTTTATATGGGAGAAACCGGTATTTTAGGGTTGACTTCAACAATGGCCGTAGTGGCCTTTTTAACTGATTCGGTGGTAATTTTACCGATTATTGCCGGCATCTTAGTAATTGAGGTTGGGTCTTTGATTCTACAACTTTTATCAAAAAAATTCCGAAAAAAGAAAATCTGGCTTTCTACCCCTATTCATCATCATTTCGAAGCCAAAGGTTGGACGTCTTACCAAATCACTATGAGATTTTGGATTATCGGTATTGTTTTTGCAGTTTTAGGGGTAACAATTCGTCTAATGGGTTAATTATGAAAAAAGTTGATATTTTAAGAAAAAAATATCCAAGATTTATTTACGAAAAATATTTCTACAAAATCTCTGGCGACAATTTAGAGATTTTTTTTGAGTTCAAAATTAAACCAGATATTTATTTTAGACCAAAAATTATTATTGAAAACGTTGATAAATCTCAAATAAAAAGAGTAGGGGAGAGGTCACTTAACAATTTGGCATTCCATCTCGGTTTAATGGAAATTCCCAGTTATTGGAAGGCAACCTGCTCGCCAGAAATAAAAATTTTAGCTGGTTTTTTAAATAAAGAACAAAATGTTTGGTGGAAAGACTTAATACTCAAAGGTATGGGCCAGTTTTTTTATGAAAATAGAATTGATTGGCGGTCTAAAAATTTCTTAACCATAAAATGCGAAAATAAAAATAAATATAAAAACTTTAACGGAGAACTCAAAAACAGATATTTGGTACCATTCGCTGGTGGAAGAGACTCAATTGTTACTTTAGAAAGTTTGAAGAAAAAAGGAGAAACTGCTTTATTTTTAGTGAACCCTAATGAACAGATAAAAAAAGTTGTTAAAGTGACTGGTGTAAAAAAACAAATTATTGTTAAACGAATAATTGATAAAAAACTTTTGGAATTAAACAAAAAAGGATATTTAAACGGTCACACTCCTTTTACTGCTCTTTTATCTTTTCTAAGCGTTTTATGTGCGGTTTTGTTTGATTATAAACACATCGTCTTCTCTAATGAAAAAAGCGCTGATGAAGGAAATGTAAAATATCTGGGTAAAATGATAAACCACCAGTGGGCAAAAAGTTCGGAATTTGAAAGAAAATTCAAATATTACTGCAAAAAATATTTGGCTAAAAATATAAACTATTTCAGTTATTTAAGGAAATATACCGAATTAGAAATTGTCAAAATATTTACAAAATATCCGAAATATTTTTCTGTTTTTTCCAGCTGTAATGTTGTCGTGGCAAAAAAAATGAGAAAAAGATGGTGCGGAAATTGCCCGAAATGTTTGTTTGTTTATATGACTTTATATCCTTTCTTAAACAAAAAAGAACTTTTGAAAATTTTTGGCAAAGATATTTTTGAAACCCCCAAAGGAAAGCAAGCTTCCTACGGGGCAAGTAAAAAATTATCAATAATGAAGCAATTACTTGGGAAAGAAAAATTTAAGCCTTTTGAATGCGTAGGAACAACAAAAGAAAGCAGATCGGCTTTTAGGTTAAGTCAAAAAAAGGCTCAAAAATCCAGAAGGATTCCTTATCTATTGACAAAACTCTAAAAAGTGCTATGATTAAAATATTAGCACATTAAGGCTATAATTGGGTCATCTCCTTCTGGGTATAACTGGTGTCCTGGCGAAAAGGAGGAAATTCTTGCCCCGGAAGTTCGAGTAAGCACCTGTGCAGGAGCCTTCACTCTCGCTGATGAAGCGATAGTAAGGCTCCCCGACGAGGAACCCAGAAAATGGGGGGAGATTAAAGCGAAACTGGAACGCAAACCTCCCTATCCGCCACTCTTCAGGGTTGAAGTCGAGGGTGAAGGACCTTGGTTATGCGATCCAGCCGAGATCGCTCGTGATATCGGAGAACTTAAAAACAAGATACAAGCACTCTCCGACACAGTCCGACGGAGGAATCGATTAATCGAAGACCTCCGGACGCGTCTAGACGCGGCATAAACCGCACGGCACACTAGCCACGGCACAATAGCCACCGCCGAAGGGAGAAATCGCGAAAGCAATCTCCTGCGGAGATAACCCAAGTAAGTACCCAAGGGGCAGCGAGCCTTCGATTCGCTGCCCCTTTTCCATTTTAAGAGTCTATTTTTTATCTAAAATTTATGGTATTTTAAAGATAGAATGCTAAACGAACTAAAAAACAAGAGTATCTTAATTTTAGGTTTTGGCAAAGAAGGAGTGGATAATTTTAGGTTTTTGAGGAAGCTTTTTCCTAAAAAAAATTTAGGGGTAGGGGACAGATTAGAATTTAAAAATTTAAAATTAAAAATTAAAAATTATAAGAATGTGAAGTGGCATTTAGGAGAAAATTATCTTAAGGCGTTAAAAGATTATAATGTAATAATTAAATCGCCAGGGATTCCACCAAAAGCAATTGCGCCATTTTTTACAAAAAAACAAAAAATTACTTCCCAGACCGAGATTTTCTTTGATAATTGCCCGGGGAAGATTATTGGAATAACTGGAACTAAAGGAAAAAGTACAACTACTTCTTTAATTTATCAAATATTAAAACAGGCTGGTCTTAAGGCTCATTTAGTTGGAAATATTGGAAAGCCAGTTTTAAATCTTTTATCTTCAGCTACCAAGCTTTCAAAGAAAGCGAAGGTGAAGAAGAGAACGAAGTTCTCTTCGCCTACCCCAAAGGATGTCTATGTTTATGAATTGTCCAGCCACCAACTTTATAATCTTAAGAAATCTCCCCAGATTGCTGTTTTTTTGAATATCTATCCCGAACATCTGGATTATTACAAAAATTTCCAGGAATATTTCAAGGCAAAACAAAATATTACAAAATACCAGAAACCAGAGGATTATTTTATTTATAATTCCGAAGACCCTTTAGTTAAAAAAACAATAAAAATTTCTAAAGCCAAAAAAATTCCTATCCCTACGAATTACGAATTTCTTACGAATATACGAATTCCTTTAATTGGTAAATTTAATCTACAAAACATAATGGCGGCTGTAGCTGTGGGAAGAATCTTCAGAATTCCAGATAAAAGAATTATTAAAGTCATTAAAAACTTTAAACCCTTACCTCACAGATTAGAATTAGTCGGAACTTTCAAAGGAATTACTTTTTACAATGATGCTTTATCAACAATTCCCGAAACGTCAATAGCTGCAATTGATGCTTTAGGAAATAATGTTCAAACAATTATCTTGGGAGGATTTGATAGAAAAATTAAATTTAAAAATTTGGCAAAAAGGATATTAAAAAGTAAAATAAAAAATGTAATCCTTTTTCCGACAACCGGAGAGAAAATTTGGCAGGAGATTAGCTATCTATCTAAAAATAAGGGGAGGCCCCAACCGTTTTTCGTTGATAACATGCGAGATGCTGTGAAATTAGCATATGAACACACAAAAAAGAGAAAGATTTGCCTGTTATCCTGCGCCTCAACTAGTTTTAGCATCTTTAGAGATTACAAAGAAAAAGGCAATTTATTCAAAAAATATGTTAAAAAGTTAGCTTAGTCGATGAGCCTTGCTCATCTCCACACTTCGCTATTGCTCGCGTAGTCGATGAACTTCGTTCATCTTCACGCACGAGCTCGTTAGAGCGAGTGAGAAAGAATTTTAATTCTTTCGACTTCGCTAACGCTCGCGTAGGCGATGAACTTCGTTCATCTTCACGCTTCGCTACTGCTCACGTATGGGAAAAACTTATAAACATCCCGATTATATTTTACTTGCGGTGTTAATTATTTTAGTAATTTTAGGAATTTTAATTATAAGTAGTATTTCAGCATCTCTTTCTCTTGAAAAATTTGGCAATACTTATTATTTTTTAGTTCATCAGTTAATTTACGGATTAATTCCGGGAATAATTTTAGCCATTTTGTTTTTTAAAATTAAATTATCATTTTTAAAAAAGTGGGCTTTGGTTTTACTCTTGATAAATCTAATATTATTAGCAATGGTTTTTTTGCCAAAAACTGGAGTTAGTTCAGGTGGAGCAATTAGGTGGATATCAGTAGGTCCGGTTTCTTTTCAGCCATCAGAATTTTTAAAGTTAACCTTTATTTTATATTTAGCTGCCTGGTTAACCAGTCGAACCACCAATCAACGTACCGATGGGAAGACGGCCAAAAAAGGGTTTAACACCGCTTTAATTGCTTTTTTAATAGTGATTGGTTCAATTGGCTTGCTTTTATACTATCAACCTGATATTAGCACCCTGGTAACGATTATTTTTATTGCCGGTCTTTTGTATTTTTTAGCTAACACTCCTTTATGGCATAGTCTTTTTATAATTTTATTGGGAGCAGGAGGTTTGTTAGCCTCGATACAACTGGCTTCTTATAGATTTAATCGGTTTTTAGTTTTTCTAAAACCCGAAACGGACACATTAGGAAGTGGTTATCAAATAAAACAGGCTTTAATTGCTGTTGGATCAGGTGGAATTTTTGGCTTAGGTTTAGGAATGTCTCGTCAAAAATTTGGTTTTTTGCCCCAAACAATGTCTGACTCAGTTTTCGCCATTTTTTCCGAAGAAACAGGTTTTATTGGGTCTTTAATTTTGATTCTTCTCTTTTTGATACTTTTGTGGCGAGGATTCGAAATTATAAAGAAAACTAAAGATAAATTTTCTCAATTTTTAGCTTTAGGAATAACCTCTTGGATAGTACTTCAGGCTTTTATTAATATTAGTTCGATGATTGGAATTTTACCAATCAGCGGTTCTCCTTTGCCTTTTATAAGTTATGGTGGTTCGCATCTGGTAGCTGAGATGGCTGGGGTTGGAATTTTACTTAATATATCTAATCATTTATGAAAATACTTTTTACCGGTGGTGGTACCGGTGGTCATATTTTTCCAATAATCGCTATTGCCAGAGAAATTAGAAGAATATATTCAAACGGAGAGAAACTTGAATTCTTTTATATTGGACCGGAAGATCAATTTGCTTCGATTTTATTTTCTCAAGAAGGAATAAAGGTCAAAAAAATTATGGCTGGAAAAATAAGAAGATATTTTGACCTAAAAAGTCTCTTTCAAAACATTATTGATTTATTATTTAAAATTCCGATTGGATTTTTTCAAGCTTTCTTCTATATTTTTTTTCTCGCCCCCGACCTTATTTTTAGCAAAGGAGGCTATGGTTCCATTCCAGCGGTTTTAGCTGGTTGGATTTTATGGGTTCCAATTTTTCTACATGAGTCAGATGCTACTCCCGGCCTATCAAATAGATTTTTAAGTAAATTTGCTTTGAAAGTTTTTGTTTCTTTTGCCAAAACTGAGTATTTCCCGCCAAAAAAAATGATTTTGACCGGTAATCCAATTAGAAAAGAACTTTTAGCTGGTTCGAAAGAGGAGGCAAAAAATTTGTTTAAGCTAAGTTACCAAAAACCAATAATTTTAATTTTGGGAGGTTCTCAGGGAGCCCAAAGAATTAATGACCTAATTTTAGTTATTTTACCGGATCTTTTGGGAAATTTTGAAATAATCCATCAATGTGGCGAGAAAAATCTTAAAGAAGTTAAAGTTGAAGCAAATGTTGTTATTCCTGAAGAACTTAAAAATTATTATCATCTTTTTCCATTTTTAAAAGAAACGGAATTAGCCCATGCTTTTGCCGCCTGTGATTTAATAGTTTCTCGAGCTGGCTCGGGGAGTATTTTTGAAATTTTAGCTACTGGAAAACCCAGTATTCTAATTCCTTTGCCAGAAGCCGCTCAAAATCATCAATTAAAAAATGCCTACTCATATGCTGAAACTGGAGCAACTACAGTAATTGAAGAAGAAAATTTAAAACCTTTTTTCTTCTTAGAAAGAATAAAATATCTTTTATCTCATCCGATCGAGCTAGAAAATATGGCTAAAAAATCAGGAGAATTTGCCAAACCCGAAGCTGCAAGAGAAATTGCTGAGAATATTGTTGGCCATTATTTAAGCAAATAATTTTATTTTATGGAAAATCTTGATTTCAAATTCGTTCAAGTCGGTACTCTAAGAACTCGGATTGCGCCTTCACCAACTGGCTTTTTGCATATTGGTACGGCCAGGACAGCTCTTTTTAATTATCTTTTTGCTAAAAAAAACCAAGGTAGTTTTGTCTTGAGAGTTGAAGATACAGATATTGAAAGAAGCGACCCAAGATACGAAAAAGATATCATTGATTCTTTAAAATGGCTGGGGATGGAATATGATGAAGGTTCGGATATTGGTGGAGATTTTGGGCCCTATAGGCAAAGTGAAAGATTGGATATCTACGCAAAATATTTAAAGAAACTTTTAGATGAAAATAAGGCTTATTATTGTTTTTGTTTAGAAGAAGAATTGGAGGCTCAGAGACAATACCAAATGAGTATTGGAGAGCTGCCCCGCTATTCTGGAAAATGCGCCCAACTCTCAAAAGAAGAGGTTGAAAAAAGAATATCTGAGGGAAAGCCTTCAGTGATCAGATTTAGAGTTTTGCCAAAAAAAGTGAAGTTTAATGACTTAATCCGAGGTAAAGTGGAATTTGACACTTCTTTAATAGGCGATATTGTTATTGCTAAGAACTTAACTTCACCCCTTTATAATTTTAGTTGCGTTATTGATGATTTTGAAATGAGAATTAGTCATGTGATAAGGGGCGAAGAACACATCTCTAATACTCCAAAACAGATTTTAATTCAAGAAGCACTTAACATCCCTAAAGTAGAATATGCTCATTTGCCAATGATTTTATCGCCTGAACGAACGAAATTATCAAAAAGACATAGCGCAGTGGCTGTCTCAGAATATCAAAAACAAGGTTATTTGCCTGAGGCAATAATTAATTTTATAGCTTTTTTGGGCTGGAATCCAGGAACTGAAAGGGAAATTTATTCACTGCTTTCTTTGATTAAAGAGTTTTCTTTAGAAAGAGTCCAAAAAGGAGGAGCAATTTTTAATATTAAGAAACTTGACTTTTTAAATGGTTTTTATATTCGCCAAAAATCAATTGAAAAATTAACTGAAATGTGTATTCCTTATTTGGTTAAAGTAGGATTTATTACTCCTCTGTGGGAGCAGAAAGCTATAATTACGGGTTATGTTATGGGCCCGACCGAAATATCCGGTTATAAGATTACAGAAACTGGAAAAATCATTGATTTAGATTATCTCAAAAAAATCATAGCTATCTACCAAGAAAGATTAAAAAAATTATCTGAAATTACAGAATTAACTGATTTTTTCTTTAAAGATAAATTGGAATATAATAAGGATTTACTGAAATGGGCAGAAATGCTAGATAAAGATGTTATTCATTCTCTTGACAGATTGGAAAAAATATTGTCTAAAATAAAATTTGGGGAATGGACTAAAGAAAACTTAGAAAATATTTCAATACCAGAGGCAGAAAAGATAAGCCCCGAAAAGCCTGCTGAAGCAGGCTACGGGGTAAAGAATAGGGGATACTTACTCTGGCCATTTCGGGTAGCCCTTACAGGAAAAGAAGCTTCAGCCGGACCATTTGAAATAGCCGAAATTTTAGGGAAGGAAAAAACAATTAAAAGAATTAGAGAAGCGAAAAAATTAATCGGATAAAAGACTACAACCCTCCCGCCACCCTCCCGCAAGCGGGCCCCTCGGCGAAGGGAATACTTGTTGGTCAGAAATAAAGGCCTAGTTTAAAGTAGAACCAAGAGCCAAAGAAGAAATCGAGATGTGAAAAAGTTAATCTTAGTATGAAAATTAAAGAAAGTAAAAATTTAAAAGTCGAAAGAGAATTTTATTCTCTTTCTTACTTTCGCTTCCTTCGGAAGCTCGGTATATGAAAGACTACACTGGACAGGAATCATTGGAGAATATGAGCAGCTTGAACCAAGAATTTGTTTTCTCGAAAGCTTTACTCGGACGAATGATAAACTTACTTTGTATTTCAAAAATGGAAGTCAAACCATAATAAGAGCCAGAAATATTGAAGGAGGAAGGGAAATGGACTTAATTGAAAGAAAATTGGATAAATTTTTAGGGAAATCTTATGAAGAAATTTTAGATACTGACTTCTAATCAAAGAGTATTAATATTGTGCGACATTTAATTTAATAGATATTAGAAACCGTTAGACCCTCTAGCTGGCAAGGGAATTCTAACGGTTTTTTTGTAAATAAAAGGAATATGTGAATATCCGCTATTGACAAAGGTTTGGAAAAGATTACAATTAATAATAGAGAGAAGGGTTGATGGAAACCAACCTAAACAACCAATCTAAATACCCGAACTTGCCCATCAGTGGAGGGAGGTGCCGTGGAGGAAGACAACCATACTCTCTATCAACCCTTTTCTCTTATATTTACAATAGCTCTTTACCAACGCTCAACGATAAAAAGGATACACCCCTGTGTATCCTTCTTTTTTTTATTTAGATATTCTGTTGGGGGAGTAGAATTTTCCCCCTTGACAGGGGTTTTTGAACCCCTTATTATAAATATATACTGCGCCGCACAATAGAAGTAAAGAGGCATTGAATTGATATGAGTATTTTCATGACCACCCCGAAAACCTCTTCA
>Ga0210049_1005304_pt1 | contig 11031 bp, 8 predicted proteins | sample CryGeyCG2014_300_2_FD_183964 | JGI IMG/M metagenome (GOLD analysis project Ga0210049, IMG submission 183964) | Groundwater microbial communities from aquifer - Crystal Geyser CG06_land_8/20/14_3.00 (SPAdes) (version 2) | ecosystem: Environmental > Aquatic > Deep subsurface > Groundwater | place...
CATCGAGATAAACCTTATGAGGCGGTTTTTCATTATCATACTCGTTGCTACCCATCAGGAATTCACCTGCGGGGATATAGACCATAACTGAGTTGTCTTTTTCCCAGGTGATTTCCTCTGTTTTTGCTGGAATTGTTTGCAGTTCTTCGGGATGTTGAACGGATTGAGAAACTGCTTCTCCTTTCACAGAAAGCCCTGAAATTTTATACGCAATGTTCCTTAAAGAAATATAAAGAGCGTCCACTTCGCACTTCTGGCATATCTCGCATTCCGCCTTTTCAATCTGTCCTGATTCCACATCATATATTTTTAAGTCCACCTGGTAGGTTTGTCCGATCTTGCCCACGGAACCGGAAAACATCTTGCGCACTCCGAGCACCTGCCCAACCTGAACAACACACTCCCTGCTTGTGCAGCCGGTCACCTGGAACTTCTGCTCATTCAGAATCATCTCCATATTCTCCCGCGTGACAATAGTAAATTTCCCCACGTTGACAATCTGGGTGCGCAGGTAATCCGATAATAATGAAGCATCAGCTGCTGATATGCCCTGCTTCGCCTCCAGATCCATCACCGCGGCGGTTGTCTTCTGGGTATTTGTCTGCTGAGCGCACAAGTCAAAAGCAGTGAACAATAAAACTAAAAATACACACAATTTCTTCATTTTACACCTCCCAAAATAGGGACAGGCACTACTTTTAAAACCTTTATTTAAATGAAAATAAAAGGAATAAAATAGGGACAGCGACCATTTTTAATTTCATTTATTTTTCTAGGGTTTTCCTGATATACTTTTAGAGATTGCTTCGTTTCACTCGCAATGACAGGCATCAGGGCTCCCACCCCGATATACATCGGGGCGAGGTCTTCGAAAAGCCCTGAGCTACATTTCGGGCGCAATAAATTGCGCCCCTACATAATCGCAACCTGAAGGTTGCGTCTACAAACGTCCCGATAAATCGGGACCGCTACAATATTTTTGTTTTTAACTTGATACTTGACACTTGTTACTTGTTACTGCCGCTCAGACTCCCGAAAACGCGTTAAAGCCGCCGTCGATGGGAAGGACTACTCCCGTGACGAACTGAGACGCGTCGGACGCAAGCCACACGCACGCCCCTATCAAGTCCTCCGGATCGCCGAACCTTCCAGCCGGAGTATGGCTGATAATGGAGTTTCCCCTGGGCGACAAGTTCCCTTTTTCATCCAGAAGAAGGAACCTGTTCTGGTTCGTCAGAAAGAAACCAGGCGCTATCGCGTTGACCCTTAATTTCTTGTTATATTCCTGCGCGAAATGCACGGCAAGCCACTGGGTAAAATTGCTCACAGCCGCTTTTGCAGCTGAATATCCCGGTATCCTTGTAAGCGGCCTGAGGGCGTTCATGGACGAGATATTTATTATCGACCCGCCGTTCTTGTTCTTGACCATTTCTTTGCCGAATACCTGGCAGGGAAGTATAGCGCCGCCGAAAAGGTTCAGCGCCACCACTTTCTGCAAGCCTTCAAGCGGAAGGTTAAAGAAACTCAGGTCTTTTGAAGTTGTGGCATCCTTGGAGTTACCGCCGGCCGCGTTGAGCAGGATGTCAACACGCCCAAGGTATTCCGTCACTTCCTTGCAGCAAAACTCGATCGATTTCTTCTCCATGGCGTTTATATAAAATCCTTTCGCGCGGATCTTTTCCTTCCTGAGGGAAACAATGATCTTTTCCGTGTCTGCTATGTCGCAGATGGCGATCTCAGCGCCTGCCCTGCCCAGGCCCAGGGCTATGGCTGAACCCAGTATCCCCGCACCGCCGGTTATCACAGCCCGCTTTCCCTTCAAACTGAACATTTCAACCATATAACCTCCAATATTCACCACAGAAAAATACTTTTAACCACGAATTTCCACGGATTCTCACGAATTTTAAACTTTATAAACTCTATAAACTGCATCTGCAACCACAGATTAACACTGTTTAAAATAAAATCCTTGCTCTTGATTTATAACTCATAATTCATAATTATCTCTACTAATGACAGCTTTACACGTAGTTCAGGCCGGGCCAAGGAATCGGCATCGGGAAGATCCTGCTCAGCAGGTCAGCGAGCCCGCCGATATTCGTGATCGGGTAGCCTTCAGGGGTCCCCAGGACAGACCAGGTGAGTATACGCCTGTCCGGCAGCACCAGCTTTTCCTTGCCAAGCTCGAATATAAATTTCCCGTTTTTCTCGGAGAACCTGATGCTGTCCGCTATCCTGCCGATGCGCTTTTTGAAATAGGGCGCCATTCTCTGCATAAGCCTTGTGAAATTCAGTATCCTTATCGTGCCGTGCGCGGGCGTGACCTCTACGTTGAAATTCTTTTCTCTCATCAGCCTGTTCAGCTTCTCGTCGTAAAAAGGCACGTTGAAGCTCAACCTTGCCAGGTTAAATTTTTGGTACAGGAGTGATATAGAGCCAAGCAGTGACTTCGCCGGACCCGCGTATTCCATAACCTCTCCGACTTTATTTGTTCCCTCATCAAAAATAAATATTATCAGGTAACCTGAGAATTTCTCGTTTTCATACACCGGCACGAAAACGCAGGGCCTGTTCATGACCTGGCCGCAGGTAAATCCGCACTCCCAGTCTTCAGCGGTCCTTATAAACCTAACAGGTTTGGCGTTATACGCTTTTATCATATCCGGAACCGCATCCCTTGAAAAATCTCTTATGGAAAGACCGGAAACCTTAAACCTTTCAAGGTCCCCCCTGACAGTCCACCTGCACACCTTGCCCGCCCTCATGCAGTCCGCCCTGTCGTAAAGCCCGCGGTCTCCTGACACAAGCATGAAATCGCAGCCTTCTTCGTCCATTTTCTTTATGCAGTCGTTAAGAAGAGTTGTGGAATAACCCTTTTTCCTGTATGCCGGGTCAGTGCATACTCCCCCGATGCTTCCTGCCTTTGATTTGCAGCCGCAGATCTTTATTTCCCTCAGCCTCATCCCTATGTGGCAGACAGGTTTCCCGTTCTCAATAATGATCCTGAGATTTTCATAATTGCCTTCGTTGAATATGACGGCGTATTCCTTCTCCATTGATTTCTTTTCAGGCCTGAATACAGAATTGACCAGGTCCATAACAGCCGGAAATTCTTCCTTCTTGGTACCCCTCGGGCCATCCATATTTCCCTCCAAAAATAGTATCAAAGTATCAGAGTATCAAAGTGTCAAAGTTAATAACTCAGGACTTCTCGAAGACCTGCCTCCGCCTTAAGAATTGGCGGATGCGCCAATATTTAAGGTGCAAATCTTTAAGGAGGGAGCCCTGATATCAAACCTGAAGGTTTGAGTTACAAATCCTCAGTGGCGAAAACTGTGTTCACCTGTGTTCACCTGTGGTTATTTGTCAGGTCATGCGCGATAATTGTTCTTTCAGTAGCGCGTTCTTCGGCGGCTTGCCTTCGAAGAACAGCCTGAAGTCTGCGGCAATCGAAATGCCTATGCGCCTGTAAGTGTCTTCGGTCGCCCCTGCCCTGTGCGGGGTCAGGATAACGTTATCCAGGCTTCTCAGGGGACTGTCTTCCGCGAGCGGCTCCTGGTGGAACACGTCAATCGCCGCCTTGAATTTTCCTTCCTTCAGTTTCTTAGCCAGCGCTTCCTCGTCTATTATGTCTGCCCTCGCGGTATTTACCAGTAAAGCGTTTTTCTGGATCATGTTGAGTTCTTTTTCGCCTATCAGGTGAAGCGTCTCGGATGTCATACCCGAATGAATGGTTATTACCTGGCTCCGCGACAGCAGCTGGTCAAGCGCGACCATTTCCACACCTATCTCTAAAGCCTTTTCAGCCGGGAAATAAGGGTCGTAGGCGAGAACTCTCGCGCCGAAACCCGAAAGGAGCCGCGCTACTTTCCTCCCGATGGCTCCGAGGCCAATGATACCTACTGTCTTGTTGGATAAGTCAGCGCCGTTCCTGTCTTCAGGCACCCATTTCTTTTCCACTTTCATCCACTGGTTGAAAAGGATGATGTCTTTAAGCGAAACAAGGATAAGCGCTAACGCGTATTCAGCGGCAGAATCGCCTATCGCTTGCGCGGTGTTCACTACCGCTATGCCTTTGTCCATCGCGAATTCGGGCTGGACGAGCTTTACACTCGAACCGATGACCCCGATTATCCTGAGCTTCTGCGCCCCTTCTATATTTTTTTTAGTTAATCCTGAATCCCCCCAACCGGTTATCACGCCGTCAGCATCTTTTATGGAATCGGTCTTTTCTTCCTCGCCGAACACCAGCTCTTTTTCATTCAGGGTTATGTCCGCGAACGAATTAAGGATATTCCTCGCTTCGGCGCAGAATTCCCGCTCGTAATGCGGTTTCGGTATCACCACTGCTATCCTGGGTCGGCTCATAAGTCTCCTGTTGGATTAATCCTATTGGATTAATGGTTTAAAGGTTTCGCGGTTCAAACTTCAGTGTTCTCAGTGAATTCAGTGGCAAAGATATATTTGTTCCGAGGTTAAAAGGTTCCAAGGTTCCGTGGTTCAAGGAATTCTCCGTGCCTCTGTGACTCTGTGGTTATTCTTTTAAAAGGTCTGCGTAGTGTTTTGATTCTTCGAAAATGCCGCCGGAGCGCAGGTAGAAATCGTTGTCCAGATCGAACAGGCCGTCATGCACCTGGGTCCATCCGGCTTCAAAGCACGGGTGGAATTTTTTCATTATATCCCACCTCTTGTAATTCTGGTGGCCGTTCGTCTCAAGCACCCCCACGTCCATTTTCGGCAGAGGCGGGAGCCTTGCTGCCATATTCTTGTTCCAGTCAACGAGTATCGGATTTACCGTAAGGTCAGCGCAGAAACACGGGATCCTTCTGCGGTTGCACACATCCGCTATTTTCAGGCTCATGCTCAGGGTTTTCGCTATGGGCTTCAGCGCTATTGCCTGGTAACCCATCTGGATGCGCTTCTCAGCGTCCTGCGCGGAATGCGCGCTCTCGTCAGCCGCGATCCTGACCTCCAGGTCGCTGACATCCGCCTCGTATTCCTCGGGAAACGGCTCTTCAAGTATAGCGATGCGCTCGAATATCCCCATTTTCTTCGCGTATTCCAGCAGTTTCAGAAGTCTTTCCTTTGAATCATACCTTCCGTTAGCGTCAAAATAATAGGGTATTTTTCCGTTCTTGGTATGGGAGGTCTCGATTGTGCTGACTGCCTTGTGCACTTCCCTTATTCGCTTCATATCCCAGTCAAGCATCTTGTCCGGGTCCCCGTCGCCCGCAGGGTCTGAGCCGATTTTTACCTTCAAAAAGAAAAAGCCGTCCCTTGCCGCGATCTCAATGTCACCGGTTGAAACCCCGTAGGACATCAACGGGACGCAGGCGAGCTTTTCGTGCCTGAAAGAAAGGGATTTGCGGTATTCTTCCGGGACCATTGCGTCAAAATCCTGAAAGCCGTTCTCCTTCGCGTAAAGTATCCACGCCGCGTTGTCAACGGCAACCAGGGCGTTAAGGACAAAAGTCATCCTTAAGTCAGGGTTAGCAGTGATCTTTTTTGCGTATCCGTAAACATCGTCAAAGATCTGGTCCTGCAGCTCAACCGGGTTCTCCCATTCGGTTTCCCTGCCGCGCTCTAAAGCGAACCTGGTTATCTGGAACATCAGGTCATTGCCTTCTGCCTCGGAGTGCGAGGAAAAAACACTCGCGTCCGACCAGAGCACGCTCTGCGTCCCGATACCGATCGTTCCCCTGCCCGACTTGCAGCGTATGCCCGCGACTGTCTGCCATATCTCGTTCATATAACCGCCCTTGAACCCGAACGGCTTTATGAGCGGCTCTCTTTCATACGCGCATGAAGTATTTGTGATTTTAATTTTTTTCATATTTGATTACGGTGATTATTACTGAGATTACGGTGATTATTGAAATTTGACAAACAAATTTCTCTGTGTCTCCGTGCCTCCGTGGTGATCTTTAGCTTCCAACCTTTAACCTTCAACCTTTAACTTTTAACCTCTTTAACCCAAGAGTAACTTGGATCATCGTTAGGTTTCAGAACGCGCTTTTTGCCTGCGAGAACCCAGAGATAGTATATCCTGTAACCCGGGATAACGCTGACAGGATGATAACCTTTAGGGATCGTGACTATATCATTATTCTTGAGCACGTATATATTGTCCATTTTCCCGTTATCATACACCCGCATCACCCCGAAACCGTTTGAGGGGCTGAGTTTGAAGAAATACATTTCTTCAAGTTTTGATTCCGCAGGCAAGTTGTCTACATCATGCTTGTGGGGCGGATAACTGGACCAGTTGCCCGGAGCGTTTATAGTCTCGCCGGCAAGCAAAGCCTGCGCGTCTGTTCTTTCGTCGATAATATCGTAAACGTTCCTGCGGAAATTTTTCATACCGACTTTCCTGAGCCGCACGTCCGAAGGCCTGATCAGCTTAGCCAATGATTTTGCCCTACTCGGAGCAGAACAAACCGCAATTTCAGCGTCTGATCTTGCCCTGATCTCATACCTGCAAGCTGGCGGGACGAAAAAAGCATATGCCTTTCCCGAAAAAACATCCTTCCTCTTACCTATTGATCTCCAGCTTTTATTTCCGGCTTTCATATCTATTTTCCCGGAAAGTATTATAACGGCTGTTTCTTTGTTTTTGAATACGCCACTGGACCTCCGGCCTTTTTTAAGCCTTAATATCCCGAAATCGACCGCCTTCAGGTCGCTCTTTTTCCCGATTAACGGAATATATCCTGTTTTGTTTTTATAATTACTGCCCTCTATTTTCATAAATACTCCCCCTCAATCCCGCCTTCTCCCGCAAGGGGAGAAGGAAAAAACTTATTCAAATCCCCCTGCCTCCCCCTTTAAAAAGGGGGAATTGAAGGAGATTTGTTCGGGCGTGATAAATCACGCCCCTACAAACTACAATTCCCCCTCACTTTAATTCTCTCCCACCAGGGGAGAGAAAAGAAATCGGTGTAATCATTTCTAAAGCCAACCCGTTAATTCAGCCAATAACTTCGTGTATTCAATGAAATTCTGCCAGGAAATGTCATGCGGGACACCGTGATCGCAGGAAGGTATGAACCCGCCTTCCTTTAAAAGCGGCGGGACAACCCGCGCCAGCTCGTCCTTTATGGCTATGCCGCCCTTTGCTATCGCCCTTTTGTCTATGCCGCCGCGGAAAGCCATTTTCCTGCCGAATTTTTTTCTGTATCCGACAATGTCATTGCCGGCAGCGACCTCCACTGGTGAACAGCAGTTAACCCCTGCCTCAATCCACAAAGGGATCAGTTCTCCCACATGCCCGTCAGAATCCACCTCTATTACAGAATTCTTATTGTTTTTCCTGATTTCAGGTATCCAACTCTGGTAGCAGGGAAACAGGAACTCCCTTGTCATCTTCGGGGAGATCATGCTGTGGGCCTTGTATGCCATATCTTCTGAGATCAAAACGTGGTCAACCTGGACATTTTTCAGGATAGGCGTAAGCGTATCAAGGACGAAATCCCTCCAGAACAGCGACATTTCTTTTACGAATTCAGGTTTCTCAGCCATATAGATGCAAAGATTCTCAAAACCGCACCACTCTCTCATCTGCCAGAACGGGCCGTTGAAACATATATTTAGGACATAATCCCTGCTTTTCAATTTATTGCAGCGTTCTATAAAATCAGCCGGGAACCTTTCGTGTGAACCGGCGTCAAACCTAAGTTTCATCTGTTCCCAGTCTTTTTCGTTTTCAACAGGGAACTTGTGCCATTTTCTTGTGACAAAATCCCTTGCTGAGCGGATATAAGTGTAATCATACTGGTCTGAGATCTCTGTTATCGCGCCCATCCAGTCCCGGACGATGTAGTGCCCGTCTTTGTGCTCAAGGACCTTTTCCTCGAATTCAGGGATCATCCTGAAGGATACGCCTGTATCTGTCCGTGAGGTTTTCGGCCTTTCAACAGGAATGTTCAGTATCCGCGAAATTTCATCAAAATAATCCTTACCCTCGGGCAGCCCTTCTTTGTGCCACCTTTTAAGCGTTGACTCCCTCGGACCGCCGGGCATGAGCGGAATTTTATCTGGCTTGCCGAATAACAGTGTTTCTCTGAATCGCTCTTTTTCATTCATTTTTTTACTAATGATTACGGTGATTTCAACTGAGATTACGGTGATTATTAAATCAGATACTAGTGTGGTGTCTCTAACAGATCTTTACATTTGGGCTGTCATTGCGAGGAGTGTTAACGACGAAGCAATCTTGACCTAAAAATCGAGATTGCCACGCTCCCTTTGGTCGCTCGCAATGACAACTCAAAGCAGAATCAAATGTCAAGGGATTTATGCGACACCATACTAGATCCTGGATACTGGATCCTAGATCAAGGAATTTTATCTAAACTAAAATCCTTGTTGTTGCGTTGACACGTTGACACGCTGACACGCTGATACGTTTTTACTGAAGTGACTGCCACAGTTTGATAATTTCGCTGGCGGGCGGCATGCCGGCTGCCCTTGTAAACTGCAGGATAAGCCCTCTTTTGCCTTTAAGGGGCTTGAGCATGCGGCTGAAATAATCCTTCAGGGATTCACCCCTTTGCATTGGCCAGGTCCCGAAATAGAACTTACCCTTAGAGATCAGTTTTTCCATAACCGCTGCGTAATCGTATTTTTCCGGGTTGCCGAAGTTTATGCCCCTGATCTCCTTAACTTCCATATACATATCAAAAAGATGGTTTGCATTCCCGCAGAAATGGACCCATCCGCCGCTGAACGGCGCCAGGGCTTTACTGATATACGGAAGGGAAAATTCTCTGAACAGTTTGGGCGAGAGATTTATTGATGAGTCATCGCACATCCTGACCCCGCCGTTTTCCATAAAGAGAGCCGTATGGAAACCGGAATGGAGCGGCTCACTCACCGCTTCTTTGTAAACCTTAGTTGCCCGGATGTAAAGCTCTGTTGAGATCTCAAGAATCCTTCGGACAAACTCCGGGTCGTCAAAAACATCAGTGTAGATCTGCGAGCCCCTTATCAGATGAGCAAGGTCAAACGGCCCCTGCGTGTCATAACAGTAAAGCTTAATATTTTCCGGCAGCCGCCTTCGGAAATATTCAATATATTCAACCGCGGTTGGTATGAGCCCTTCGGTTTTGGCATTTGCGATACGCGATACGCGATACGCGATCATTTCTTTCGGCGGATTTTCAAGGAACCACGGCATCTGGTCTTCCTGCGGGAACACCGGCTTCAGGCCGAAAACCGTCGCAGCCACTCCGACCCCGAGATTCGCCCTTACGCTCAACTGGGCATCGCTGTTCGCCTTGGCAATCCCAACAAGGCCTTTCAGCTGTTCAGCCAGCATTTTTTCTTTGTCAAAGAACTGTTCTTTCAGCGTATAATGGGAAAAAACAGCCAATTCAGGAACTTCTGAATCTGAAAGGATCAAGGGCAGATAATCCGGCTCGATCCCCTTCCAGACCGCTGCCTGCCGCTCCCTTCCCTTTTTTAAAACACTGGGATCAGGATTGATGAGGTTAAGGATTTCTGATAGCTCACTCATATTTTTGTATTAAATCCCTCTCGTTCTCCCTTTGTCAAAGGGAAAGGCAGAGGGATTTCAAAGTAAAAAACCAGCAGGGCAAGCCCTGCAGCTACATATTAAACGTCTCGATAAATCGGGACCGCTACAAAATCGGGCTTGATAAATCAAGCCCCTGCACAATCGCAACCTGAAGGTTGCGGCTACATATTAAAAGTGGATAAAAATGAAATCTTAAAGGAATTTCTTGAAGAAATCAAAAGCCATCCTGCCGGAGAAAGAATGCACGCCCGGGAAGATCTCTATCCAGAGCCTGTCTTCCGCGCCCGCAGCCCTGTACGCTTTTTTCAATACGGCATGCGCTTTCTTCGCGGACTCAAGGAAAAAGCACATGTCATTCGTGCCGCTTTCTATAAGCAGAGGCCTTGGGGCGATCGCGGACATCACATCGCCCACGTCGGCGTACTCATATAGCCGGGGAACGAACTGGGACCCGCAGGTATTTCCGTAATTTATCGTGTAATGCTCTGTGTCAGTCGCGTAGCATATTATATCAGCCGCTTTTATCCTGTCGTCAAGCAGGGCCGCGTAGGTTGTCATTGTGCCGCCGAAGGAAAGACCCATGCACCCTATCCTGTTCCTGTCAACTTCCTTCCTGGTCATCAGGAAATCTATCGCCCTGCCGGCGTCAAAAACATTTGAACCGAGAAGCGTCCTGCCAAGGATCAAATGCTGAAGGAAATGTATGTTGCATATATCCCTTGGCGCGTAAGGATTGGCGTACGCGACCCGCTCCCCGAAAGAACGCCAGTCAGGCGCTATCGTGACGAATCCAGCTTCTGCCATTTGCTCCGCGTAGTTATAGTTGGCTCTCTTTATGTCGTCGATCCTCGCGTCCTGGCCGAAAGTTACGCCGGCGACACTGTCCTTGCCATAGGGCCCGTGCCCGTGGCAGCAGAGAATAGCAGGGACTTTTCCGGTTATGCCTTTCGGAATAAGCAGGTATAAAGGCATAAAGCAGTCTTTCTCTGTCTGGATGACCCACTTTTCCCTGACGTAGTTTTCTTTTTCCTCGCGGTTGCAGAGGCCGGGCTTCAGGTCCGCGGGCCTTGGCATTTCTCTCAGAAGCTCTTTCACTTTTGCCTTCAGCGCCTTCTGCCATACCAGGAATTCTTTCCTGTTCTTTGCCTTGAAAGCCATTGACGGCTTTGTCCGCCTGTACAGCTTCTTGACGAAGTTGTCCGTTATATAGTTTATGTCTTCTAACATAAAAACCTCCGGATTATCCTGTTTTGTCGGCTAAAACTGCAGTTCTGCCCTGAATTGTTATAAAATTAAGCATCCAGAGCGCAAAATCATACATTTTCAAAAAAATTTTCAAATTCTCTTCAGGCAATTTCTCACGGGGCTAAAGCCCCTACTCCCAAAACAGATTTTTTCTTCACAAAAATCCTGAAATCAAAAAATTCCAGATATCCAGATTCTCAAAAGATTATTCACCCCTTGAAGCAGCGCAGCGAAACCCGCTGCCGTCC
>Ga0210049_1005305_pt1 | contig 11031 bp, 11 predicted proteins | sample CryGeyCG2014_300_2_FD_183964 | JGI IMG/M metagenome (GOLD analysis project Ga0210049, IMG submission 183964) | Groundwater microbial communities from aquifer - Crystal Geyser CG06_land_8/20/14_3.00 (SPAdes) (version 2) | ecosystem: Environmental > Aquatic > Deep subsurface > Groundwater | place...
TAAGGTAATAAGGTTTGAACAAATGTCAATTGTTTTTTCTATTAAGGTTAAATGAACAAGATAAGGTTTTTTGATTTTTCATTACTCTGTTTTTTGTAGAATTTACCCTTGCGTTTTGACAGGATACATTTTATTTTTATAAAAATTAGTATTGCTGAGTATTGAATAGTTGTAAATCTCAATATTTTTGCCTATTTCATTGTTAAGAGAAGTTTGTAGAAAAATATTAATTTCTTCTAATTGTTCTATTGTAAACAAATCCGTCTTTGTAAGTAAACAAACCAACTTATATGAATTACTGTCAAGTTCTTTTATCAGTTTCAAATCAAATTCTGACAGCGGTCTTTCTGCACTGATACAAACTATAGCAATTGTTGCCTCATCCGACCAGACCTCTGTGGTTTGCGTGTTTTTCAGAAAAATACTGCCTATACCAGGCGTGTCAATAAAACAAAGTCCTTTATATTGTTTTAATTCCGGAATTTCAATATTTGCAAAACATACACCTTTAATATTTTTCGGGTTTTTTGGTTCAGTTATATATTCGTCAATTACATTCAGGCAAATTTCTTCAATTCTGTTATCATTAAATTTGAGCAATGCTCTTTCTTTCTCGCCAAAACAAATTCTTGTAATTACTGATGTAGCAGGAATGACACCCGTGGGCAATATAGGTTTTCCGATAATGCTATTGATAAAAGAACTTTTGCCCGCTTTAAATTGTCCAAATATAGCTATATCAATAAATTTTTCTGATAGTAAATTTTCGGCAGAAACAATTAACCGTTGCAATGAGGTTAATTCATATTTTAAACAAATGTTTTTAATTTCGTTTAACAGGATTTGCATAATTCAGTTTCTTAATGTTGCCACTATTCGTAAAGGGTTTAATAACAAATCAAGTGCATCGGTAATGTCTTTACATACAACATCAGCATTATACATTGTTTTTGATGATGCTCCTTCTTTTTGTATGACTGCTAATCCGAGAGCAGCATTTTTTAACATCAACAAATCATTTGCTCCATTACCAATAGCAATTACTTTTTGTTTTCCAAGTTTGGTTATGAATTGCAACTTTTGTAACTGCTGATTATCTCTACTGAGAACTGAACACTCGCAGCGGATTTCTTTTAAGTTATTTTTTGCTTTACCAAATGTATCGGCTGTAATAACATGTACATTAATTTTATCAGACAAAGCGTTAAGTCTTTCCTTTACACCTGATATTAATATTCCATCAACAGCAAGTGTTCCGTTGTAATCAAGGACGAGGTGTTCCGCTTTTATGGTATTACTGCCGGGTATTTTAATTATTATCATAGAAATTATTTTGTTTTTCAATATATTACATCTCTCTGCTGATAATTTTTAATTTTCATATTATTTTGAATTAAAGAATTAATATTAAAATGATTGTAATGCTTTTTTTCTAAGTTTATTTTTTTCTTTTTCGTTTGGAAAGTTTCCACCGTAAATTGCTTTTTCCCATTCGCCGTACATTGGATTGGGCAAAAGAATAAATTTATCACCAAATTTATTTTTCAAGCTATCTACTACATTAAAACCATAATTATTGGAACGATTTGCGAAAATCTCGTCAAAATCTCTTAAATTATCACCCACAAATAAAAGAATTTGATAATCTTTTGCAATTTGTTTGTATCTTGTAATTTTGTTACTTTCTTTATCAACTCTTAAATAAATATGTTTTTCATCAGCAAAAGGGAAATTTTCATTATTCATATTTTTAATTGTTGCATCTTTTTCATCATTATCACGATTCGAAACATAGAAAATTTCACATCCTTTTGATTTTGCATAATTTGTAAATTCTACCGAACCCGGCAAAGCTTTTGCTTTTGCTAATTTTGTCCATTCCTTCCATGTTTCGGAAGTATAAGACAATCCTTTTTTTATTAACATACTTTGATAAAGTGAATTATCTAATACTGTTTCGTCAATATCAAGAATAACAGCATTTTTAGTTTTCTCTTTCTGTTTTTTTAACTGTTCATCTAATGCTATTTTTGCATAATTATAACATTGATAATACAATGCCCGCATTTCAGCAGATTTTTGAAACCATAAAGTTGCATCAACTAAATGTTCTGATGCAGATATTTCCAAACTATCACAAACAGTTTTTTGTTTTTGGTTTTGAGTTTTGGAATTACATGAAATCAAGTAAATTCCTAAAATTAACATTAGAAAAATTGTGTGTTTTTTCATTTTCTATAATTTATGTTTATCCTTAAATCCGCAAATAAAATAGTTCAAATTTAATGAAATTATTATGAATAAAGGTTTATTATGTTATTTGGGGTTAAAATTATTTTGATGTGCTAGAAATATTTTCAGACTTTTGTAAAGATTTATTTGTATTTTTGAAATTTTTACAGAATATTTTGAATGTATGTGTTCAGCTTATGCAGGGGACACACATTGTGTTTAAGTATTTGCGGAACTTGTATCATATTCGAGCATATTACCTCACATCAAGTTCGGTGTAATCCCAACCTGTAATGATGCTCCAAAGTTCGCCAATACTCATCACGTAAGCGTTATGTTATATTAAAAACCAACGATAATGAAACATAGAAATGACTGCTCATAAATTAAATACAAAATATTCTGTTGATGGAAGAGTTTGGATTAATTCAGATAATTTTTCATTCATTGGGCAAGGTAAAATTGATTTAATTAAGAAAATTAAAAAATTTGGTTCTTTGCGAAAAGCCGCATCAGAAATGAAAATGTCGTATCGCCAAGCGTGGCAAAATATTTATAAAATGAATAAATTATCAGAAAAACCGCTTGTAATTCTCAAACGTGGTGGAAAAGACGGGGGAATTGCAGAAGTAACAGAATTTGCTGAAAATGTTATTATTGCATATAAAAATCTACAAACTGCTTTTGACATTTTTATTAATGAACAAACAAAAAATTTAAACGTTTAATTTTAAAAAAAATTAGATGATTATTGGTAACTAATCAGTCTCTTCAAAGTTAGCACGAACAATGGTTTTATAAAATGAACAAATTTTCCAATTTTTTTAAAAAAATGAAAATCTCAATAAAATCAATGGTTTCGATTCATAATAATTTATTTAATAATTTTTAACATTTTTTATCCATCTGATTATCATTGATTTTGTCATCTGAGTAGTTACAAAAATAGTTTATTTTGACACTGATTAGTTACGATTATTGTTTTGTAATCATAATTTTTGTTTATTTGCATCGTTATTCATTATAAGGCATAACGAATTTAAGCACAAAAAGTGCTTTTTTTTTAACTTTCGTTATTCATTTATAAGCATAACGAATAAAGGTATTAATCTAAAATATAATATTTTATGAAAAACATTTTTTTAATTTTACTTATCTCATTCTTTTTTTTAAGTAACTTAAATTCACAAAATTTAAACGACACTACTTTTAGCGAAAATAAAGTTTATCATCTTGGAGAAGTTGTGGTTTCGGCAAAAAACAGCGGAGAAATTGTAAGCCAATCCGAAATGCAAAAATTTAATAATATAGATGTTGCAACTTCAATTAACATTTTACCTTCAATAACATTATGCAATGTTGGTGCAAGAAACGAAAGCACTGTTTATATACGTGGTTTTGACCTTCGTAGCGTTCCGGTTTTTGTCGACGGAATTCCGGTTTATGTTCCTTACGACGGTTATGTGGATTTGGCTCGTTTTACAAATTTCGATTTATCAAAAATTGAAATTTCAAAAGGTTATTCTTCAATTCTTTACGGAGCAAATACAATCGGCGGTTCAATAAACTTAATAAGTTCAAAACCAACAAAAAAAATAGAAATAAACTTGAAAGCAGGAGTGTTAAGCGGTAATGGGTTTATTACAAGTGCAAATATCGGAAGTAAAATCGGGAAATTTTATTTTCAGGGGAATTTTTCAAAATTGGACAGACAATATTATACACTTTCAAAAGATTTTGACACTACAAAAAATGAAACTGATTGGAAACGTGATAATTCATACAGAAATGACAATAAAGCAAGTATAAAAATTGGTTTTACACCACACAAAACTGACGAATATTCTATAAATTACATTTATCAACATGGCGAAAAAGGGAATCCGATTTATTTGGGTGAAGACAAAACGATTAAAGTCAGATATTGGCAGTGGCCACTTTGGGATAAACAAAGTTTATATTTTATTTCAAAAACTACATTTGTCGAAAAAAATTACATAAAAACTCGTTTATTTTACGATAAATTTATCAATAAACTAAATAGTTACGATAACAACACGTATTCTACACAAACAAAACCTTATTCTTTTACAAGTTATTACAACGATTTTTCCTACGGTGGCAACATTGAAACAGGAACGGAAATTATCAGTAAAAATATTTTGAAATTTGCAGTTCATTTTAAAAGCGATACTCACAGAGAAAACAATGAAAGTGAACCTGTTCGTAATTTTTCTGATAATACATTTTCTTTTGGTTTAGAAGACGAATACACACCTTTTAACAAATTAAAATTTATTCCAGGAATTAGTTATAATATGCGAAATAGTTTAATTGCAGAAGATTACAATTCTCAAACCCATGTAATTTCAAATTTTCCCGAAAATAAAAATAATGCAACAAATGCACAAATTGCAGTTTATTACAAATTTTCTGACAATTTTAATTTGAGCTTAACAACTGCACATAAAACTCGCTTTGCAACAATGAAAGACAGATATTCTTACCGAATGGGAACTGCAATTCCAAATCCCGATTTAAAAGCCGAAACTGCAATGAATTACGAAATTGCATCGCATTTAAAATTAAACGACAAAATAACATTTGAACCTGCAATTTTTTATTCGCAGTTAAACAATACAATTCAAATGGTAAGTAACTTTAAACCAAGCATTTCGCAACAACAAAACACAGGAAAAGCAGAATTTTACGGTGCAGATTATTCTATCAGTTATAAAGTTTTAATAAACTTAATGTTAAATGCAAACTATACTTTTATTCAACGAAATAATATTACAAATCCTGATATAAAATTTACAGATGTTCCAAAACACAAAATTTTTGCATACATAGATTATTTGCCTTTTAAAAATTTTGAATTTATATTTTCAACCGAATATAATTCATATAGATTTAGCACAAGTTACGGAACTATTTCACCTGAATTTGTTGTTTTTAACTCACAAATTTCTTACATTATTGCAAAATATTTAAAAGTAGAAACAGGAATAAATAATATTTTAGATAAAAATTATTCGTTAATAGAAGGTTATTCGGAAGAAGGACGCAATTTTTATTTTTCATTAATTTTCAATTTTAAAAAATAATCCTTTAAAAATATAAAATCATGATTTTACAAGAAACAATCAATTTATTGAAAAACAAGCATAACGACTATATCGAAACTTTACGCATTTCGGAAGTAAGAATAGGACTTTTTATGACAGCCATAAAACTTTCAGACGGCACTGTTGGCATTTCAAGCACTTCAATGCCAAAAGACTCCGATGTGCATTGTAAAAAATCGAACCGTGATTTTGGCGATTTCAGCCCTCTAAATATTACAGGCAAAAAGGTTTTGGAACTTATCGAATTTCCAAACAAAAATACTATTATACAAAGTCTTAAAGTTGCAGTAATTAATGCTATTTCGTCAAAATTATTAGAACTTAATCAATACAAAGTGTTACGGAATACTGACCCCATTGAGCTAATTGATTTAAATTCAAATAAAACAATTACTATTGTGGGAGCATTTCAATCGTACATCGACAAAATTTCAAATACACCCAATCGCTTATTTGTGTTAGAGTTCAACAAAGAAGCTTTAATGGGAAATGATAAACGATTTTTCGTTCCTGCCCATGATTATGCTAAGGTTTTACCGACTTCGGATATTGTAATTATAACGGGACTTACGATTGTAAATAACACTTTGGACAATTTATTAGAAGTCATAAAACCTGAAACAATGGTAATTGTAACAGGTCCGTCGAGTAGTTTTATACCCGAAGTTTTATTTGCAAACAATGTGAAAATAATTGGTGCCATAAAAACAACCAATCCCGAATTAATGTTAAAAGTAGTAAGTGAAGCAGGTGCGGGTTATCATACATTTAAATATTGTGCCGAAAAGATTTGTATTATAAATGAATAACAAAGCACAATCAAATGAAATTTGGATTAAAGCTTCCATTATAGGAACGGTTTGGGCATCTTTCGAAATTGTACTTGGCAGTTTTTTGCACAATTTAAAAATTCCATTTTCAGGAAGTATTTTAACTTCTATCGGGGTTATTATATTAATATCAGTTAGTTACATTTGGAAAGATAAAGGAATATTTTGGCGAGCAGGTTTAATTTGTGCGTTAATGAAAACCATGTCGCCAAGTGCTGTAATTTTTGGACCAATGATTGCAATTTTTTCAGAAAGTTTATTGTTGGATATTTCAATCAGAATTTTAGGGGAAAATTATATGGGTTATATAGTTGCTTCAATTTTAGCTGTTTCGTGGAGTTTTGTACAAAAAATTATTAATTTATTAATTTTTTACGGTTTCAATATTGTTGAACTATACCAAAATATAATGAAATTCACAGAAAAACAACTAAACTTACAATTTGATACTCTTTGGATACCGATTTTAATTTTACTTTTTGTTTATGTTGTTGTTGGTGTAATTTCAGCAATAATTGGTATTAAAACAGGAAAAAAACTAATTTCACAACCAATTGAATATAAACAGCAACAGTACAATTATCAGAATTTCTTGAATAAATCAAATTCAAAAAACGATTTTAAATATTCATTAATTTGGCTAACAATTGATATTTTTTTAATTATAATTTCTTTGATTTTAATAAGCATAATAGATTGGAGAATTTGGAGTATTTCAATATTCGCAATTGTAATTATTTGGATTTTAAAATACAAGCGAGCTATACGCCAATTATCTAAACCAAAATTTTGGATTTTTTTTGTTGCAATTACAATGCTTACTGCCTTTATTTTTACAAAAATACAGTCAAAATCAATGTTTGATGCGGTTTTAATTGGTATTGAAATGAATTTCAGAGCAACTATATTAATAGTAGGATTTTCGGTATTAGGAACTGAATTATACAATCCAAAAATCAGGCAGTTTTTTAACAAAACATATTTTAAACAACTGCCTATAGCATTGGAGCTTTCGGCAGAAAGTTTACCGATGGTTATTGCCAATATTCCTGATTTTAAAACAATTATCAAAAATCCTGTTTCTGTTGTTTCTCAATTAATTGCATATTCAGAATTTCGGTTTTCGCAAATTAAAAACGAACAAAATTTTGTGCAAAAAATATTCATAATTACAGGAAAAATAGACTCAGGAAAAACAACTTTTATAAAAAATTTAATTGAAAATCTGAAAGAAAAAAAAATAAAAGTCGGAGGAATCTATTCACAAAAAATTTTCGAAAATAACGTAAGAATTGGTTACGATTTATTCGATATTAATACAAATAAATCTGAAATATTTTTAAGAAAAAACATAAACGGTAATTATAACAAAATTGGAATTTTCAGTATATTTCCCAAAGCTCTCGAACTTAGAATTGAAAGTTTAAAACCTGAAAACAACACAGAAAACAAAATTGTTATTATTGATGAAATTGGAAATTTAGAATTTTCAGATAAAGCATGGGCAAAAAGTTTAGAAGAATTAATTAAATTCCCCCAAAATCATATTTTAATAGTAGTAAGAGAAGCTTTAACTGAAAAAGTTATTGAAAAATGGAATTTGCAAAATTATACAGTTTTTAATTTACACGAAGCTGAAAACAAAATAATTGAAAATGTGATAATTGAAACGATTAACTAAAAACGAAAAATATAATATTAAAATTGCAACACCGAGAGATTTATAGTTTTTAAGAGCAAACGGTTTTTGCAATTGTTCAAAAAAACTTTAACTTTGGTGCGAAAAATAAAAAGTAAATGAGCAAAATATTTTATAATTTATTTGCCCTTAAAAACCCTAAATGATGGTGCTAAAACATTAACATTATGCAAACACCAAAAAAAAGAAAAAAATAATTTTGCAGTTGATTACAAGTTTTACGAAAAACTTGATAATTAACTGTAATAAAATAAAATGAAAATAAAAAAAAGAACATAATCGTTTAGGCTGCCATCCAACAAACGCTAATAGGGATAATCTCACATAATTTATCCCGCCTTTTATCGGATTCCCCCTAAAATCTGTTTAAAATTTAATAACCAAATAATTGCTTAATATCAATTTCAAAATCTTCAAATATTTTTCTTTGTTTTTTTGAAATTTCACTAACTGATGATACGCACTCGTATAAAGCGAGCATAAGCAGAGTTGTTTTTTTTGTTTTCTTTGTTAGTGAGAACTCCAAAAAAGACGAAAATGTAAGTATTTGCACTTTTTTTAATCGAAGCGGTGCGGTGGGTTGTCCACAAAATGTGCGAACTACATTCCGATAGCTATCGGAATTATTGGACTATTACAGATACAGCATCGGTATTACGCAGCATTGGAATTTAAAATTTTATTTTTATCTTTGACAAAATTAAATTTTATGAATAGTATAAATATCCAAACTGAAAAACTGAACATTATTGAATGGCTTGTCAAACTACAAGACCAGACAATAATTGAAAAAATCAAATTTTTAATTAAAAATCCTAAAATATCCACAGACTGGTGGGACACCATTTCGGAATCTGAAAAGATGTCTATAGACCAAGGACTTGCTGACATTGAAAACAGGAAAGTTACTGCTCACGCTAAAGTTAGAAAAAACTATGAAAAGTGGCTTTAATATTATTTGGTCAGATGAAGCTAAAAATAATCTTTTATGTATTATTGACTACTTTGAAACGAATTGGACTGAAAAAGGATTAAGAAATTTTTTTGAGAAATTTGAAAAGACACTTCAACTTATCTCACAAAATCCACAAATATTTAGACTAACAAATAAAAGAAAAAACGTTCGCAAATGTGTATTTAGCAAACAGACGAGCATCTATTATAAATTTGAAAACAACAAATTTATTTGATAACACTTTTCGATAATAGACAAAATCCCAAAAGAATAAAAAATATTGAAAGTTAAATAATACCATTACTTGTTATAAATTAGTTCAACAATATATGCTTTCGGTATTATAAGATATTCTTCGCTTAATCGGAGCAGGCAGTGATTCCGATATGAATTTTGTTAGTTTTGCTTTGCAAAACTTTAAAAATTCTAAACCGAAACTTCGGGACGTTACGCTTCGCTATGTTCTGCGTTATTCTTGTTTTTAAATCCGGTAACTATCAGATAACAATATACAATAAAAAGAGAGAATCGCAACTTGCTCATTGTTAGTTGTTTGTTAAATATTGAATATTTGTTTTCAAAAAATAAACAATGACAAATGCACAATTAACAATAAATAAAAATTAACAAGTATTTTGCATATTTAAAAATATATTATAAATTTGTTTGTTAATAAATTAATATTTAAAACGGGAATAAATGCTTATAAGCGGTTAATGTCGGATAAGGTACACATAGCCACTAGTTATAGCCAATGGTAAAAAAAAGACAGCAAAACAATTGCCTGAAATGGAATTAATTTATAAATACAAGTTTCGTGTTGCTTTATTGCATCAGACCACATCTGAGAAGAACGTTACAAAAATTTGTTATGACGAAAAAAAGAAAGAATTTTACTTTTTAATTAAATAAACTAATAATTTTGACTTAATATCTTATTGACTAAAAAAAAACAAAATATAACACACGTTTGGCAAAAACTAGGCGGGTGGTGCAACTTGACAATGACAACAATATACAAACATATTAACGGCTTGACGACCTCTGCTATGAAAAACATGAAATATTTGATATTAATAAGTGCTTTATTTTTACTGTCAACAAGTTTTTTCCCATTTAAAAAGAAGTGGATTAAGGCCCATAAAGATTATATTACGTTATATAGCAGACCATCTGGATTCAGTCATTCCATATCTCCGGATTCTCTAAAAATTCAAAATATTTTGCAAGAAGGTATTGATTGTGTTGAAGAAATTAAAAAAATATTAGAAGTAAATTTCAGTGGAGAAATTAAGGTTTATCTATATAATTTTGATGAAGCTGAAAAGGAAATTGGCACTAATGGAGGTGGAGGAGCAATTCCAACAAAAGGAATTATACTATATACAAACTTTGAAAAGAATAATATAGATTCTACAAGAAATAGAATCCAATATCTGGGACTTCATGAATATGTTCATATCGTTTCGTTTAAATCAATTGGTAATGCAACAATAAGATTATTTGCTGAAGGTTATGCAAACGCAGTAGATGGCACTTATGGAGGAAAATCAATTGAGACTTATTTAAGTCTTAAAAGAATGAAAACGCCATCAGAATTGCTCGACTCTGATAATATGTTTGAAGGATACTTTTATCCACAATCTGGCTTCTTTATTAAATGGTTATTCAAAGAATATTCAATAAAAACAGTAAATAAACTATTTGCTTTGCCTAGAGAAAATTTTGAAAAAGAATTTGAAGTGATTACAGGTGAATCTTTTCAAATAATGGAAAGTAAATATTTGAAATATTGCGAAAACATGTTACAAAAATAAAATCAGTTAACACAAGAAATAATGGACAAGTGGTGCAGTTTAACACAAAATTAATAAATACCACAGGCTATAACACCAACTACGAAAACAACGAGCAGTGAAGTGCAGTTTGACAATTATAACATCAAATAAAATTCCAGCGGTCTGACAGGAAAGTGCAAGTAAATGCTCGTCGTTCCGTAGTTTCAACGTTAGCAACAAGGCGAAGAAAAGACAGCGTCACTGAAAATGACTGGGAAAACGATTTGAGAATGAGAAAAAATGACTTGAAAGAAAAAAGATATATATTTATATGACAAATAAATTCCGGATTTGCTAATGGAAAAAATTGAACTTAAGCATATTATACACAATGATGAGGATAGAATTT
>Ga0210049_1005306_pt1 | contig 11029 bp, 5 predicted proteins | sample CryGeyCG2014_300_2_FD_183964 | JGI IMG/M metagenome (GOLD analysis project Ga0210049, IMG submission 183964) | Groundwater microbial communities from aquifer - Crystal Geyser CG06_land_8/20/14_3.00 (SPAdes) (version 2) | ecosystem: Environmental > Aquatic > Deep subsurface > Groundwater | place...
GAAAGGAAAAGCGTAGTTTAAATCGTACTATGTAGTATGGAAACATGTTCAGTATATTCTTCTTCTTCTACTTCTTCTTTTGTTTAAATCGTACTATGTAGTATGGAAACATGACTAGTAAAGCAGATAGATTGAATGCTATATCCGTTTAAATCGTACTATGTAGTATGGAAACCACTGTCGGAACCGGCCTTTTCAGTGCATATTTCATTGTTTAAATCGTACTATGTAGTATGGAAACATAATCTTGTGTATACTTTAGTGGAAAAACCAAACGGTTTAAATCGTACTATGTAGTATGGAAACTTCCGTCTCTTTCTACTACCAAAGAAAAAGATATTTGTTTAAATCGTACTATGTAGTATGGAAACAGAATTGAAATATCTGTTTCCATATACGCTATTTTGTTTAAATCGTACTATGTAGTATGGAAACCGCCACGTTCTCACAGGTGAACGATGCGAGACCGCGTGTTTAAATCGTACTATGTAGTATGGAAACTTTTTGCTACCGACCTGTCCAGTATATGTTTTTTGAGGTTTAAATCGTACTATGTAGTATGGAAACGAAAGAACCATGCAGATAGCGAGACAGGAAATAATGTTTAAATCGTACTATGTAGTATGGAAACCCCCGTATCCTTCGTTCAACACTTTGCGGCTTTTTGGGTTTAAATCGTACTATGTAGTATGGAAACAGTCTGGTGTTCAAGGTTTTCACCCCCTCCATGGGCAGTTTAAATCGTACTATGTAGTATGGAAACCTCTTGTGGCTTCAAAAAAGAGCATACCGATATATCAGTTTAAATCGTACTATGTAGTATGGAAACGTGACTCTCTTTTTCATTCTTTTTTTGTTTTGAACAAGGTTTAAATCGTACTATGTAGTATGGAAACTTTATTTTATTTTTATTATTTTTATTTAATATACACAGTTTAAATCGTACTATGTAGTATGGAAACGAAGCGAGCGTGAGCGAAGTTCTCACGCAGGAGAAAGTTTAAATCGTACTATGTAGTATGGAAACTTTTTTGCGACACCCGCTGCAAGTCCGACAAAATATGGGTTTAAATCGTACTATGTAGTATGGAAACCTCTTTTTCTCCTGTGCCTCCGCTTGACGGGAATGTAGTTTAAATCGTACTATGTAGTATGGAAACGTGTTTGGGAATGTCTCACTGGGTGGTCGGAACCAGGTTTAAATCGTACTATGTAGTATGGAAACCCTCGCACTCTGGGAAGGCGAAAAAGAGATTGGAACTGGTTTAAATCGTACTATGTAGTATGGAAACGGTCAGGAGATTTTGCGAAAAATAAAAGACATAGGAGGTTTAAATCGTACTATGTAGTATGGAAACTAATCAATGACATCAACTCGAAAGACACGGTCAAAAGGGTTTAAATCGTACTATGTAGTATGGAAACTATTTTTCATCGTCGCCTGCATAGGGGTTATATATATTGTTTAAATCGTACTATGTAGTATGGAAACGAATATTCCTTTGCCTCTCGCCTCCAACTGTTGTACGTTTAAATCGTACTATGTAGTATGGAAACTATAAGACTGAAATTAGGTGCGTAAAAAACATGGTTCGTTTAAATCGTACTATGTAGTATGGAAACTCGTTTTCTCGACACGCAAACAAAAAAAATCATAATGGTTTAAATCGTACTATGTAGTATGGAAACAGACATCGCTCGCCGTATATAGCAGAGGGATATATTGTTTAAATCGTACTATGTAGTATGGAAACTTGAACAGGTCAGCCCTGAGTTGCGGATTTTCTTTTGTTTAAATCGTACTATGTAGTATGGAAACTTTCTTCCTGCAATACCAGATCGTACATAAGGTGTAGTTTAAATCGTACTATGTAGTATGGAAACCTAAAAAAAACCGTCTCATCACACGTGGTGCTTTGAGTTTAAATCGTACTATGTAGTATGGAAACATGTTATCAAGCGTAAAATTCCGTCGGAAATATGGACAGTTTAAATCGTACTATGTAGTATGGAAACCCGAAACCAGAAGAAAATATCCGGACCTGAAAGAGCGTTTAAATCGTACTATGTAGTATGGAAACCACCTGGCAGATTATATGTCGTTGAATTTGATGGAAGGTTTAAATCGTACTATGTAGTATGGAAACCGGGGGCAATAAAAAACACAATAAACGGACAACCCCCGTTTAAATCGTACTATGTAGTATGGAAACTAATTTTTTTCAATAACAAGCGGGATAAGCGTTGCGACAGTTTAAATCGTACTATGTAGTATGGAAACTGAGATGTATGTGTTGGTGAAATCGCCCGTCGTTTGCGTTTAAATCGTACTATGTAGTATGGAAACTCTTCCCACCGAGCACCTCGGCCTTGTCGCCTTCACTCGTTTAAATCGTACTATGTAGTATGGAAACTCGTTCAACCAAATTTCAAGATATTTTGTGTCCCCAGGGTTTAAATCGTACTATGTAGTATGGAAACGGAGATACGTATGATAAAGTACTAAATGATATTCTGGGTTTAAATCGTACTATGTAGTATGGAAACCAGACCAGTAAAGCAGATAGATTGAATGCTATATCCGGTTTAAATCGTACTATGTAGTATGGAAACGAGTGAGGGACAACTAGCATGGTAAAATGACATAGATGTTTAAATCGTACTATGTAGTATGGAAACATTTTTTAAAACCAAAAAATACCGTCGATGAAAAAGGTTTAAATCGTACTATGTAGTATGGAAACTTTTCACAAACGAAAAAAATTCGACATGCAACAACGTTTAAATCGTACTATGTAGTATGGAAACGCCCATCATAACTATGTTTGGAGCTCTCTGAATAGGGAGTTTAAATCGTACTATGTAGTATGGAAACGAATATTTCGCCATGTATTTCATTTTGTGCTATATTTGTTTAAATCGTACTATGTAGTATGGAAACCTATATCTTTCACAATCTCAATTTTTTCTTTCTCCGAGTTTAAATCGTACTATGTAGTATGGAAACACCTTTCAGCATCATTATTTTCGGTTTCAATTTTTGTTTAAATCGTACTATGTAGTATGGAAACTGACGCATAGTAAAAAAAGTAAGCACGCAAAAAAGGTTTAAATCGTACTATGTAGTATGGAAACCTTTCTTTCTGTGGAAGAAAAAACGAAACTTCTCTGTTTAAATCGTACTATGTAGTATGGAAACGCGAACCTAGGTCGGATAATTCCGATAGCGATAGGAATGTTTAAATCGTACTATGTAGTATGGAAACCCGGAAAAAGAAGGCATCGCTCCAACGAAAAATACGAAGTTTAAATCGTACTATGTAGTATGGAAACTATTTGATATAATAAAAATAAAATAAATGAAAAATAATGAAAAAGTTTAAATCGTACTATGTAGTATGGAAACTTTGACGAATTTCCGCCCAAGACATCTGTTTCGACCGTTTAAATCGTACTATGTAGTATGGAAACCACACCAAAACTTTCCTCATCACAGATGATTTGCTCGTTTAAATCGTACTATGTAGTATGGAAACAACCAAATGTTGATATAGTTTGTATCGGTGAAAGCGTTTAAATCGTACTATGTAGTATGGAAACCGGGCCAAAAAGCCGCAAACTTCAAAATGAAGGATATCGTTTAAATCGTACTATGTAGTATGGAAACTTCAGCAAGTGATATACCTGGGGAAGCGTTGATATTGTTTAAATCGTACTATGTAGTATGGAAACAGAGAAACACAAATAAAAATAAATAAAATAAAATGTCGTTTAAATCGTACTATGTAGTATGGAAACTACAACGAAGTATTCAAAATGTGTTTTCCTCGTCATTGTTTAAATCGTACTATGTAGTATGGAAACAGTGGCGGGTAGAAGGAAGGACAGGGAAATTTCAAAGAGTTTAAATCGTACTATGTAGTATGGAAACTCCACCCAGCACGACATTGAGAATTTTGGCATTTTATGTTTAAATCGTACTATGTAGTATGGAAACTTTAAAAATGTATTTTATCCCGACAATAACTTTGTGTGTTTAAATCGTACTATGTAGTATGGAAACTCCGCAGCGATTTCTTTCCACTGTTGGGAAAAATCGGTTTAAATCGTACTATGTAGTATGGAAACTTGCTTTTTTGTCATTCTTCATTTTGATTTAATTTTGTTTAAATCGTACTATGTAGTATGGAAACTCGTTTTTTAGATGTTGAAACAAAAAAAGTTATCATTGTTTAAATCGTACTATGTAGTATGGAAACATAAAGGGGTAAGTGCTGTGACAAAGAGCCCGGCACAGTTTAAATCGTACTATGTAGTATGGAAACTCCTGGATTACTATTGCTTTTGCCTCTTTTTTTTTGGTTTAAATCGTACTATGTAGTATGGAAACACTATGAATTCGACAGGCAGATGGATACAGCATCGCCCGTTTAAATCGTACTATGTAGTATGGAAACAATAATATCAACAACAGAAAATAAAACAAAAACAGAGTTTAAATCGTACTATGTAGTATGGAAACAAACGCATATTAAAAACAGCAGGCACGCAAATAAGGTTTAAATCGTACTATGTAGTATGGAAACCTTTTCCTTGCGAAAAAAGGTATATTCCTATCGCTAGTTTAAATCGTACTATGTAGTATGGAAACTATGTATAATCACACAGTATTTTCAACGATGAAATAGTTTAAATCGTACTATGTAGTATGGAAACCAAAATAAACTAAACCAAGAAGCGATACGTCTTTCGGTTTAAATCGTACTATGTAGTATGGAAACACAGGTAGCTTCTCAAAAATAACAGACACAAACAAAAGTTTAAATCGTACTATGTAGTATGGAAACCACGTACCAAGGTGGAAGCGATGTCGGACGCACGGCAGTTTAAATCGTACTATGTAGTATGGAAACCGAAGCCTGCCGCTAGTCCAACCATATACGGATTTTTGAGTTTAAATCGTACTATGTAGTATGGAAACTCGTCTGATTCCGACCAACCTGTGAGGCATGACCATGTTTAAATCGTACTATGTAGTATGGAAACTTTTTTCTCCTGCGCGGGAACTGCGCCCACGCTCGCTTGTTTAAATCGTACTATGTAGTATGGAAACTATAGCACTCTGGGAAGGCGAGAAGGCTATAGGAACGTTTAAATCGTACTATGTAGTATGGAAACCACAGTTCGTGAAATATTATGCCTTCCATTCTTTTGGTTTAAATCGTACTATGTAGTATGGAAACGATACCTCTTTATCTGGCTCATTCCACCCCTGAAAAGTTTAAATCGTACTATGTAGTATGGAAACTACTCATAACACACCCTAAAAATATCACACACGCCAGTTTAAATCGTACTATGTAGTATGGAAACTATAGCACTCTGGGAAGGCGAGAAGGCTATAGGAAGTTTAAATCGTACTATGTAGTATGGAAACGGATATCGGAAAGAAAATTCTATAGGTTTCTCGATACGTTTAAATCGTACTATGTAGTATGGAAACTTTTAGACGGGTATTGAAAAAAAAAATAGACTATATTGTTTAAATCGTACTATGTAGTATGGAAACTTTCTTCCCAATATTTTTCTTTTTCTCGTGTTTCGTTGTTTAAATCGTACTATGTAGTATGGAAACTGTTTTCAGACACCAAAGCTTTCCTCCGCGCATATGAGTTTAAATCGTACTATGTAGTATGGAAACCGATCAAAGTTTGGGTCAAAAACAAAGGGACTACAAGTTGTTTAAATCGTACTATGTAGTATGGAAACGAAGAAGATATTCTTGGGTAAATAACAAATATGGAAGTTTAAATCGTACTATGTAGTATGGAAACTTTCTTTTGGATGCACCAGAGTATCAAATATCGGCGGTGTTTAAATCGTACTATGTAGTATGGAAACATAAAAAAATAAAAAAAAATATATATCACCCATATATAAGGTTTAAATCGTACTATGTAGTATGGAAACTTGATCCGCCCGATACCGAAAAAAAGGAAGAATACATGTTTAAATCGTACTATGTAGTATGGAAACTATTCTTTTAGCATTTTTTTGTTTTTTTATTTTTCAGTTTAAATCGTACTATGTAGTATGGAAACAAGTATGAAAAAAAAATAAAAAAATAAATAAATAAACGTTTAAATCGTACTATGTAGTATGGAAACATAATTTTTCAACTATTTTCGGATTTTTTGTGCATATAGTTTAAATCGTACTATGTAGTATGGAAACCACGAGCCTCGGCAATATCAAGAATTATGTTCTATTGTTTAAATCGTACTATGTAGTATGGAAACGCAAAAATAAACTGTATAATATACAAGACAAACAAAGTTTAAATCGTACTATGTAGTATGGAAACGTAGAAAGACCAAACGTAATGACAAGGGTGTTTTTAGGGTTTAAATCGTACTATGTAGTATGGAAACAAAATTCGCAAATAGAAAAAGCATTCGAAATTGCGGGTTTAAATCGTACTATGTAGTATGGAAACTCCGATGTTCGAATATCCTGCACTTTCTTCATTTTGTTTAAATCGTACTATGTAGTATGGAAACGCAGCATAAAAAAAAAACATGTCCTTGAATTATAAAAGTTTAAATCGTACTATGTAGTATGGAAACGGGTATATAACTACCTCGGATATGTTCAGTGTTTTTCCGTTTAAATCGTACTATGTAGTATGGAAACATAATATGTTTAATTTTCTTCAAAAAAAAAATACTGTGTTTAAATCGTACTATGTAGTATGGAAACAACCTATTGGCGGGGCAAATTCACGAAAGTAAAAAAGTTTAAATCGTACTATGTAGTATGGAAACAACGAAGTGAAAACCGCATGTGAATTATTGTGCAGAAGTTTAAATCGTACTATGTAGTATGGAAACCGCACGGCAGAAAAAAAAAGAAGACGATATAGATATAGTTTAAATCGTACTATGTAGTATGGAAACTTCCTACGCAGGAGCAAAAAGCAGGAAGAGAAGAAGTGTTTAAATCGTACTATGTAGTATGGAAACTAAAATAAAATATAAAATAAAATGGCAGCAACACCAGTTTAAATCGTACTATGTAGTATGGAAACAGATATCGGAAAGAAAATTCTATAGGTTTCTCGATACGGTTTAAATCGTACTATGTAGTATGGAAACCTGAAGCTATATCGCAGGCGGAAGCCAGGCAGAAAGGTTTAAATCGTACTATGTAGTATGGAAACTTTTTTGTTGCAAATGCAGGTAGAATAATCCCGATAGTTTAAATCGTACTATGTAGTATGGAAACTTTTAGGAAAAAAAGATAACCAAAAAAACTAGAAATGTTTAAATCGTACTATGTAGTATGGAAACGTAGATGTTGCTGAAAAAAAATACAAATATATAGACTGTTTAAATCGTACTATGTAGTATGGAAACTATTATAGTGCTACTTATTTTTTCCACAGCTTCGGATTGTTTAAATCGTACTATGTAGTATGGAAACTTGTCATCGGGGTCGGATATCTTCCCCGAAAGACAGTTGTTTAAATCGTACTATGTAGTATGGAAACTATTGAATATAGAGTGAGGGACAACAAGCATGGTAGTTTAAATCGTACTATGTAGTATGGAAACAAAAAGAGGGAGAACATAGCAACTCCCTCCAGATAGTTTAAATCGTACTATGTAGTATGGAAACATTGAAAAACCAATAGTTTTAAGCCGAATTTTTTTTGTTTAAATCGTACTATGTAGTATGGAAACTCTTCATCAGAAAGAAAGGAAAAGAAAAATGTGAGAGGTTTAAATCGTACTATGTAGTATGGAAACGGCGTCGCAGAGGAAGACCAAATGTCCTGGGCCGATAGTTTAAATCGTACTATGTAGTATGGAAACGCATACCATGCCATCACTGCTCTTCGTGTCTTTCTTGTTTAAATCGTACTATGTAGTATGGAAACAAATAAATGTAAGTGGTAGTAATGTAAAATGTGAAGCGTTTAAATCGTACTATGTAGTATGGAAACCCCAATAGTGATATCTGCGATTTCTGGATCCGATTCGTTTAAATCGTACTATGTAGTATGGAAACCATAATTGTATGTCTCTTTACCGAAGAAAAATTCTTTGTTTAAATCGTACTATGTAGTATGGAAACCAAAAGAAAAACAAAAAGTAAAAGAAACGGAAGAAGATGTTTAAATCGTACTATGTAGTATGGAAACTTAAGAGGGAGAAAATCTACAAATTTAGGGTCGTCAAGGTTTAAATCGTACTATGTAGTATGGAAACTTCGGGGGTGATTTGTCATAATATCCTGCAATGACGTTTAAATCGTACTATGTAGTATGGAAACTTTTCATTTTCTTAAAATAAGATATATAATTAAGGCTAGTTTAAATCGTACTATGTAGTATGGAAACAAGACTCGAAAGGCAATGTGGTGGGTGATGTAGACACAGTTTAAATCGTACTATGTAGTATGGAAACATATACAAGACAAACAAAATACGAAATATGAACTATGTTTAAATCGTACTATGTAGTATGGAAACGTCAACTGTGAAGGATGCGGGAGTAATGCCCGGAGGAAGTTTAAATCGTACTATGTAGTATGGAAACAACGCTATATCGGCGGTAAATCGGATTGCAGCAAAAGTTTAAATCGTACTATGTAGTATGGAAACTTTTTTCAAAAAAAAGTAATTAGTAATAATAATGTAAGTTTAAATCGTACTATGTAGTATGGAAACTATAAATAAGAAAATAAAAATAAATACGAAAAAAAATGTTTAAATCGTACTATGTAGTATGGAAACGAAGCGCAACGGTTTTTTTCGGCAAATATCCAACCCGTTTAAATCGTACTATGTAGTATGGAAACTTCCGTCTCTTTCTGTTTTTTTTGCGCTGCTTCCGCCTGTTTAAATCGTACTATGTAGTATGGAAACTCCTGTGTGAATAATACCCACGCTCGCTTCTATATTTGTTTAAATCGTACTATGTAGTATGGAAACTTTTTTCCAGAGCTTCGGATTCGATAATACATCCATTGTTTAAATCGTACTATGTAGTATGGAAACGCAATAGGTCTGTATGGAGTGGTTGACCCGCCGTATAGTTTAAATCGTACTATGTAGTATGGAAACGTCTCCGTATGATGTTGAGACGAGACCTTCGGCGGATTGTTTAAATCGTACTATGTAGTATGGAAACTGTTTTTTTAAGCGGGTAATAAAAAAAAACATAGACTAGTTTAAATCGTACTATGTAGTATGGAAACCAGAAAGAGGAAAAATTAAAGGGAAAAATAGTATTTGTTTAAATCGTACTATGTAGTATGGAAACAACATAGAAAAAAATGGGCAACATAGGGAGAAGATATTGTTTAAATCGTACTATGTAGTATGGAAACTGCACATCACGCTAACAATTTCTCACGCAGCAAACGGTTTAAATCGTACTATGTAGTATGGAAACAAATCAGCATAAAGGTAACAAACAACAGCGGGTTTGCGTTTAAATCGTACTATGTAGTATGGAAACTGTATACCATTTTATTAGTTATTATTATATTATTTTAGTTTAAATCGTACTATGTAGTATGGAAACTTTTTCCTTGTGAAAGCAGATATACCCCCACCGCTAGTTTAAATCGTACTATGTAGTATGGAAACTTTTTTCCAGTACTCTGGATGGCTAAGTACATATTGTGTTTAAATCGTACTATGTAGTATGGAAACCCCAAGCAAGCGACGGGCGATATCACCAGCATATCCGTTTAAATCGTACTATGTAGTATGGAAACAGAGTTGTGGGGGAAGTGTGGATGAAAGGCGAATGCAGTTTAAATCGTACTATGTAGTATGGAAACTAAATGACCATAGAAATACCATATTTTCTCATAACTTGTTTAAATCGTACTATGTAGTATGGAAACTTTTATGTTTTTATATTCAGGATATGTTACTTTTTTGTTTAAATCGTACTATGTAGTATGGAAACATATATCATGTAGAATATATAATATATAAAATTAATAAGTTTAAATCGTACTATGTAGTATGGAAACCTTTTTTTTCCAAAAAAAAAGATAACCAAAAAAAAGGTTTAAATCGTACTATGTAGTATGGAAACATGAGTTTTTCCGATATCAATTGAGATATGCGCCGAGAGTTTAAATCGTACTATGTAGTATGGAAACGGACACATACTAAAAATACCCCGCAGGCAAACAAGTCGTTTAAATCGTACTATGTAGTATGGAAACTACGCTTCGGTTGAGCAGGAAGACGAAAAACGCAAGGGGTTTAAATCGTACTATGTAGTATGGAAACCGTATAAAATGAAACATTTTATGTTATTGTTATGTTTGTTTAAATCGTACTATGTAGTATGGAAACCTAATATAATAATAAAAAAATATAAAATGCCAAGATTCAGTTTAAATCGTACTATGTAGTATGGAAACAAAAAATACAGTTGACGAAAAAGAGATTATTGAGAGTTTAAATCGTACTATGTAGTATGGAAACCGAAAACTGATACAAGGAAAAATGCACAAGCGTACACGTTTAAATCGTACTATGTAGTATGGAAACGAGGGAAAAAGTGAACATAGCAACTCCTTCCGTAAACGTTTAAATCGTACTATGTAGTATGGAAACTTCGAGCCCATCAGTGTTTTGAATGCGCGCTGAGAGAGTTTAAATCGTACTATGTAGTATGGAAACTCAGCGTATTTGGTCTTTCTAATAATGTATACACTAAGTTTAAATCGTACTATGTAGTATGGAAACTTGATCATATCCACTTCTGTGAGGAAAGCATCTATGTGTTTAAATCGTACTATGTAGTATGGAAACAAAAAATATGAAAATGGATAAAAATAAAAAAATAATGTTTAAATCGTACTATGTAGTATGGAAACTTCGAGCCCATCAGTGTTTTGAATGCGCGCTGAGAGAGTTTAAATCGTACTATGTAGTATGGAAACACTATTATTTTTTTTTTTTTTCGACCGCGTTGACTGTTTAAATCGTACTATGTAG